>Ga0181597_10005287_pt1 | contig 12457 bp, 13 predicted proteins | sample 041ome_5_FD_148647 | JGI IMG/M metagenome (GOLD analysis project Ga0181597, IMG submission 148647) | Coastal salt marsh microbial communities from the Groves Creek Marsh, Skidaway Island, Georgia - 041403US metaG (spades assembly) | ecosystem: Environmental > Aquatic > Marine > Intertidal zone... | reverse complement strand
CTCATTTAAAAAACAATAATTTTTATAGTAGTCATACTTTTAAAGAATATAATTCTCTATTTAATTTTTATTTAGAAAATACAAGTTTTATAAAACATGGAAATCTAAAAAAATGGGAAAATATTTTAAATAAACTGCCCGGCATAGAAACTAATTACCTAAATATTTTAAATGCAAGTATTGCTATTGGTAAAAAAAATGAGATTTCTAAGGATAAGTTAGAAAATCTTGAGGCAGAACTCATAAAGCTGAGCCCCTGGAGAAAAGGACCTTTTGATATTTTTGGCTTAGAGATTGATTCAGAGTGGCGTTCTGATAAAAAGTGGGAAAGAATAGAAAGTTATTTGCCAACTGCAAAAAATATGAGAATTTGTGATATCGGCTGTAGCAACGGATATTATTCATATAAATTATTAACATTAAAGCCAGAACTAATAGTGGGAATGGAAAAAACAGCTTTATATGTAATACAATTTTTAGCAACAAAATTTTATGCAAAACAGATTCAAGAATTAGTTGTGTTGCCCTGCTCTTCAGAAGATTTTGATTCTAAGCTCCTTGATTTTGACCTAATACTTTCAATGGGAATTTTATATCATGCGAAGAATCCTAATCATCATATAAATTCAATAAATAATTTAGTTAAAAAAAATGGCTATGTCATTTTAGAAACAATAATTTCAAATTTACCAGATAATATAAACATCAAAAAAGATGAAACCTACGCAGGAATGAAAAATATAGGTACAATTTTTACAAAAAATAATTTAGTTGATTTGCTGAGTAATAACGGATTTAAGAATATTGAAATTGTTAATGATAGTTTTACAAACTCCAGTGAGCAAAGAGAAACAAAATGGATGCAGGGAAAGAGTTTTAAAGATTTTACGTTGCAGAATGGAAATACATTGGAGGGATACCCGCCGGTTTGTAGAAGTATATTGGTAGCTCAAAAAAAATGAGTATGATATTATTAACGCAAAAAAAAATTTGGGGAAACTATGAAATCTAAAGTATTTACTTCTGAATCTGTATCTGAAGGACATCCAGACAAGTTATGTGATCAAGTGTCTGACGCAATTCTTGATGCTGCTTTATCACAAGATAACAAGGCTAGAGTTGCCTGTGAAACTTTGGTAAAGTCAGAAGAAGGTTCTCTTGGCGTTGTAGTTTTAGGTGGGGAAATAACTACTTCTGCAGAAATTGATTACGAAAATATTGTCAGAAGCACTATTAAAGAAATTGGCTATAATTCAGATGATTTGGGCTTTAATTCAAAAACAGTTGAATTTGTAAATAAGATAGGTCTTCAATCACCAGATATTGCGCAGGGCGTTGATAGAGAAAACGATGAAGATCAAGGCGCAGGTGATCAGGGTCTAATGTTTGGATACGCAAATAACGAAACCGATGTTTTAATGCCTGCACCAATTACATATTCTCATAGATTGGTTCATAAGTTGGCTAAATTAAGAAAATCAAATGATGTTAATTGGTTGAGGCCAGATGCAAAAAGCCAAGTTACATTTAAATATGAGTCTGGAAAAATCCATTCCATTGATACAATAGTTATCTCAACCCAACATTCGCCAGAAATTTCTCAAGGTGAGATCAAAGACTATATCATGGACAAAGTTATCGTTGATGTTCTGCCAAAGAAATATTTGCACAAAGACACTAAAGTTTTTATAAATCCAACTGGCTCATTTGAAATAGGAGGACCAGTAGGTGATTGTGGACTAACTGGACGAAAAATAATAGTTGATACCTACGGTGGTATGGCCAGACATGGTGGGGGAGCTTTTTCTGGCAAAGATCCATCCAAAGTTGATAGATCAGCAGCATACGCTGCAAGATATGTTGCAAAAAATATTGTTGCTGCAAGCCTAGCTGATAAATGTGAAATACAGGTCTCATATGCTATAGGAGTAGCAAAGCCTACATCTATAAGTATTGATACATTTGGCACAGCTAAAGTTGATGAATCAAAGATTGTACAAATAATAAATGAAGTATTTGACTTGCGTCCATGGGGCATAACCAATATGCTTAGTCTTTCGAGACCAATTTATAAAGATACCGCTGCGTACGGGCATTTTGGTAGATCTGATTTGGATCTTTCTTGGGAAAAAACTGATAAAATTGAAATAATAAAAAGTTTGATATAACGGAGATATTGATTATGAGTAAGGTTGTAGAAAAAATCGGACCAGATTATAAGGTAGCAGACATATCTTTGGCTAATTGGGGTCATAAAGAAATGAGAATTGCTGAGACAGAGATGCCTGGTTTAATGGCACTTCGAGAAAAATATGGAACTGAGCAACCTCTGAAGGGCGCAAAAATAGTTGGTTGTCTACACATGACAATACAGACTGCTGTTTTAATAGAAACATTAGTAGATCTTGGAGCTAGTGTGCGCTGGTCATCTTGTAATATATATTCAACTCAGGATCATGCGGCAGCAGCAATTGCTGAAAAAGGCATACCAGTATTCGCATGGAAAGGCGAAACTGAAGAGGAATATCTGTGGTGTATTGATCAAACCATAGTTGGGGACCCAACATGGAAACCTAATATGATCCTTGATGATGGAGGAGATTTAACGTCAATAATGCATGAGAAATATCCTGAGCTTTTGACTGACATTAGAGGACTTTCAGAGGAAACTACAACAGGTGTTCACAGATTGTATGAAATGGTTAAAAACGATGAATTAAAAGTTCCTGCTTTTAATGTCAACGATTCTGTAACCAAATCCAAATTTGATAACTTGTATGGCTGTAGAGAATCTCTTGTAGATGGGATTAAAAGAGCAACTGATGTAATGATATCTGGAAAGACAGCTTTAGTTTGTGGTTTCGGAGATGTGGGTAAAGGCTCAGCTCAATCGTTGAGAAATGCTGGTGCAATAGTATGGGTTACAGAAGTCGACCCAATATGTGCTTTACAAGCTGCGATGGAAGGTTTTAAGGTTGTTACAATCGAATCAGTAGCTGCAGAAGTTGATATTTTTTGCACTGCAACTGGGAATGCATCAGTAATAACATACGATCATATGGAGCAGATGAAAGACCAAGCAATAGTTTGTAATATTGGACACTTTGATAATGAAATTGATGTTGATGCTATTAAGAAGTGTAAGTGGGACAACATTAAACCTCAAGTTGACCATATTGAGTTTCCGGATGGTAAAAAAATTATCCTATTGGCTGAAGGAAGACTTATAAATCTAGGCTGTGCTACTGGACATCCAAGTTATGTTATGTCAGCTTCTTTCACAAATCAGGTATTAGCTCAAATCGAACTATGGAAAAATGCATCAAACTACAAGAATGATGTTTATGTTTTACCGAAAATTTTAGATGAAGAGGTTGCTAGGCTGCATTTAGATAAAGTTGGGGCAAAACTTACAGAGTTAACAAAAGAGCAAGCAGATTACATTAGCGTAGAGCAAAAAGGGCCATTTAAAAACGATACATATAGGTATTAAAACTTATAGTGCGTTTGTTAAGACTATACACTGAAATGCCCTTAGAAGAAGGTGTTTCAGTAGTTCTTAGAGATAACACTTTTCATTATCTTTCAAGAGTACTCAAGGCAAAAGTAAATCAAAAAATAACTTTATTTGACAATACAGGGTTTGACTACCATGGTTGTATTAAAAGTATTACAAATAAAAGTTCTGAAATATATATAGATAAGAAAAAATTTTATGAAAAAGAGCTATACGAATCAGAAGTAGCTTTTAGTATTTGTAAAAATCCATGTTCAGATCTTATAGTAAAAAAATTAACAGAACTTGGTATTACGTCATTTCAACCTTTGATTTCAAAAAATTCTATATTCAATCAGAAAACATTAAATTTTGAAAAAAAGATAAATCATTGGAAAAATATATCCATAAGTTCTTGTGAGCAATCTGAAAGATCATATTTGCCAATTATAAAAAATATTGTATCTTTCCAAGAATACGCTGAGAATTGTGTTGCTAATAAAAAAATTATATTAGATACAAGATCTAAAAATATGATTTGTAATGTTTATGATAAGCCATCCACCTTAACTTCTATATTAATTGGCCCTGAAGGTGATTTTTCTGAAGAAGAGTATTTGTATGCCAAACAATTCAGTTTCTCATCAGCAAGCTTAGGTGATAATATTCTTAGGGTAGAAACAGCTGCAATTGCAGCTATTAGTTATATAAAAATTATTAACAATTGTAATAAGTGAATGAGTAAAAAAGTACTTATAATTATGGACCCGATAGAGTCTATAAATATAAAAAAAGATACGACCTATCAACTAATCTTATCTGCTCAAGAATATGGCCATGAAGTTTTTTATTTGACTCCTGAAACTTTATCAGTAAATCCTAATGGCCCAGTTGGAGAAATTAGTAAACTAATAATTAATGCTCAAGAAAATCCATTTTTTGAGATTTCAAATACAAAATCATGCGAATTATCAGAGTTTGATTATGTTTTAATGAGGAAAGATCCGCCCGTTGACAACAATTTTATTTATATAACTCATATATTAGACTCTATAGATAAAAAAAATACCAAAGTAATAAATTCAGGTTTTTCTTTAAGAAATCATAATGAGAAACTTATAACTTTAAATTTTCCAAAACATGCCCCTGAAAGTTTAGTAACTTGTAATAAGAGAGAAATAGAAAAATTTCGAGATCTTCATAAAAATATTATTTTGAAACCTTTGAATTTAATGGGTGGTAGATCAGTATATTTTTTAGAAGAAAGGGATAAAAACTTTAATGTTATATTCGAAGAGATAACTAATATGGGAAAGAATTATATTCTTGCTCAAAGATATATTTCTGAAGCAGTTAATGGGGATGTTCGCATAATTGTTATAAATGGAGAAGTTTATAAAGAAGCTGTTATTAGAAAGCCAAATAGAAATGATCATAGGTCAAACTTAGCCAGTGGGGGAACTATAGAAAAATACCTTTTAAATAAAAATGAAATAAATATTTGTAGTGAGATTGCTAATTTTCTTCGTAACGAAAAAATTTATTTTGCTGGCATAGATATGATTGGTAGTAAAATAACTGAAATCAATATTACTTCACCTACATGTATATCTGAAATAAATAATTTTCATGATATCAATTTAGGAATTAAATTTTGGGAAAAAATAGATGAATTCAATTAAAGTCTTATCAATTGATTTTGGAGAAAAAAGAATTGGACTTGCGGTTGGTGATACAGAGAGTAAAATAGCTTCTCCACTAAAGACTATTGTAAACAACAGCTCTAAAAACACTTGTAATACTATTTCAATAATCGCTAAAGAGTGGGATATATCTAGAATAATTATTGGTATGCCTGAAATTTATAATAACCAAGAGATTAATAAAAAAATAAAAAATTTTGGGAAAATGCTTGAAAAAAACTTAAATATTAAAGTTACTTTTTACAATGAAGATTATTCCTCAAACTATGCGCAGGCTGTATTGGCAACACAAATGAAGGCTGGAAGAAAAAAAAAGATTATTAAGGAAGAAATAGATAGAATTGCTGCCACTTTAATATTACAATCTTATTTTGAAAATGAAATATTCAAAAGAGCAGACACAGGCATTACTTCAGAAGATTGAAAATTCTCTAAAGGATTATCTTTTAAAAAACAATATTCAAAACCCTTTGATAATAGGAGTCCATACTGGTGGGGCCTGGATAGCAGATTTACTGCAAAAAAATCTTGGATATGAAGGTAAGGCTGCATCTCTAAATATAAGTTTTTATAGGGATGATTTTAGTAAAGTTGGGGTAAATCCAAAAGTTGAGCCAACTGAAATGCCAATTTCTGTTGATGATAAGCACGTAATACTTGTAGATGATGTACTTTATACAGGAAGAACAACTAGAGCTGCTATAAATGAGATATTTGATTTTGGTAGGCCACATTCAGTTACATTAGTAGTTTTAGTAGAACGAAATGGAAATGAGCTTCCAATATCAGCCGATATATTTGGAGAAAAATTAGAATTAGATAATGATAAAAATATAAAGCTATTAGGACCTGACCCTATGATCTTAGAGGTTGTAGATAAAGATAGTTAAGAGGCAATATGAGTGAGTGAGAATAAGGAAATAAATTTGGATAACGAAAACAAAAATAATTCTGAAATTATTTCGCCAAAACATTTGCGTCATTTTTTGGACATTGAAAATTTACCTCAATCTTTAATCCTAGATATTTTAGATCTTGCTGAATCTTTTGCTGGGGTCTCTGGCCAACCAGTTAAAAAAGTTCCTTTATTGCGAGGCAAAACCATAGTAAATTTATTTTTTGAAGCTAGCACAAGAACGAGAACAACATTTGAGTTGGCTGCGAAAAGATTATCAGCTGATGTTTTAAATTTAAATTTAGATTTTAGCGCAACCAAGAAAGGAGAAACGTTACTCGATACTTTGAGAAATCTAGAAGCTATGCATTGTGATATGTTTATAGTAAGACATCCTTCTTCTGGTGCTGCTGAATTTATTTCAAAAAATGTATCGCCTAATATCAGTATAATAAATGCTGGGGATGGAAGGCATGCACACCCGACTCAAGCAATGTTGGATATTTTTACAATCAGAAAATATTTTCCAGATTTTAAAAAAATAAAAGTTGCAATTGTTGGAGATATACTTCATTCGAGAGTTGCTAGATCACTTATGCATGCGCTAAGAATTTTAGAGGTACCTGATATTAGAGTAATAGGGCCTAAAACATTATTACCACTTGGCGTAGAAGAGATGGGTGTTACCCCATATGTAGATATGGATAAAGGTATAAAAGATTGCAATGTTGTAATCATGTTAAGGTTGCAAACAGAAAGAATGAATTCAAGTTTTATCCCAGACGAACATGAATATTATAACTTGTATGGATTTTCTCCAAAAAGATTAGATCTTATTTCAAAAAATGGGATTGTTATGCATCCTGGACCTGTTAATCGTGGTGTTGAGATAAGTTCGGAGGTGGCTGACGGAAATAGATCTGTAATACTTCAACAAGTTTCAAATGGCATAGCCGTGAGAATGGCAATTTTATCACTATCTATGCAACCTTAGATGAGGAATTAATGAGAGACTTAATAATAAAATCAGGCAACTTGGTAAATCCGGGGGGAGACATTTCCGGCGTGTGTGATATCTATATTAAAAACGGAAACATAATTGGTATTGATGAAGACAATACTAAATTAAATTCGCCAAAAATTATTGATGCAGAAAATCAAATTGTATGCCCAGGTTTAGTAGATCTATCAGTAAGATTTAGAGAGCCTGGACTCGAAAAAGAAGCGACAATCTATAGTGAGTCTATGGCAGCAGTTTCTTCAGGAGTAACTACTGTCTGTTATATGCCAGATACCCAGCCAGTAATTGATACCCCAGCACAAATAAAACTGGTTGAAAATATTTTTAAAGACGTAGATTTATGTAAAGTAAAAGTTCTAGCCTCACTTACAAAAAATTTAGATGGAAAAAATCTAAGTCCAATGATGGAATTAAAACAAGCTGGGGCTATAGGTTTAACAAACTGCTTTAATCCCATAGATAGTTTATTGGTATTAAGGAGAGCAATGGAGTATGCATCTGGGCATGAAATTACCTTATTTTATCAACCACACAACACATCTTTAGCCAACGATGGCTGTGTTCATGAAGGTAAAATTTCGAATAAACTAGGTTTGCCAGGAATACCTTCTGCGGCCGAATCTATAGCTGTTGCACAAGCAATTCTTTTAAGTAAATTGACTGGAGTTAAACTTCACTTATGCAGGATTTCTTGCCTTGAATCTATCATGCTAATTAGAAATGCTCATTCTGCTGGAATACAAGTAACTGCAGATGTTGCAATTCATCAACTGTTTTTTGATGAAAGTTCAATACTTAATTTTAATAGCGACTTTCATGTTATTCCTCCATTTAGAACAAAAGATGATTTAGTTGCAATTCAAAAAGCTATTCAAGAAGAGACAATCACAGCAATCTGTTCTGATCACCAACCACATAATGAAGATGCAAAACAGGCGCCATTTGCAAATACACAACACGGCATAGCATCAATTGAGTTGCTTTTGCCATTATTAATGGAGTTGGTAGATTTAGGCTTATTGGATTTAAACACAGCTGTGGCAAAAGTTACATCAAGTCCTGCAAATATCTTAGGTATTGATTCTGGAGTAATAAGAAAGGGAAGTCCTGCAGATCTATGTATCTTGAAAAAAGATAAGTGGACATTTAATAATTTAAAAAGAATAAGTTCAGGAATGAACAATCCCTTTACAGGTAAAAACTTTAATAATTGTGTTGATAAAACAATATGTAACGGAAAAATAGTCTACGAAAGTAAATAGAAATGTTTATTTATTTTTATATTTAATAAATATTTAGGTATATATCTTGGATAAAATAGAGCAGAAAATTTCAAAAATAAAGCATGACATAAAAAATGCTGAAAAAGAATTTAATAGAAAAAAAAATAGCGTAATGCTGTTGGCTGTTAGCAAAACACAAAGCGCTCAAAATATTTTGGAAGCTTATGAAGCTGGACAAAGAGATTTTGGAGAAAATTATATTCAAGAATCAGTTGAAAAAATTAAAGAATTAAAAAATTTTGATATTACCTGGCACTTTATCGGTAAAATTCAAAGTAATAAAGCAAAATATATTGCTGAAAATTATGATTGGATTCATAGTATAGACAAGATTTCTACTTTAAGAAAAATAAATAATTACAGAAAAGAGAATCAAAAAAAATTAAATGTATGTGTTCAAGTAAATATTGATTCTGAAGAAACTAAGTCAGGAATTTTGGTTAGTGAAGTTGAAAAATTTATTAAAGAGGCAAACGAATTTAATAAACTCAAAATAAGAGGACTTATGGCAATACCGAAATATCACCCAGATTTTAGCAATCAATATAAAACATTTGCTAAAATTAAGGATTTGTTTGATAGTCTTATAAAGAGAAGTTATGAATTAGATACATTATCTATTGGTATGAGCTCTGACTATAATGCTGCAATTGCTGCAGGATCAACAATAGTCAGAATTGGTACCTCAATATTTGGTGAAAGAAAAAAATGAAAATAGCGGTCATAGGATATGGAAATATTGCAAATGCTATCATAAATGGCATTCTTAACTCTGAAAATATATTTCTTACAGATGATATTCATATCTTTCATAATAAAAACCATAATAATTTTAAGAAGGAGAATTGCACTTTCTTGCATTCTGGTGAAGTATGTAAAAATACATTCGATACAGTGTTATTGTGTGTCAAACCTAAAGATATTGAAATAGCAATAAATGAAAATTTGAATTTATTTAATAACAATCAAATAGTTGTGTCTGTTGCTGCAGGGGTAACATTAGAAAAAATTAATAGTTTAATTAAAAAAAATGTTAATATTTTTAGGGCAATGCCAAATATGTGCGCAATTTTTAACGAAAGTATTACAGGAATATGTGCCAAAGATGAGATGGATGACGAGAAAATAAAACGTGTAGAGGATATTTTCAGATCAATAGGACACATTAGAAAAATTAGTGAAAATGAAATGGACTCTTTTACAGCTTTATTTGGTAGTGGCCCTGCTTATATCATGTACTTCATAGAGTCTTTAATGAAATGCGAGAAATTTGAAAATATTAGTGAAGATGCTAAATCTCTTTTAATAGTAAATATGTTAAGTAGTACATCGAAAATGTTGTTGATTTCTGAAGATATAAAAAAATTAAGAAAACAAGTTACTTCTGAAGGTGGCACTACAGAAGCTGCTATAAAGATATTTGAAGAAAGAAATTTTTCAAAAATTATAGAGGATGCTATTAAAGAAGCAGCTAAAAAATCTTTTGATATGTCTAAATAAGGATAAGAAATAATGCCAAACTCATTCTCAGAACTAGGATTTTTTTTATTAGATTTAATTTTATCTTTTTTTGTTCTAATATTTACTTTAAGAATTTTACTTTCTATGTCTAGCGCTAGTGCAAATAATCCCATTACTCAAACAATAATTAAAATCTCAAGACCAATTAGATCATTATTTTTATTTATACCGAACCTAGGAAGGTTTGAATTTTCAAGTTTTATGATTTTATTTATATGTCATTTTTTGAACATATATACTCAGAGTAAATTACAAGGCTTAGCAGTTATTTATGAAAAAATGATAATTTTTTCTTTTAAAAGCTCAATATTTAGTTTATTAAATGTGCTCACAATAATATTCATAATCTTGGCGGTTTCAAGTTGGTTTGTGCAATCAAGACAAGTAAATACAAACCCCGCATTAGATATTGTGTATCAAATATCAAACCCAATACTATATTTTATAAGAAGAATAATTCCTACTTCTGTTGGAGTAATTGATTTTTCGGTTATTATCGCTCTTGTGCTAATCCACTTTATTCAAAATTTTATAAATATTATTTTTTGAGTATATTTGTAAATTTTATTGATTTCATATATATTGTTTTAAACACCGATTTGAAGTCAGCTTGCGGGTGGGAAAATACAGCTAAAGCGAAAATATTATAAGCACAGCAAAACTCCCAAAACATATAGTCGATTTCATTTCAAGAAATGCGGACTAATTATGAGTAATAAATTTGAAGAAAACTCGGTTGGAATTGTTGTTCCAAAAGTTGCTGAAATTAAACAAAAATTGAAGCTTGATTGCGGTAAAACACTTGAAAACTTTTCTTTAGTTTATGAAACTTATGGAAAATTAAATAGTAAAAAAAGTAATGCAATTTTAATTTGCCATGCTTTATCAGGAGATCATCATGCTGCGGGTTATCATAGTGAGAATGATAAGAAGCCAGGTTGGTGGGATTCATGTATTGGGCCTGGAAAGCCATTTGATACCAATAAATTTTTCATTGTGTCCTTAAATAATTTAGGTGGCTGTAAGGGATCAACAGGTCCCAATACTATTAATATTGAAACTGGAGCTGAATATGGCCCTGATTTCCCTATAGTGACAGTTAGAGATTGGGTTAATAGCCAAAATCTTTTAGCAAATTTTTTAGATATAGAAAAATGGGCTTGTGTAATTGGTGGAAGTCTTGGCGGAATGCAAGCACTTCAGTGGGCAATTAGTTACCCTGAAAAAATAAAAAATTCAATAATAATAGCAGCAGCAGCAAAATTATCTGCACAAAACATTGCTTTTAACGAGGTTGCTAGGCAAGCTATTATTACTGACCCAGAATTTCACGATGGACGTTATAATGATTTTGGTGTTGTTCCAAAAAGAGGACTAAGCATTGCAAGAATGCTCGGACATATAACTTATTTATCAGACGATTCTATGAGACAAAAGTTCGGCAGAGATCTTAGGGAAGGTAAATTACACTTTGGGTACGACATAGATTTCCAGGTAGAAAGTTATTTAAGATATCAGGCCCAAGCTTTTGTAGATAGATTTGACGCAAATACATATTTATTGATGACGAAAGCTTTAGACTATTTTGATCCTGCAAAGGAATACAAAGGCGATTTGTTTAAAGCTTTTGAAAATACAAAATCAAAATTTTTAGTTGTTTCTTTTACAAGTGATTGGAGATTTTCACCTGAAAAATCACATGAAATAGTAAAATCATTAATTAAAGCTAGAAAAGATGTTTCTTATGCTGAAATTGAAGCTAACCAAGGACATGATGCTTTTTTAATGCCAATACCAAACTACTTAAATGTATTAAGTAATTTTATGGAAAATATAAATGAATAGAAGAGATTTCAAAATAATAGCTGAATGGATAGAAGAAAGATCAACTGTTTTAGATTTAGGCTGTGGTGATTCAACATTGTTAAATTACTTGATAGCAAGTAAAAATATTTCTGGCTATGGTTTAGAGAGAGACATAGAAGAAGTTCAAGAATCAGTAAAGAAAAATATAAATGTTATACAAGCAGATTTTAATATTGGACTAAAGCAATATTTTGATGAAAATTTTTTTGATTACGCAATTATGACTCAAGCATTACAAGAGAATAAAAACCCTGATCAAATAATTCAAGACATGCTAAGAGTTGCAAGGGAAGGAATTGTTACTTTTCCAAATATGGGTTTTTGGAAAAATAGATTACAACTTGGTCTTTTTGGACGCATGCCTATATCTAAATCATTGCCAAATAATTGGTTTGATACACCAAATATTCATCTTTGTACATTTAATGATTTCGAAGAATTGTGTGAAAATCTAGAGATAAATATAATCGAAAAAAAAGTTCTAGATAATAATTACTCCACAAATTTTTTATTGAAACTATTCCCTAATTTTTTTGGCGAAATTGCTCTTTATAGATTTGAAAAAAATACTTAACCAGTGTTAATTTTTTCTTTTATAAATTCTGAGTGATTTAAATAGAGAAGTTCTGATATTTTCCTGATTCTATGTTCTTCATACTTATCTATTTCATT
>Ga0181597_10005286_pt1 | contig 12458 bp, 10 predicted proteins | sample 041ome_5_FD_148647 | JGI IMG/M metagenome (GOLD analysis project Ga0181597, IMG submission 148647) | Coastal salt marsh microbial communities from the Groves Creek Marsh, Skidaway Island, Georgia - 041403US metaG (spades assembly) | ecosystem: Environmental > Aquatic > Marine > Intertidal zone... | reverse complement strand
TAATCCTTTACCAAAATAAAAGGCTTAATAAAAACTTTGTTGTGGCTAAATTTTTTGGAAAATCTTAAACTAGGGGTTATGCTGCCAGCACAGACAAAAGGAACGGCTGTTTATGACAAGCCCAAAAATAGATAATAGCGCTACCAAATTTGACCGTATCCGGCGGGCGCATCAATCCGAAGTTGCCGAAGATTATGTTGAAATGATCGCCGAGCTGATTGAAGAGACCGGCGAAGCGCGGACGGTTGATCTGGCTGCCAGATTTGGTGTGACCAGTCCGACGGTGAATGCCATCCTTCAGCGTCTGCAGCGTGAGGATCTTGTTGAAACGCGCCCCTACCGGTCTATTTTCCTGACCGATGCCGGGCGTGCCTTGGCCGAGGCCAGCCGCAAGCGGCATAAGATTGTCTATGATTTTCTGGTGTCGATCGGCGTGCCTGCGCAAATTGCCGAGGAAGATGCCGAAGGTGTCGAACATCATGTCAGCCCGGAAACATTAGCGGTTTTTGAAAGCATCACCCAATCAAGGCTTGGCTGAGCTGTCGCGCGGTCGGCGCATCGTCACTCAATACCGTGATAAATATTCAATTGGCGTTGCCTGTTGTGACTGATTGTCACCTGACTCGTCATATGGCTGGTCATCTGGCTGGTCGCTGTTGGTGCGATCCATTTGACGCCGGGAATCGGTGGCGGCGCGCTGTCACCGGTCAGCGCAATCAGCCGCCGTCCGGGCTGTGCTGACCAATAGTGATTAGCTTCAAAATGATTGCTTGGCACACCATCCGTGTCATGCACCATGATGGTGAGACCGCTATCATAGAAATGCCAGTTCAATAATGCGGCGGTGGCGCGGCGATCGGCGATAATGGCGCTGGCATCATGCGCCGCGATCTGTGGCCGGATGTCGGTGGCAAGCTGTTGCCAACCACGCAGCCGCCGCAACGGATCTGACTGCGGCGTCAAGGGCCCCATGCTGCCAGCCATTGTCACCAGCAAAACAAACAGGCTGAGGCCGAGATTGATCCCGATAGCGGTGATTCTGAGGAAACGTTTTTTATAGCCGCTCAGCCAGCCAGCCGCCACCAGTGTCAGCGCCGGAAAAGCCGTCATCGCCCAATTCGCGTTGGCCTCGCTGAGATAGGATTGAACAGTCATCAGGGCAAAAACCGGCGCCCACATCCAGACCAGCCAGCCTGTCTTATGATTGCGCTGAGAGCGGCCCGCCGCCACCAGCATAAACACCAGCATCAGCGGCCCGGCGACCGCAAACTGGCTGCCAATAAACTGCCAGACACCGGCAAGCGAGGCTGAATGCTGGCTTATATTGGCATTGTCGCCAAGATGCCGGACGGTGGCAAATTCATTGGCAAAATTCCAGATGATATTGGGGCTGGCAGCAACGCCAAATGCGATAACCGCCAGAACAAAATGCCGCCAGCGCAGCAGATGCTGCCGGCGCAAATAGCCATGCAGTATGATCAAAAACACCCCGGCCAGCGCGTAAATGGCAGCAAATTTGGCTAGCATGGCCAGACCAAAAGCCAGCCCGGCAAGGGTCATGCCAATGCCGGCAGACAGCCGCCCGCTGGCGATGCCGCACATCGCCAAAAGCCCGGCCGACCATAATGCCAGCAACGGCGTGTCGGTTGAGATCAGAAAACTGCCAAGCCCGGTCGCTGGCAGGGTTATCCAGATGAGCGCGGCCAAGCGGCCAGCCTGCTGGCCATAGAGCCATGAAGCGGCCCGCCACAACAGCAGTGCCGTCCCCAGATGAATCCAGCAGGCAGGCAAACGCACCGCCCATGTGTGATGCCCAAATAGCCAATGCGCCGCCGCAATAATCCAGGCAATGAGCGGCGGTTTGGTAAAATAACCAAAATCCGGTGTCTGGCTCCACAGCCAATATTGGGCTTCATCGACACCTAAATCGAGCGGTGTTACGACTAACGCGACGCTGCGCAATAGCGTGATCACCACAGCGGCGCCAAATATCATCCGGTTTTGCCTCTGTTCAGATGCCGGATGGGTCGAAGAGGCAAACGCCGAAGCCATAGGAGCGGTTCCTTGATTTGATGCAGACGCGCTGTTAGATTAACCCCATGCATTGTAACCAAAAGGTTCGACATGTCATCACCCGTTCTTTCCTTTCCGTTAGCTGATCAGCAGCAATGGCAGGATCTTGTTACAAAGGCGCTCAAAGGTGTCGCACCGGACAGCTTGCATCATCTGGACGAAGATGGCCTTGATATTGCCGCGCTCTATCAGATTGATGCAGTATCGCCAGCGGCATCTGATCAGGTGCCGGTACATCGGCTAACCGCGCATCCGGCGCAGCGGCTGGCATATGGCTGGCGGGTCTGCCAGCCGGTCGAAACAGACGCCGCACCGGAAACCGTCAATGCGGCCATTCTGGACGAACTTGCTGGTGGTGCGATGGGTATTTATCTGAACCTTGGGTCGGCGGCGGCGACACAGCTTGAGCAGATGTTGCATGATGTTGTTTTGGGGGCGGCTGATATCGTGCTGGATGCTGGCCCGCATGTTGGTGATGCGCTTGCCGTTTTTGCAAAAATGGCGCGCGGTCAGGGTAAAAACCTGTCCGACATCAGCCTTGATCTGGCGATAGATCCATTTGCCCCGCAGGCCGACGCCGCGCTTTTGGCAGAAGGTCTGCACTTAATGGGCGGGGCTGGCGATGCCGACATCACCGACGGTGTGTTCCGGCTGAATGGCTGGCAGTGGCATAATCATGGTCTCAGTCAGGTACAGGAGCTGGCCTATTTGCTGGCGGCGGCAACGCAGATTTTCCGCTCTGGCACCGAAGCCGGATTGCCGGCAGAGCTGATTGCGCGCAAGACATCGATGAGCGTCGCACTGCCAGCCGATATGTTTGATGGCATCGCCAAATGCCGCGCCTTGCGACGTGGCTGGGCCGGGCTGGTGACGGCTTTGGGGTTGCGTGCCGACAGTTATCCGTTGCACCTGCAGGCATTGCCGTCGATGCGCATGTTCAGCCTTGCCGATGCCGATATGAATATAATGCGCACCACCACGGCGTTGCTTGGCGGTGCTATGGGCGGGGCTGATATGATGACCGCCTATGCGCATGACGCGCTGACCGGCGGCAGTGCGATGGGGCGGCGTCTGGCGCGGATGCAGCAAATTATGATGATTGAAGAATCGGGTTTGGGGCGCAGTCTTGATGCGGCTGGCGGTGCGGCGTTTATTGAGGCGCGTACCGAGGCGCTTGCCGCAGCGGCATGGGCTGGTTTTCAGGATATCGAGGCGGCTGGCGGCGCGGCGGTGGCACAGGCTGAACAGAGATTTGCGGCGATGGCAGAGGCCGCCGCCCGCCGCCGTGACCAGCAGTTGGCACAAGGCAAATTGCCGTTGCTTGGGATAACAGTGCAGCCTGACAGCAAGCCGGTTGGCGATCTGGCACCGCGCTGGCAGATGATCGCGCGCCCGGCAGCGGTGATTGAGGCGATTCGCCGACAGAGTGCAAAAACACCGCCGCGTATTTTGATTTTGCAGCAGGGCGATGCGGCAGATCCGCGGCGAGAGGCAATCCGGCGGGTGCTACGTATTGGCGGCATGTCGGCGGTGCATTTGACATTACCGGTGGCCCCTGTTGATGCGGTGACAGTTGATGCCGTGAGAGTTGCGCGCCCGGCCATTGTTGTTTTGCTCGATCTGAAAATTGACAGGCTGAACCCGCAGGTGCGGGAACAGCTTGATCATAGCATTCTGCTGGGTGGCATTTTTGAGGCTGATGATATTTTGCCAGATACTGCGCAAATTGCGTGGCTGATAAAGCTGGCAGATATGACAAAGGATCTGGATTAATGCAGGGGTTTCCTGACTTCACCAAAATCGCCCTGCCTGCTGCCGACCAGATCACCGCCAGCCTTGGCGAGATGCCAGATGCCATTAACCCGGGTGCTATCGATAATGCCGAGCAATTGCCCCTGCCGGCACTGGCATCTGGCGATGCGGAAACACAGGCACGGCTGGCGGGCAGTCAACCGGGCATCGCGCCATTTTTACGTGGCCCTTACCCCAGCATGTACGCCACCCGCCCATGGACAATCAGACAATATGCCGGCTTTTCCACAGCCGAAGAATCGAATAAATTCTACCGGAAAAATCTGGCGGCAGGTCAGATGGGATTATCAGTGGCATTCGATTTGCCAACACATCGGGGCTATGATTCGGATAATCCGCTGGTGGCTGATGATGTCGGTCTGGCGGGTGTGGCGATTGATTCGATTGCTGATATGGCGCTGTTGTTTGACTCTATCCCACTTGATCGGATGACCGTATCGATGACCATGAATGGCGCGGTTTTGCCGGTGCTGGCTTTATTTATTGTTGCCGCCGAAGAACAGGGTGTGCCCGCCGCGAAATTGGCTGGCACCATCCAAAATGATGTTTTGAAAGAATTTATGGTGCGCAACACCTATATATATCCGCCGACGCCCTCAATGCGGATTGTGTCGGATATTTTTGCTTTTTGCGCCCGGGAAATGCCGAAATTCAATTTTATTTCGGTGTCGGGCTATCACATGCAAGAGGCCGGAGCATCGGCCGATCTGGAACTTGCCTATACATTGGCTGATGGCCTCGCCTATATGCGTGCCGGTGTCGCGGCTGGTCTGAAGGTTGATGATTTTGCCCCGCGGCTGTCATTCTTTTTTGGCATTGGCATGAATTTCTATATGGAAGTGGCAAAATTACGGGCGGCGCGCATTCTCTGGGCGGAATTGATGCAGGCGCATTTTTCACCGCAAGATCCAAAGTCATTGATGCTGCGGACACATTGCCAAACCTCGGGCTGGTCATTGGCCGCTCAGGATGTGTTTAATAATGTGCCGCGCACTTGTATTGAAGCGGCCGCAGCGGTGGCGGGTCATACGCAATCGCTGCATACCAACTCGCTTGACGAGGCCTTGGGGCTGCCCACCGATTACGCCGCCCGGATCGCCCGTAACACGCAAATCCATCTGCAAAATGAAGCGAATATGGCACATGTGATTGATCCGTTTGGTGGCAGCCATCTGATCGAGCAACTGACCCAACAGCTGGCGGACAAGGCGCGCCAGCATATCGCTGAAACCGAATCGCTTGGCGGTATGGCGGCGGCGATTGAGGCTGGCATCCCGAAATTACGCATTGAGGAAGTGGCGACAGCAACTCAGGCACGCCTTGATTCGGTCGAGCAGGTGATTGTGGGTGTGAATAAATATCAGCCTGCCACCAGCGATAGCAGTGCCGAGCAGGTCGAGGTGCGCCGGATTGATAATGGCGACGTGCGCGAGCAGCAAATTGCGCGGCTGCAAAAGCTGCGTAAGAGCCGCGATCAGGCGGCGGTCGATGCGGCACTGGCGGCATTGTCACAGGCAGCGGCCGGCACCGATAATTTGATGCCGCTTGCCATTGAGGCGGCACGGCATCGCGCCACGGTAGGTGAAATGTCAGATGCGCTCGCCGCAAATTTTGGCAGGCATACCGCCAAAATTCAGGGTGTTCGTGGCGTCTGGCGCAAGCATGTTGTGGCAGATGCCGATATCGACATATTGAAACAGCGGGTCGCGGCGTTTCGTGATGCGGTTGGTCGTCCACCCCGCTTTTTAGTCGCAAAGCTGGGTCAGGATGGGCATGATCGCGGCCAGAAAGTGATTGCCTCGGCGTTTGCTGATCTTGGCTTTGAGGTGATCACCGGGCCGTTATTTCAGACCCCGGACGATGTTTATGATTTGGCGATTGATGGTGAAGTCGACGCGATTGGCGTGTCAACATTGGCTGCCAGCCATCTCAGTCAGGTGCCGTCATTGCGCCGTAAACTGGATGCTGGCGCCGGGCGTCATATTGAACTGGTTGTCGGCGGGGTGATCCCGCCGGGTGATATTCCGGCATTAGAAGCGGCTGGTGCTGGCGCGGTATTTCTGCCAGGCACAAAATCAACAGATGCGGCGATGCGCCTGCTTGATCTTTTGGCGCGGCGGCGCAATATCTCAGCATGAACCAGCGTTTTTGGTCATTTTTTCGATAAGAGGTAAACCCGTTTATGCCCACACAAACCGCCGCAACGGCACAGGCTGAAGCCGCCGCGATCGTCGAAGAATTTGGATTTTTTGATGATTGGGAAGACCGCTATCAGCTATTGATTGATCAGGGGCGCAAGCTGGCGCCATTTCCCGGCCATCTGCGTGATGATTCGCACAAGTTGCGTGGCTGCCAATCGGTCGTTTATTTTGCCGCCGAACGCGATGCCTCGGATGTTGTCACATTTACTGCCGAGTCGGATGCGGCCATTGTGCAGGGTCTGGTGGCGCTTTTACTGCGCGTCTATTCGGGACGCCCTGCCACAGAAATTCGCGATACAGAGCCGAGTTTCCTAACCGAAATTGGTCTCGATTCACATCTTTCGGCCACCCGCAAAAACGGCCTTGCCAGCATGCTTGGCGCGATTAAATCTGCGGCAAACTAATCCGGGCTTCGTTCAGCCCGCGGTGTCCGGTCGTAGCATTCGCGATAGCATTTTGAAAAATGCGAAGCTGAAACAAAGCCGCAGGCTAGCGCAACTGACAGAATTGACATTGATGTCTGGCGCAGCAAATGGCGGGCACGTGCCAGCCGTAAATTCAGATAATAACGGGTTGGCGTGGTATTCAGATATTTGCGGAACAAGCGTTCAAGCTGGCGTGTCGACAGCCCGGTTTGGCGCGCAATGGCTGTCTGTGGCAGCGGTTCTTCCAGATTATCTTCCATGGTTTTCACCACAGCCAGCAATTTTGGATGGCTGACGCCGATGCGCGAGCGTAGTTCCATGCGCTGCCGGTCGGTGGGTTCGCGGATGCGGTCGTGAATGAACTGATCCGACACTTCAGCCGCCAATTGCGCCCCATGTGACTGCGAAATCAGATTGAGCATCATATCCAGCGCAGCGGTGCCGCCAGAGCATGTCACCCGGTTGCCATCAATTTCAAACAGATCAGTGGTAATCTCCAGTTCCTGAAACTCTTCGGCCAGCCCGTCAATATTCTCCCAGTGAATGGTACAGCGATGCCCAGTCAGCAATCCGGCAGCCGCCATTACATAGGTGCCGGTACAAATGGCCCCAATAATAGCCCCGTTTCGGTCAAGCCTGCGGATCAGGTTCAAAATAGCTTTGCTGGTGTTGCCGCGAACATTGACGCCGGCGCACACAAACACCATGCGGCATTTCTGCAAATTTTCCGGGTCGGTGTTGGTGTGCACTTCAACCCCATTGCTGGCGATGCTGCTGACACCATTGGGGCTGGCCACCATCCATTCAAAAATAGGTCTGCCACTTTGTCGGTTGGCGGCGCGTAATGGTTCGATGGCTGAGGAAAATGCCAGTAACGAAAACTCATTGAGCAACAGAAAGCCGATTTTTTGCGCATTTGTATCAGCTTCATTATTCAACAAATGTTTTATCGTGCTGCTACCCATCTGTTTCTCTTACGCAAGCGCCGTTGAATGGCGGCCGTTTCACTTGTCATTAAGCGTCAATTTTGCGGAAATGAAACAAAAAAAATGCACCGGTGATGAATTTTTTCCCGGCGGCTGGTCGCGTTCAGCTGTGGCGCTGCGGCCTGTTGTGGCTTTTTGGTGTCAAATAGCCGCGAAATTTGCTATCACCCTGCCGCGATGACCCAGTTGCCGATTCCGATTCCTGACCCGATTACCAGCGCGGCGAATGCCGAGGTTAAATTTCTGCGTTCTTTGCATGAGCGTAAATATCGCAAGAAGTCGGGCTGGTTTCTGGCAGAAGGCACGCGCATTTGTCGTGAGGCTGTTGCGCTTGGGTGGGATTTGCATCGGCTGGCATTTTTGGCGGGCCGTGAGTCGGACGCGGTGATGGCGCCGATTTTAGCGGGACTCGCCGCGTCTGGTGGCCGCGCCCTGCCGGTGACCGAGGCCTTGTTACAGCGAATCAGCCGTAAAGATAATCCGCAAATCCTGCTTGGTGCATTTGCCCAGCGCTGGCATGATTTGCAGAGTGTCACCCTGCAGACCGACAAAGTTTGGGTGGCGCTCGACCGGGTGCGCGACCCCGGTAATTTGGGAACAGTTATGCGCACGGCGGACGCCGTTGGTGCCGCTGGCATCATTCTGGTCGGCGATTGTACCGACCCGTTTTCGGTTGAGGCTGTGCGGGCGTCGATGGGCGCCGTTTTCAATGTGCAGATTGTGGCCTGTAGCGAGGCCGAATTTATGGCGTTTGGAGCGATCTGGCCGGGCCGGATCATTGGCACCGCATTGCCAGCCGCGGTTGATTACCGAAGCGCCGATTATGATGGGCCATTAGTGATGCTGATGGGCAACGAACAATCCGGCTTGAGCAAACCGCTCATTGATTTGTGCCATCAGCTGATTAAAATCCCGATGCTTGGCCGCTCGGACTCGCTCAATCTGGCTGTGGCAACGGGTGTTGCTCTATACACAGCCCTCGATAAGCGGCGCTAACCGGCCAGCCATCGGGCAAAATTTGCCTGTGCGACATAGCGTCTTGGCTGCGGGTCAGACAGGGCTGATTCCAGAATGGCAAGCTCGCCTGACTCGATTTGGCCGGGCCGCCCGGCAAGATGGTCGGCGAGTGCGTAATGCGCCGCCAGTGACGATGCGCGGATCGCATAAATTGTCAGCACAAGAAACATCGCATCGGCACTTAGCAAACGGGCGGCTTGCTGTAATAAGGGCGACAAATCCTCTTCGATGCGCCAGGTTTCGCCTTTTGGGCCGCGGCCATATTTCGGCGGATCCAGAATGATCCCGTCATATTCACGTTGGCGTCTGATCTCGCGCGCCACAAAGCCGCTGGCATCATCGGTGATAAAGCGGATTGGTGCCGCCTCGAGGCCGCAGGCATCACGGTTTTCAAAGGCCTGTGCGATGGCTTTTTTGCTGGCGTCGACATGCGTGACTTCGGCACCGGCTGCGGCGGCATGCAGACTGGCCAATCCGGAATAGGCAAACAGGTTCAGGATGCGCGGCGGCCGTTGGTGTTGCTGGGTAAATTTTTCGATATGCTCCGCACACCAGTTCCAATGCGCTGCCTGTTCCGGGAAAAATCCGAGATGGCGAAATGGTGTCGGACGCGCCAAAAAACGCAAGCTCTGATAATGCATCTGCCAGCTTTCAGGAAGCGTTTTCGCTAGTTGCCAGCCGCCGGATTCATGATCCTCGCTATCGGCTTTGCCAGGCTGGAATGTGCCATCAGCTGTCCAGGCATCGGCGGCAAGGCGCGGCCGCCACATGGCCTGTGGTTCAGGCCGAATAAAGCGAAAACTGCCAAATCGTTCCAGCTTTTTCAGATTACCGCTGTCAAGCAATTCGTAATCATGCCAGTCGGTGCTGGTTAGTAAAGTCAAATGCCGTGCCGTCATGTCGGCGATACTGACATAGATGTTGCAGATTGCAATCCACAATCTGCCGGGGGTCTCGCCGGGTTGATTTTCTGGCCGGGTTGGTTATCTGGTCTTGGCTATCTTTGTTTATTCCTGTAAATTTGTAAAAATCTTGCTTAGTTTGCCGGGTTAATGCCAAGCACCTGCACTAAATATGCGAAAAATTTCAGATTTGTAGAAATAAGATGCGTGTAGCAGAGCAATATGTTAAACGGCGCCGGCGTGAATGTCCGGCGTGAATTTTGGGTGTTTTCTATGGATCGAATTGACAAGCTAATCTTGACGCAGCTTCAGCATAACGCGGCGCAGCCAGTGGCGGATATCGCGCGCAAGGTCGGGTTGTCGGTAACGCCATGTTGGCGGCGCATTCAACGGATGGAAGAATCAGGCCTCATTCGCAAGCGCGTCGCCCTGCTTGACCCAAAAGCCATCGGCGTCGGCATGTCGGTGTTTGTGGCGGTGCGCACTGACCAGCATAACGCTGAATGGTTGAGTGATTTTGCCAAGATGGTCGCGCATATGCCAGAGGTCGTCGAATTTTACCGGATGAGTGGAGAGGTTGATTATTTACTGCGGGTCGTGGTGCCTGATATGGCGGCCTATGACACATTTTATCGCAAGCTGATTGCCAATGTTCAGCTCACCGATGTCAGCTCGTCATTTGCCATGGAAGAAATTAAATATACCACGGCATTACCCTTGCCAGAGCTTGATGATGACGTCTAACGACAGCTCGGCAGCACAGCCAAAAACACCAAACATCATCGTGTTTCGGGATAAATTGTTACTGCCAAGCGAGGGCTTTATCAAAACCCATTACACGGCTTTTAATGCGGCGAATCTGGTCTATCTTGCCAGTCATTTTGGCTGGCGTGCTGCTGAATTAGACGGGCAGATGATGGCGACGGCACCCGATAGTCTGCGCCGATTGTGGTTCAAACAAACCGGCCGTACCCGTATTCTGCCGGATTTAAAAGCGCTGGCACCGCAGTCTGTGCATGCGCATTTTGGGCGGGGCGGGGCGCTGGCGCTGCCTCTGGCAGAGGCGTTGGGGGTGCCGCTTTTTGTGACATTTCATGGTGGCGATGCGACCAAGGAAACGCATCAGCGTCGTCGGCTGATCCCGACCATTTATCAAAGGCGTCTATCGCATTTGCAGGCTTATGCCAGCGGGTTTTTATGTGTGTCGCAATTTGTTGCCGACAGATTGGCGGCGCAGGGCTTTCCTAAAGCCAAGCTGATAACCCATTATATCGGCATTGATGTGTCCCACATGCAGCAGCCAGAACAGCGTCAGGGGCGGCTGTTATTTATCGGCCGGCTTGTCGATAAAAAAGGCGTTGATATTTTGCTGGCAGCGATGCGGCGCTTGCAACAGTCAGACAGTAAAACTGTGCCGGGGCTGGATATTGCCGGCAGTGGGCCGCTCGAGGCAGAATTACGCGCACAGGCAGCTGATCTATCTTCTGTCCGGTTTTTGGGATGGCAGACCCCGGAACAGTTAAGCCGCATTTTGCACAAGGCACAGGCGGTTGTTGTGCCAAGCCGGATTGCCGCCGACGGGGATTGCGAAGGTTTGCCGACAGTTGTTCTTGAATCGATTCGCGCTGGTGTGCCGGTGGTGGCATCTGACCATGCCGGTATCCCGGAAATTATTCGGCATGAAGAGACCGGTTTTCTGGTGCCTGAAAATGATCCGGATGCGCTGGCTGCGGCGCTGTTGGCGGCCAGCCAGACGGGCGACCAAATGCGGCAAATGGTGGCCCGGGCACAGCAACGGTTGCAGCGTGATTTTAACGCCGCCACACAGTCGCAAAAGCTGCAACAATATTTGCTTGGCAATGTCACGGCTGATGCTGCGGCATCGGACTACAGCGTGATGTGAACCGATTTGACCTCGCTATAGGCATCCAGCGTATAGATCGAATTTTCCCGTCCAAAGCCGGAATGTTTGGCCCCACCAAAAGGCAGACCCGGCGGCAAAATATTAAAGCTGTTGACCCAGACATTGCCGGATATCAATGCATCGGCCACGCGGTGTGCGCGTGACAGATCGGTTGTCATCACCCCGGCACCGAGACCAAATTCGGTACTATTGGCACGCTCGATGGCGTCTTGCTCATCATCAAAAATCAGCACCGACATGACCGGGCCAAAAATCTCTTCACGCGTGACGCGCATTGAATCGGTACAGTTGGTCAAAATGGTGGGCTCCATAAAATATCCATTTTCAAAGCCCTGTGGATGGATTTGTTTGCCACCAGTGGCAATCTGCGCGCCTTCCGCGCGGCCTATCTTCACATAGTCGAGCACTTTACCAAGATGTGATGCTGATATCAGCGCGCCCATATTGACATCGGCCGCCATCGGGTCGCCAACAACCATGCGTTCGGTTTTATCAACCATGGCAGCGATAAATTTATCGGCAATCGAACGCTGCACAAATACCCGCGTCGCGTTTGAACATACTTCGCCGGCGGTATAGAAATTGGCATCAAGAGCGGTCTGAACCGCCAACTCAAAATCACAATCATCAAACACCAGAAGCGGTGATTTGCCGCCAAGCTCAAGCGTGATTTTTTTCAATGTGCTGGCAGATTGCGACATGATCAATTTGCCGGTTGCCACACCGCCAGTCAGCGAAATTTTGGCAATGCCGGGATGTTCGCAAATCGCCCGGCCAATCTCTTGCGTACCATGGATAATCTGAAACAGGCCGTCGGGCAGCCCGGCTTCGGATAAAATATCGGCCATCTTGTGCGCCACCAGCGGGGTCATTTCAGATGGTTTCAAAATAAACGCGTTGCCAGCCGCCAGCGCCGGCGCTGATTTCCAGCAGGCAATCTGCATCGGGTAATTCCACGCACCGATGCCGGCACAAACCCCAAGCGGCACCCGGCTGGTATAGCTAACAGCGCCATCCCATTTATTATAGTCACCCGATTGTGTGGTGATCGCGGCGGCAAAGAAATCAAAGGCGTCGGTGCCGGATGGAACATCGGCGGTTTCTGCTTCGGCATAGAG
>Ga0181597_10005285_pt1 | contig 12458 bp, 9 predicted proteins | sample 041ome_5_FD_148647 | JGI IMG/M metagenome (GOLD analysis project Ga0181597, IMG submission 148647) | Coastal salt marsh microbial communities from the Groves Creek Marsh, Skidaway Island, Georgia - 041403US metaG (spades assembly) | ecosystem: Environmental > Aquatic > Marine > Intertidal zone >... | reverse complement strand
GTATCTATCTTGTAACATGTTGTATTCGTTTCGCGCGTCCCGAGGCAGCTGCAGCTGCAGAACGCAACTCGCAACATTCTACGACTTCGATTTCGCGTGTAGTTCCAAAAACCCGCATAAGACACATGCTTTCACGCGCGCGTCACGCCGCGAGCGCGTTTGCGCCCGCACCGACGTCGCGATGGTTTGGTCTTCTCGCGCGTTGGAGCCGCGAGGAACTCTTTCACATTGGGGATACGAAACACGAAAACGCATCGAGATTCTCGCACGTCGATGGATTGATTTTTGCGTGTCGTTTTCTCAATATCTTGATATTCACCTCGACGGTGTTTTGTGCGTTCGGCGTTCGCCGATTGGTCTCTCGCGGCGAGCTCGGTTGGATTTTGCCATCTTTCGCCGCGCTCGGCGTCGTCGACACAGTTTCGCGATTAACGCGTTTGCGCGTGACGGAGAAATACGAGCGAGCAGTTTATGATACTTTATTGCTGGCATCAAACCGTTCACTGTGCGCGGAACGAATTGCGCATGAATGGCGACTGTTTGCGCAAAGCGAGGCTGCTTTGGCAGTTTCTGGATCGAGACAGAACTACGTGGATGCGGTCGCTTACGCGGTGTTGATTACCGCTTGCGTCGCACATTCCGCGTATGTACGATACATCGACGAAGCAGATGCATTTTCAGCGCTGATTTTGACTCGAGCATGCGTTCGAGCGCTCGTGAGCGCTCGGCGAGCGAAAATTGACTCGGCACGACGCGTCGAATTTGTAGCTCTCGTGACCGACAACGAACGGAGCTCTCACAGAGGGCCCTCTGTGTCAACATCGGCGCTCGTTGAAAACGGCGGAGAGCTCGTCGCCATCGTCGGCGATGGACGATACGACTTATTTAATCGACTTATTCGAGGCGTCGAACATGCGGACGAAGTTGACGTACTGCTTTCGCCGAGCAAGGAATGGCGCGTGCCCGAACCCGTCGATAGGCGTGTCAACGCGCTGGTGTTGGGATCTGCTTCATCACGCGTAGATGCTCTGAAACGATCGCGCCTGATAGAGTCGTTAGAAGCGGCGTTATGCTCATCAGATCGCTACCTGGAATGTGCGCTTCGCAAGCGACCAAAGGAAACCGCGGACGACGTCATCGCGTGTAGCACGAGCGATGGTGGTGCGTGTGAAATCGGTTTGGAGCGTGCAAGGTGCGCGCACGCTCGTATCATGCTGGCACAAGACCCATTCTATGAAATATACGATGAACGCGCGCGATTGCGAGCAATGAATCGCCTAACAAACCGGCGTCGGTCCTGCGTGTTCACCACGACTGATATCGCCGTACTTCCTTTGTGCCATCGTATCGTCATCACCGAAGGCAACAGCGTCGTGTTCATCGGTAAATGGAGCTCTATGCTGGAGGGTTGCGACGCGCACACAATTCATCGAGCGCTGTCGTCGTCGTCGTCGCGGCGACAGACTGCGCCGATTGACAAGTCAAGGGTTATTCATCCGTCGCCGCGAGAATTTCTCGCTGCCCCAACGAAGAACGTTGCCGCGTCCATGAAAGGTTGGAACTTTCAATCAGTTTCGTTGATCGTCAGTATCTTTGCATGCGTCGGTATCACTCCAGCTATATCACTGCACGCTTTTGAAAGATGGCTCGACGGCAAGCGACGAATGTGGAATCCTTCCAACGCGCTCTTATACGCTGCCATCGGAACGTTTGTGGCATCCATTGCGATGCAACGCATTGTCGCGCATTCGCTGCAGTATTCGAGGACCGCACACGCGTTCGCGCGAGTAATCTACGTCGCACTTGCCGCGGGCTTCACGATGACGAGCGCGGCGGACGCGGCGGTGGCTTTCGCCTTTACCGTCTTCATCGCATGGAGCGTTGATTTCAATCGCCTCGCCTCGCGTCTCAATCGCCAATGCGAAAACGATCACGTGCGACTGGCACATTTCGTCGCGCGCGTATCACAAGGTGCGCGGCAAATACGCGTGTCAAGGTGTCAATATCTATACTGGGATACTTTCAAAAACTTACTCGCGGCGCTTTGCGCGGACAATCGCCGCCGCCGAAAAATTCGCGGTGTACAGCACGCGTGGAGTTCCCTGTGCACCGTCGTCGGCATCGCGGTCGGATTATCAGCGCTCGACCAAAGCGAAACATCAAGACGAGGCGCTCTTGCATTCATTGGTCTTCAGGCTGTGGAGGTCTTCATAGACCTCACAAATCGCGACTCGCTTTTTGACGCGCGCCGAACGCACACCGTCGAAACGCAAACGGGCGACTCAAGACCGTGGCTCAGACGAACGCGCTCGTCGTCGTGAACTGTATACACTATCATTTTGCTAAATGTTGTAACGTTTATCATTACACAATCAATTCGTATCATATCATGATGCTAATTTGCCGTTCTGTTCACGCGTCGTCGGACTTGTCGCTGAGACCGACGAAGGTGAACGGGACGAAGGCATAGCCGGCTCCTTTGAAGAACTTGTTGTTGAACTCGACCCAGTGCAAGCGCAACGCGTGTAAAAACGCGGACAGAGATTCCATGAGCATGAGCACCCCAATCGTGGCGAACGCCCACACGGCGAAACCCATCACGATGGCGACGACGTTTCCGCTCGCCACGGCGCCCATGAAGACGCGATCCCAAAACACGGCTGAGAGTTGCGCATGCGCTAGTGACAGCGCCCAAAGACGAAGATAAGACGCGGTATTTGACACAGCGCCGAGAACGAATTCAATGGTATGGATCCCTTGATGCACCATGATTTCGCCGAAATCAAATTCTTCTTCCTCTTCAGCCGACGGTGAGCTGTTCTCCGCATCTGACGCTTGCAAAAACGCCTCGTCGTCGTCATCTTCTGCATCAAGCCGCGCGTATCGCACGCCGCCTCGCCGAACCCCGCCTCGAGACGCTTCGTGTCGCTTCTTCAAAATGTACGGTTTCGGAAACAGCATCACCGGCACCGCCACAAAGGCGAGAAACAACAAAAAATTTTGAAAGCCCGCTTGCCCTGGGAACAAGACGTTTTCGGGGCAACCGGGACCGCCGTTTTCGCCTTCGCCGGCGCAATCGACGTTGCCCGGGGAAAGGAACATGTATATCATAACGTGATACAAATCGGCAGTCGAACCAGGCGTGCACCACTTGATGAGGATCAGCAACGACAGGTATCCGAAGAGCGCGCCGAGGAAGATGACTTGCGGGAAAAACTCGCAATACATCGAGAGCTTGTCGTTTGTGTACACCTGATTTAGGAATGACATGAAGATTCCGAGCATCATCTGCGTCACACCCATCAAAATAGACATTTTCATCTTCAGCGAGTTCAAAAACGGCAATTCCGAACGCGAACCGTGCCAGATGGGGTCGACGCCAAAGGCGTACGCGCCGTCGCCGTTATTCACCAGGCCGGTCTTATACGCCGAATCGCACGTCGTAGACGCCGTCGGGTCATTTGGATCGCACACATACTTACTCGCACCGAACCAATTCATTGGTACAGAGAAACATTCGTTGTAGAGTAAACCAGTGTAAATACTAAAAATGGACATGAGTAGGATGGCGTATCGACCGTCGAACGCCATCTGGATGATTTCGTTCAGTCCCGACGCCGCGAGCTTCTTTTCGTTCATCACCAAATATAGCGCGGCGAAGAGCATGAGAAATCCATGGCCAAAATCACCGAACATGACGGCGAATAGGAATGGGAAAGTCACGATGGTGAACACCGTGGGATTCACCTCGCGATAGCTCGCGACGCCGTACGCGTCGACGATGCCTTGGAAGACTGAGGTGACTTTGTTCGTCTGAAAGTGCGTCGGCGGGGATTCCTTGGTTTCTATTTGCTGAAAAATCGTCCCAACGGAAGCGAGCGAGGAATGATTCGCATCCGTCAAGGCGGTCTGCACGGAGGACAGCGCGTAGTCAGGAATCCAAGCTTGAGCCACGAGCACCTTTCGTGTGACGTCGACCGAGCACATGCTCATCGTGTGATAAATAGCCTTCTCGCGCAGAACTATTTGAATCCAATCTTCCAGACTGTCGCCCACTTTACGCAAAACATCGTCGCGATGCTGCGTGGAAGCGTCGAGCGTTGACTGCAACTCGACGAGACGCGCCGTGCACTCGGCGTACATTTGTCGCTGACGTGTGTAATCCTCAGGGAACGGATACCGATTCACGTTGAACGCCTCACAGATTTTGATGATTTTCTCTCTCGCTCGCTCACCCGCGAAAAACACCACGCACACGGTCTTTTCGCACTTTTCGCCCGTCGTGGGGTCGACGACGGTGCCCAGGATTTGCGACTGCTTCAAAAACATGTTCCCTCGCGTCGCGCGAAACAAAATCCGCTCGAACGAGATCACCTTATTCGTGAGGATAACTCCAGTGATGAATCCGAGTCGCACCGCCGACGCGCCCGCGGCGCTGTTGGACGACGCGGACGCGCCGTCGCCGCCTCGCCCGCTCGAGCCCGCGGCGTCCAATTCCGCCATCTCTAAATACGACCCCGACCTCGATCCCATCTCACCGCGCCGCTCCGTCGCCGCGCCCACGCCGCCACTCGCGACAGGCAGCAAGCTTTCGCCCCCCCCCTCGACGTCGTCGTACGACCGCGTCCCGCGAAAATCCACGTCGCCGCCGCCGCGCCCTCCTCCGTCCGCTCGACTCTCCTCAAATATCCCCCCCGCCTTCTCCAGCACCAACTGCAGCTCCATCAACTCGCTGTGCGTCCTCATCAGCCTCTCGTAATTCTTCAGCGCTTGCGCGAGATCGCGTTCGAGCTCCTCCGTGACGTGGTCCAGTTCGTCCGTCGTCGTCGTCGTCGCCCCGCTCCCGCGTCCCGTCGCGTTTCTCCGTCTCGATCGCGCCACCGCGATCGTCGCTCGTCGCGCTTCGTCTCGAAAGTACCGCAACCGTCGCAGCAGTTCGTCCGCGCGTCGTATCTGCGTCGAGTACGCGCGCTTAAACGCCGGCGTGTCCGAGTTCAGATCTTGAAACTGCATCACCCCGAGCTCGCCCACGCGTTCGATCGTGTCCCGCGCGGCTTCCTCGGGCACGATGACGCGCGCGAGCGACATTCGCTCGCTCCGAAACAGCTCCATCGCGCGCGCGCGCGACGGGCGAGCGAATCGCGCGACGCGAATTGAGGTCAACGGCTGAAAGTCCCTCCGAGCGTCGATCCCGCGTCACTTTCGCGCGCGCGCGCGGCCGATCCGAGCGCGATGGCGCCCGAAGGCGCGAGACAACACGCGAATTGGTCGCCATACGTGCGTGCGCGACGCGAGCGACGCGAGCGCGCGCGCGCGCGAGGCGTGAGACGCGACGACGCGCGCGGACGCAATCGCGGATGATGACGCGTCGTTGCGGTTTACGTCGCGACGGGACGAGCGCGCGCGAGGCGATGAATGAACGAAGACGCGATGACGTCGATGCGATCGTCCGATCGCATCGACGGCGACGAAGGAAGGATCGCGATGACTGACGACGCGCTCGACGACGCGCTCGATAGGACAACAACGGCGGGACGGTGCTCGCGGTGGCGGGCGAAAATTATGTGATATGCGCGAGCGACACGCGGATGAGCACGGGATACAGCATCTTGACGAGAAATTACGAAAAGGTGGATCAGATGAGCCCGAAGACGCTCATGGCGAGCGCGGGGTTCATGGCGGACGCGCAGACGCTGAAGAAGACGCTCAAGGCGCGATGCAAGCAGTACGAGTTTCAAAATAAGAAGCCTATCGGATGCGTGTCGTTCGCTCAAATGCTGAGTAATACGCTGTACTACCGAAGGTTTTTTCCGTATTACGCGTTTAACATCGTCGCGGGGTTGGACGCGGAAGGGAAAGGGGCGGTGTTTACGTACGACGCCGTGGGCTCGTACGAACGGACGAATTATTCGTGTCAAGGTTCGGGACAGGCGTTGATCATGCCGGTGTTGGATAATCAGCTCAAGACGGTTTCGCCTTTGGTGCTGCCCGCGGTGTCGAGCGCGACGCCGTTGAGCGAGGCGGCGGCGATCGAGCTGATCAAGGATTGCTTCGCGACGGCGGCGGAGCGCGACATTTACACGGGCGACCGCGTGGAGCTGTGGATCATGAACGCCGACGGCGTGCGCAAGGAAGAGATGCCGCTGAGATTGGATTAGTCGTACACACACAGTCACACATTTGTAGTCACATCGAAAGTTTCTTAGACGAAATTTCAAGAGACGCGGTCCAGAGCTTACTTAGCTCTGGACGGAAAAAATACTGAGGGCGGACCCAAGATAGCACTATAACGGATCCAAACACTACTAAAGCGGACCTAAACTACTTAAAGCGGACCCAAACGATGTTACCAGCGATGGACACTTCGCGTCGCGCCTCTGCGCACGCCGACATCACCGCGCGCGTCGACGCGAAGGATGCCATCGAAACAGCGTCGCGATGCTTCTCTCCCGCGCACCGGCGTGATCGTCGCCGGCGAGACGGGAAAGGCGAGAACGATGACGACGACGCGTAACACCCTATCGAATGTGCGTCCACGGCGCGCGGTGGTGACGATCGGGCGCGCGCTCGCCGTCGCGCTCGCGTGCGTGACGGTGTCGATCGCCGCGGTGGGGACGCTCGGGGCGTACACGCACGTGGATGACCCCAGAGTGCCGCACCCGGGATGCATGAGGTACAGCCATCACGGCGTGACGGACAACTCCGATAGATGTCCCGGGATCATGATGCGCGAAAACCCGCGATACGCGAACTACGACACGCAAATAATGCAACCTTTTAACTTGCCCAAGTTTCAGAGTGCGCTCACGGCGTATGTGAGCGAGCATTACGCTGGAGACGCCGATTATGACGCGTGCGTCATCACGGGCGCGGATGACGACGGCAATCGGGACGAGGTGTGGAGAACGTACAGCCCAGATTACTTCGGTAGTCTTCGACTCACTTACACGTGTCCTTGGATGACTGAATCAGTGCTGAGACCGGCTTCCGGATACGGTGATCCGAGCGATACGACTACGTTCGTGATGGACATGCGTTACGCGGCGTTTTTGATGATAAACGCGCGCGTGCAACGGGATTTGCAAGCTTGGCTGACGAGACATGCGATCAGCGATGCCGATATCGCCAGTGATACTAAAGACTATCTATTCGAGTTTTTCCGTCTTTACTATCGCGCGGGGGATGTGTCGAAATTAGGCAGGTTTTACCGCAAAGGTTTGTCGATCAGCGCTTCGACGAAGAAATGGATGGATCGATTTGAACAACTTTCCGATGACAAGCACCTCGAGCTCCAAATCGACGAACAAGCCGCCTTGGACGATTTCTTGCTTTCAAACGCCGCGACTGGGTATGCGCCATCGGGTTGGCCGATCCGTGACGTGGTCAACGATCTGGAGGGATACAACGCAGCGCTCGAGTCGGCCTACGACGCCCATTACTGGAATACGGAGAGTTCTCGTGTTTTGACGTGGGCGTCTGCGCACTCGTACAGCGTGACCACTCCAGAAGCAAGATTGCAATCCAACGACGACGTGAACAGTACGAACGCTGCAGTGAAAGAACGCTACATTACGACGAAGGTGGACGAATGGCAGTCTTCGCAGTGCACAATAAACACGTACATCTGTGATCTTTCACTAGATTCAGAAGCTGCGGCTGCAGATGTTTGGTCGTTCAACCAAAATGTCAATATATCTGCCGATGAAGCGTACCAACAACACGTTGTAGACACAATCGAGGCCTGGAAAACGACGAATAGTTATTCATTCTTGACTGATTTGGATGCGCAGCTCGCGCAAGACGACTTGGCGACTTTTAACTTGGAAGCAGAAGAGAGGTATCTCGAATATCACAACGCAGTGCCACCTAGTGCCGCCGCCGCCCTGGCTGCCGCACCGACGCCGACGCCGACGCCGACGCCAACACCGAGTCCGCCTCCGAGCCCTCCTCCGAGCCCGCCTCCGAGCCCGCCTCCGAGCCCGCCTCCGAGCCCGCCTCCGAGCCCGCCACCACCGCCCCACTTTGCGCCATTCGTGCCGCTCGCGAGTGTTCCGGAATACGACGAGCACGAATCGTTCGAAATGGAACCTTTCGTCGTGTTTGTCGCTAACCCATACGTCGTTCCGGTGTATGGGCACCGTAACAATCACACACACATTCCCATTCTCCCAGTTCCATTGGCGAGTATTGTTGATGATGTGGCTGACGACATTACGATGCCGGCGTATCTGTCGAAGTATCATCGCAATAGTCTCAGCACCTATGGAGCTCAATGGCATTTCAGATACGGCAGAAACTGCAAGGCTACGTGCGCCGGGTCTCGAACGCAACTCGACGTTCAAGGTCCTGTCGGCGCGCTCTGGAACTGCGATTCCGATGACTTGGTTTGCCCTCAAGACAACGATACGAGCGAGTTGGAAGGCATTCTTGAGGCGCTCTCAGCTTCAGATCACAAACATCCGAGTTGTCCGGCTGCTGATCCATGCATGGTCGTTCCTCCGCCGTGCTACTACGTCAGTACGGAGTGCATTCCACAAAGCGTAACAGAGTACACACTGAACAACACGTCTACGCGAGAAGCCGAGGAAGGCGTAGACGAGAGTTATCTTCACGTCCCGCTGGCAGTCGATAATTTGACGCAAGTCAAGCTCGTATCATCGAGACCACCTCTTGGTAACCGATGGAGGTGGCCGTACAGCACAGGTATCGCCATGACTCCGATGACCGGGCGCGATGGAAATGATTACTATCATACATGCACTTACGGCGCCACACTAAGTGGTTGGTCTGGTTCCGTCGCTTACGGGTTCGCGCTGGCGGACGCCGAAGGCAATCACGTCTACGATTCGGGACACATTTTCGGTCACGAAATGTGGCAACGCTCCTACGGAGAGACTGCGTCTCCGGCGTTCACGTCCGACTGTACGGACGTGCAGGCGGGAGAGTGGAGAAATCGAGTGCAGTACCACACCCCGAATCTCGCGTCGCAAAATTTCGTCTTCGGAACGTGTGCAGGACAGTGCTCTGCGATTCTTGGTTCGGTGCCAGAAGACCAGATCGTTGCTCCTATTGGTTTAAGTAAAGGGCATCTGCGAGATAGGCTGATTGAAGCGAATGATGCAGGACTCGGCGCCGCAGAGAAAAACGTAATCACCGCTCACGAGCTCGTGCGAAGAGCAGCGGCGGCTACCGTCGCGCTCGGCGCGAAAGAGCTCGGCGTGAAAGATGTCGGAGTCAAAGATGAGCACCACGAAAAAGCGCGTGGTGACGCCGTCGACGACGTACAAGGTAAACACGCTTCCCTCGGCGATGTGCGCGATTTTGAGCGTCCATTTGGTTCGTTCGTCGCGTTCGCGGCTCCATTCGCTTTCGTGTGCGTCATCGTCTTAGCGGTGTTTAAATCGCGCTCGATTCTCGACTTCGCTCGTGAGCGTCGCGAGCGCCGCACGCCAGAGGGGCGCGCCGAGCGTGCAAATCTTGTCGTGTGAACGAGTACGTTTTGTATGCAATCGAGCATTGTAAGTCACATCGATAACTATTGACATCGTCGCTCAGACCCGGCGCTCGAGCCAAGGCCAGACCCGCGGCATTTCACCGGTGAAGCTCTCGGCCATGCATATCCGGGCTTCGTCGTAGCTTTCAGCACCGTGCACGTTGCGCAGCGCCTCACGACGAATACCACCGAAATAAATCGGCCCTCTGCCTCGTTCCATGCCCGCGATCTCGGCGATTTCTTCAACCTCATCATCGATTGCGCCTTCGAGCTCAGCCATTTCTCGTTCAAACTCCCGAGAGTGTCCGTCTAGGAGATATCTGAGTTTTGCAACGTGCTCCGCGACGCGTATCGCCGTCCAACTTTTGAGTTTCCCGGCGATAAATCGCTTGCTTATTGGGTATTCGTCGATGCGATCTTCGCACCCATGAGTCTGGAGAGCCGCCTTCACATCAGCCCTGCGCTGCTTCGCAGTTTGCTGCAAGTGTTTCGTCTTGTGCCAGAGTTCCAGATTTAACGCGCGCGTATGACGCTCGATGATTCGCCACGATTCGACAGGTAGCGCGTGGAGCTTATAGACGAGCAATCTACAGCTGATGAGCTTTCTTCGGTTCTTCTCGATCTTGGTCAGTCGAACCATTGCGTCGAAGAGGCGCGTTGTGAAGGAGCGCGCGCGCGGCGTCGCGACGTCGCGACGTCGTCACTCGTCTGGAAGTCATACAGTCATATTACACAATCATGTCGTACAGTATCGTCGAATAATGGTCGCGTTAGCACGCATCAATGCGACCGCTCACGCGCTCGCGGGGCGCAAGAACGTCTCTCTGAACTCGCGCAGCAGCGGATGACGCGGCAGCAACGCGGCGACTTCTCGATCGACGTCTCGCACGCTCAGAAAATTATATTTGTGCATGTTCATGATGTTCACGAACTTGTCGTGCTCGCGTGCTCCGTGACATTTCAGTTTCTTCAAGAATAACACCGCTTTTTCTCCTTTCGTGAGTGGAGCGGGCGGCGGCGCCGTAGGCCACGGCCAAATCGACGGGAAATCTTCGCGGCGCCAGTGTCTCGCGACGCTCGCCGCCGCCGCCGCGAAGGTCTCCGCTCCAGTCACATCCCGCGTCGCCTCCGAACGAATTCGTTCATACACTATTGAGTCATCTCTGACGCTTTCGACACGTCCGCGCGCCATCACCAACTCGTGAAGGCGTTTGTTGATCTTCGCCGCCATCGCGCCGATCTCGCGTTTGAACGCACCGGAGTGCTCGAGCAAGTACTTTTGCCGCGCCATTTCATGCGCAACTCCGCGTGCCGTCCACGATACGTGCGCGGACCCTCTTATGAACGATTGACAGAGCGCGTGCGCGTGTCGTTCGGCGCACCCGACGCGTTCGAGCGCGCGGCCGAGGTCTCGCTTTCGCCCTCTCGACGTCTGCGCGAGATGTTTACAGTCCTCGTAGAGTTGTTGATTGGCCGTGCGAGTTCGAATCTCTATGCATTGCCGCACCTCGCGCGGTAGACACCACTCGCGGTAGACACGAAATCGCGCGAGTAGGAGCGCATCGCGTTCTTTTTGAGCTTTGGTGAGACGCATGCGGCGAGAAGTGCGGACGCGCCGCGACGACGGAGTCGAGACGGATGCGAATAGTAGTGTTGCTTAGCGGATGTTACAACGAACATGCGACGACGCGCGAGTGCGGTAACGACGGGAAGTGATATTGAATCAACTCTCGTCCTTCATCACACCGAGCGCGCGGCGATCGCGCGAATTGAACAAAAAATGACGTCGCGACGAATCGCGCCGCTTCGATCGACGTCGATCGAGCGCTTAAAAGATCGACGCGGTGGCGACGAAGAAGAGCATGGCGAGCATAGCCATGCGACCGTTCACCAGTTCCGCCTTGTAAGTGAACACTTCGTCCAACTTAGCGCCGGAGTACGCGTTCATGGCGGCACCGTTGACGTTGTCCGGGATGTAGCCCGTCGGGTTCACCTTTTGCACGACGCTCGCCGCGCTGATGGTGGCGATGACGAAGACGACGGCGAGGGGAACCTTGGCCATCATCGTGAGCAAGTCACCGTTGAAGGTGTTCATGACGGCGAGAACGAAACCAACCATCTGCGTTGGCGTAAACATATTCGTCAGTCAGTCTTCGCGTCAGCCGCGTCGCGCGCGTTCGCGCGCGCGCGACGAGATATTTCCAGCGCTGGCGTCTCGAGCGCGCGTCTCGCGTCCCGTCTCGCGTCCCGTCTCGCGCTCGCCACCGCGCGCGCGCGTCCGCGTCCCCCCATCGCGATTCTCGACGCATAATCCCCATCGAACGACGCGACTCGCGCGACTCGCCAACGCACCGCGCATCGACCGTTGATCGTCTCCGCCAAGCTCGTGAACCCGCTCTCGCGGTACAGCGTCTCCCCAAACTTTTCGCTCAGCACCAACTGCCCGAGCTCCGCGCCCTTCGTCTGCGACCCGAGGATCGCGAACACATCGTCCAACTCCTTCACGCCGAGCGATTTCACGAAATCCGGCGTCGCCCCACCGTCCGCCTTGTCCATCATGTCCTCCAGTCCGCCGAGCCCGATCTCGCCGCCGGCCATCTCTTGATTCATCTGTTCGCCCTCTTTTTCCGCCCGCGTCGAGCGCGTCGCGCGTCGTCGTTCGACGCGTCGCGCGCGCGCGACGATCGCGCGTCCGTCGGCGATTCGGTTCACGGCGCGCATGGTCGTCGGCGTCGCGGTGTGTCGCGACGCGCGTCATCACGCATTCGCATGCGTCGACGTCGACGTCACGCGGGCGGTCGATCGATCGGTCGAGTGCGCGTCTACGTACGGGATTTTAATGTTATGGGTGCGCGTAACGACCCGCGCGGGATCCATCGCATCGAAACGAATCGACGACGACGGCGACGGCGCGCGGCATCGAGCGACGCGACGTCGCGTCGCGTCGAAACGCGCGGAAAAACCG
>Ga0181597_10005284_pt1 | contig 12459 bp, 10 predicted proteins | sample 041ome_5_FD_148647 | JGI IMG/M metagenome (GOLD analysis project Ga0181597, IMG submission 148647) | Coastal salt marsh microbial communities from the Groves Creek Marsh, Skidaway Island, Georgia - 041403US metaG (spades assembly) | ecosystem: Environmental > Aquatic > Marine > Intertidal zone... | reverse complement strand
TTTCTTCTTTTGCAATTGTCATATCATTATTGACATCAGCAAATACAGTTGGTTTTACAAAATAACCTTTGTTAAGGTGAGATGGTCTATCTGGACCTCCAGCAACTAATTTTGCTCCTTCTTCTATTCCTTTTTTGATTAGAGTTTGAATTTTATCATATTGTATTTTAGATACGACCGGCCCAATGTGCCCCCCTTCTTTATTTGCTAAATCAACCTGAGTCTTTTCCGCCACTTCAATTGCTTCTTTAACTGCTCTTTCATAAATGGATTCTTCAACAAGTAAGCGGGTTGGAGCATTACAACTTTGTCCAGAATTATTAAACACTCTTCTGACACCACGTTTCACTGCTTTTGCATCTGCATCGGCAAAAACTATATTCGCTCCTTTACCACCAAGTTCAAGTGAGACACGTTTAATTGTATTGGCAGCATTTTTAGTTATTAATTTTCCAGCACGTGTTGAACCAGTAAAAGAAACCATATCAATATCAGGATGGCTTGATAATTGTGTTCCTACACCTGGCCCGTCACCATTAACTAGATTAAATACACCATTTGGAAAGCCTGCTTCATGTATCATTTCAGTAAATAAAATTGCAGATAGTGGGGCTATTTCAGATGGTTTAAGTATCATTGTGCAACCAGCTGCAAGTGCTGGTAATACTTTTAAAGCAATTTGATTAATGGGCCAATTCCACGGTGTAATTAAAGCGCATACACCAATAGGTTCATAAGAAATGTAATTTCCTTGTTCTTCATTTAAATAATTTTCAAATTTAAATTTTTTATAATTATCAATAAATGTTTTAATGTGATCTTCCCCAGATTTACTTTGCTCGTTTATAGACCAGTCTTTTGGTGCGCCCATTTCTTTTGAAATTGCTCGAGCCATTTCTCCTGATCTTTTTATATAAATCTTTAACAGATTATTTAATAACTCAATTTTTTTTTCTTTCGGAGTGTTCCACCAAGTCTCGAAGGAATTCTTAGCTGCTTTAACTGCATCATTAGTATCCTTTTCTGAGCCAAGAGAAATAACTGCGCAAATTTCTTCAGTTGAGGGATCAATTACTTCTAGATCATTTATTTGAAAAGGTTTTACCCACTCACCATTAATATAAAAATCTCTTTTTTCTTCAATCATGATGGGATAGTTTACCTTAATTATTTTGTAATTTAAATTCTAATCTTCTTCGATGTAAAATAGGCTCTGTGTAACCCGATGGTTGATTTACTCCATCAAAAACAAGATCTTTCGCAGCTTTAAACGCAATAGAATTATCATTATCAGTCATAGGAATATAGTTTTTATCATTGGCATTTTGCTTATCTACCACTTTTGCCATCTTAATAAATGCCTCCAATACTTGATCCTTGGAAACTATTTCATGTTCAATCCAGTTTGCTAGAGCTTGTGATGAAATTCTACAAGTTGCTCTATCTTCCATTAAGCCAATGTTATTTATATCTAAAACTTTAGAACAGCCTATTCCTTGATCAACCCAGCGAACAACATATCCTAAAATACCTTGAGTATTATTTTCAATTTCGCGCATTATTTCATCTTCTGATAAATTTTGCCCCTTAAGTAAAGGTAAGGTTAGTAAATCATCCAATGATCCCGTTAATTCATTTTCAAGAATATTGTTTTGAATTTCTTTAACATCTACTTCATGATAATGAAGTGCATGTAAGGTAGCCGCAGTTGGACTTGGTACCCAAGCACAGTTTGCTCCAGATTTAGGGTGACCAATTTTTTGCTTCATCATTTCTCCCATTAAATCTGGCATTGCCCACATTCCTTTTCCTATTTGTGCTTTACCTTGCAAACCACAATCTAAACCAATTTTCACATTCCTCTTCTCATAGGATGAAATCCACGGTGCATTTTTCATATCAGCTTTTTTTAAAAACGAACCGGCTTGCATAGCAGTATGTATTTCATCACCCGTTCTATCTAAAAAGCCTGTGTTAATAAAAGCTACTCTTGATTTTGCAGCACGTATACATTCTTTTAAATTAACACTTGTCCTTCTTTCTTCATCCATAATACCAATTTTTATTGTACTCTTTGGCAAGTCTAATAAACGTTCAACTGCTGAAAAAAGTTGATCTGTAAATTCCACTTCTTCAGGTCCATGCATTTTTGGTTTCACTATATAAATAGATTTGTGTTCTGAGTTTTTATTAGTTTCTTTTTTAAAATCATATGTTGCAATTAAGGTAGTAATAATTGCATCCATTACACCCTCACCAATTTCTTGGTTGTCTTTGTTTAAAATTGCTGGTGTTGTCATTAGATGACCTACATTTCTGATTAACATTAGTGAGCGTGTTTTTAAAAATTCTTCCGAACCTTTATTTGTAGAAAATTTTATATCTTTATTTAATGTTCTTGTAACAACTTGATTATTTTTCTTAAACTCTGCTTGAAGATCACCTTTTACTAGACCAAGCCAATTTCTATAGGCTAAAATTTTATCATCTGCATCTACAGTTGCGACACTGTCTTCACAATCAAGGATAGTAGAGATTGCTGATTCAATTAAAATATCTGCAATATTAGCAGGATCATTTTTCCCAATAGCATCATTAGCATTTATCAAAATTCTGCAATGAAGATTATTTTTTAGTAAAATTAATTCTGTAAGTATAGACTTTTGGTTTTTTCTCCATCCAATTATTTGATTATTATTTTCCAGATTAATATTTGAATTATTAGCACTGCTTAAAACAATTTTATTTTCAAGTAATTGAATTTTATTAATTTCACTCCACGACGCATTTAAAAGGGGAGCAAATTTATCTAAATGAGATTTTGCAAATGCGACAACTCTTGCACCTCTTTCAGCGTCAAAGTTATTTCCTTTAGGCATATCTCCTAAGGCATCAGTTCCATATAATGCATCATAAAAGCTTCCCCACCTTGCATTTACAGCATTGAGGGCAAATCTAGCGTTTGTAATAGGCACCACAAGTTGTGGCCCACATATAGTTGATATTTCTTTATCAACATTAGAGGTTGTTATTTTAAATTCTGGTCCCTCGTTAACGATATAATTAATTTCTTTTAAAAATTTTTTATATTTTTCTAGGTCAATATCTTTTCCTCTATGAGCAACATGCCATTCATTTAGTTTAGATTGCAAATTTTGACGATGATCTAAAAGATCATTATTTTTTTTATAATAAATATCGACAATATCAGAAAATCCATTCCAGAAATCTTCACTACTAATATTTAGGCCAGTTAATACTTCTGTATTAACGAAATTGTATAATTTTAAATTAATTTTAATATTTTTCTGTTCAATCATTAAAGTAAAAAAATGATATAGGAAAAATTATAAAAGAGAATAAATATTTAATTGAAAGTATTATTTTGATTTACTGTAAACAGTTCCATATTCTTTGATTTTCATTAACATTGAATACACACCGTTCCTTCTACCAGGAGTTAATAATGTATCTAAATCCAATGCTGATAAAAGGTCAAAATTTGCATTGGCTATTTCATCAGGTTTTCTACCTCCATAAATTTCGCATAGAATTGTGACCATTCCTTTAGAAATAAATGCATCTGAATCAGAGTGAAAATATAGTTTTTCTTCCTCAGTGAAGGGGACAAGCCAAACTTGAGCTTGGCAACCATCTACTTTAAAACTCTCTTGTCTAAACTCCTCAGGAAATATTTTAGCGTTCTTGGCTTGATCAAGTAAATATTTATATTTATCCATCTCATCATCAAATAATTCTAAATTTTCTTTAAAATAATTTATTTTTTCTTCAATAGATGTCACGACATATACTCTCTAAGTTCCAATGCGGTTTCTTCAGGTACAACATCCATGATAAATACTCCAGCCATAGACTCAGAGCCTGCTAAAACTTTTGGTTTATCACTATGTCTTAAGGGTGGATAAAATTCCATATGAAAATGAAAATTTTTATCATCAAGTTTAGGGGCTGCATGTAAGCCCATAATATAAGGACACCTTCTTCCTAAAAAATCATCATATCCTTTAACTACTTTTTGAAGAGCTTTAGCAAAAGAATTATATTCTTCTTTAGTAAATTGCCAAGAACCTGCAAGTTGCCTTTTTGGAATAATCCATATTTCATACGCGTATCTTGCAAACGGAGGAACGGCCGCAATAACGTTGTCATCTTGATAAACAAAATATTTTGTTTCTAGATCATTCATTAATTTCAAAATAAAATTTTCTTTCTTAAAAGCATCAACTTCTTTTTGAATAACTGGTGGCACAAAAGGAAAGGCATAAATTTGACCATGTGGATGATGAAGGGTAACTCCACATTCTTCCCCTCTGTTTTCAAATGGCATAACATAACTAATGTCGTCTCTATTTAGCAATTGTGTATAGCGATCTGACCATGCATTAAAAAGAAGTTCTATTCTTTCTAAAGGCATTTGAGCTATCGTATCTAAATGATTAGAAGAATATACCACTACTTCACATTCTCCATTTGAGGGTTTGACATTTAAGCCATTAATCAAGGTCTGATCTTTACTTGTATTAAAACTCGCCCATCTATTAGGAAAAATAGCAACTTCAAAATTTTTAAAAGGAATTTCAGTGGGAAAATTTAATTCCGATCCGGGACATAGGGGACAATATTCTTTTGGAGGAAAAGCAGTTCTTACTTGCCGTGTTGCAGAATAAGTTACCCATTCCTGCCTAGATGGATTCCATCGCATGTGCGGATTAGGCGATGGTGTTATTTCAAGCTCTTTAGAAGCTTTTTCATTATGTTCTTCATAGCCAAAGAGAAGCAAATGTCTTTTATCATTTCTTTCAAACTCTCTTTTATAAATTTTTTTCATCTATTTTCTTTTCCCACTCAACAGCAGTTTTAATAATTAATTTTAAATCATCAAATTTTGGTTTCCAGTTTATATGTTGACGAAGTTTATCAACATTAGAAATTAATTTTTCAGAATCCCCAGGTCTCCTTTTATCAAAATCAAATATTATTTTATTATCATATATTTGATTAGCTGTATTAATTACTTCTAATACTGAGTAACCCTTTCCATATCCGCAATTAAAAATATTACTAATTTTTTTTTCTAATAAATATTTCGCTGCCTCTAAATGAATACTAGCTAAATCACTCACATGAATATAATCTCTAATTGCTGTTCCGTCTTTGGTATTATAATCATCACCAAATATTGAGATTTTTTCTCTTTTTCCAACAGCAACTTCACTTAGAATTTTGATTAAGTGTGTTGGCGTATCTGAAATAAGGCCTGATCGTAATTCAGGATCAGCACCAGCAACATTAAAATATCTCAAAATGATTGAGTTAAACTTGTCTTTGTTATTTAATAAATATTGTTCCGTTTTAACCTTTGATTCTCCGTAAGGGTTTAGGGGGTTAAGAATTTCCTCTTCGGTTATTGATTCATTGTTGTTAGGATTTCCATAAGCTGCTGCTGTTGAAGAGAATATAATATTTTTTAAATTATGTTTATAGCATGTATCAAAAAGTTTAATGGCGTTCTCGGTATTATTTTTAAAATATTTATCAGGATTTTGAACAGACTCTTCTACTTTTATAAATCCAGCAAAATGAAGAAGGAGATCAAAATTTTCCTTTGATAATATAGTAGAGATTTTTTCTGAATCATTAATATTTGCATTAATTAATTCTATATTCTCAGGAATAAGACTTTTATTTCCTGTGGAAAGATCATCAATTACAATTACATCATGTTTATTTTCTAAAATAGAAAGCAAAACATGACTTCCTATATATCCAGCACCTCCAGTTAAAAGAATTTTCATAAAATATATATTATTAAATTATTTAAGTTTAACATTACATCATTGAAATGAAAGAAAATTCTGTTAATTAGTTTTCTCACACTAATGCAGAATATTGGAAAAATAACTAAATGAGATTAGAAAATAAAAAAATTGTTGTTACTGCTGGAGCTCAAGGAATAGGAAGGGCAGCGGCAATTGCCTTTGCTAATGAAGGCGCTAATGTATTAGCTACTGATATAAATGAAGAAAAATTAAATGAATTAAGTAAAGAATATCCCAAAATAAAAATTGCAATTCTTGATGCAACTAATAAAATCGATGTAGAAAAGTTTTGTTCTTCGTTAGATAATATTGATATTCTTTTTCATGCCGTTGGTTTTGTTCATAATGGAACTATTATGGACTGTGACTCTGATGAATTTCATAACTCAATTAATATTAATGTTTATTCAGCATATCTTATGTCTCATAACTTAATTCCAAAAATGTTAAAAAATAAAAAAGGTAATATTATAATTGTATCTTCAGCTGCATCTAATGTTAAAGGTGCACCAAATAGATTTATTTATGGAACTACAAAAGCTGCTTTAAATGGATTTGTAAAAGCTATTGCTGCAGATTATGTTAAGAAGGGGATTAGATGTAATGCAATTCTGCCTGGAACAGTGGAGACTCCATCTTGGGAAGGAAGAGTTCAAATGGCTGATGATCCTGAGCAAGCAAGAAAAGATTTTATTTCAAGACAAGCAATGGGTAGATTAGCTCAACCCGAAGAGATAGCATCAATGGCAGTGTATTTAGCTAGTGATGAATCAGATTTTGTGACTGGAACGCTTAATTTAATAGACGGAGGATGGACCTTATAATGAAAACTTTAAGATATAGAATTGATAATATTGTTAAACCTGGAATTTTAGATGCAGAAGAGAATATTCGTGATGCTTCGAGTTTAGTGTCTGACTGGGATAGTGATAATGTTGCTATAGAAAAATTAAGTGAGATAAAAAATACTGATATTTCTTCTTTGCCAAAAGTAGAAAAAATTGATGGTATTGCACCATGTGTTTGTAAAAAAAGTGTTGGTAAAATTATTTGTATTGGTTTGAATTATTCAGATCACGCAGAAGAGACAGGAATGGAAGTACCTCCTGAGCCTATTATATTTTTTAAAGCTACAAGTGCAATTGTTGGTCCTAATGATGACATTCATATTCCAAAAAATTCTTATAAATCAGATTGGGAAGTGGAGCTAGGAGTTGTTATTGGAAAAGAGGCAAAGTATATTTCTGAAGATCAAGCACAAGATCATATAGCAGGTTACTGTGTAGTAAATGATCTAAGTGAAAGAGCTTTTCAGTTAGAGCATTCAGGTCAGTGGGTGAAGGGAAAATCTTGTGATACTTTTGGGCCTATTGGACCTTATTTAGTTACAAAAGATGAGGTTGCTGACCCACAAAATTTATCAATGTGGCTTGATGTTAATGGCAAAAGAATGCAGGATGGCTCAACAAAAACAATGGTGTATGGTGTTAATTTCCTAATTAGTTATTTAAGTAAATTTATGTCTTTGCAACCAGGTGATATTATCTCTACTGGTACACCTCCAGGTGTTGGAATGGGTATGAAACCACAAGTGTTTTTAAAACCAGGTGATGAAATGAAATTAGGTATTGAAGGGTTAGGTGTGCAAACTCAAAAAACTATCCAAGCTTAATGTTTGGTAGTATTAATAACTGTAATAACGTTAAAGATTTTAGAAAGTTAGCTAAAAAAAAATTACCTAGTCCTATTTTTCATTATATTGACGGCGCAGCAGATGATGAAATAACCTATAAAAGAAATACTGATGCTTTTGATACATGTGATTTAGTTCCAAATGTATTAACAGGTGTTGATGAAATAGATATGTCCACAACTGTTATGGGACAAAAGATTGATATGCCATTATATTGTGCTCCAACGGCACTCCAAAGATTATTTCATTACGAGGGAGAGAAAGGTGTTGCAAAGGCAGCTGAAAAATTTGGAACAATGTTTGGTATCTCATCGCTTGGAACAGCAAGTATAGAAGAAATATCAAATTTAGTATCAACCCCAAAACTTTTTCAATTGTATGTTCATAAAGATCAGGGGTTAAATAATGATCTTATTGATAGATGTAAAAATTCTAATTTTGAAGCTATGGCAGTAACCGTTGACACGGCAGTTGGTGGAAATAGAGAAAGAGATTTACAAACAGGCTTTACTATTCCCATGAAACTTAATTTAAATAGCGCTTTAAGTTTTGCTACACACCCTTCCTGGGCATTTAATTATTTCACGAAACCAAAGTGGGAATTAAGTAATTTGAAAAATCATATTGATGCAGGAACAAGTGTTATGACGAGTATAGGAGATTATTTTACGCAAATGTTAGATAATTCTTTAGATTGGAAAGGCGTAGAAAATATCAATAAAAAATGGGGAAAACAATTTGCAATTAAAGGTATTATGTCAGTAGATGATGCTAAAAAAGCTGTCGATGTTGGTGCGACTTGCGTTATGGTTTCTAATCATGGTGGTCGACAACTTGATGGAGCAAGATCTCCATTTGATCAACTAGCTGAAATTGTTGATGCCGTTGGGGATAAAGTTGATGTTGTTTGTGAAGGGGGAATTCGAAGAGGTACACATGTTTTAAAAGCTCTGTCTCTTGGTGCAAAAGCTTGTTCTGGAGGAAGAATGTATTTATATGCACTTGCAGCAGGTGGGCAAAAAGGTGTTGAAAAAACTCTATCTAATTTAAGAAATGAAATCCAAAGAGATATGAAATTAATGGGTGTAAGTAATATAAGTCAACTTACGCAAAAAAACTTACGATTTAGATAAAAAAAATATTTATTATCTTCGAAATATATTCTACTAATTTTTTATGAATTTAGAAACTGAACCAGTTCATGTAGGTGAAGAAGAAGATATTGATGTTGGAAGTGTTGAAAACTTTGAGCATGAAGAAATAGATTATGCAATATTTAGATTAGAATCTGGTTTTTTTGCAACTCAAGGACATTGTTATTGTGAAGATCAAACCTTTTTAAGTGAAGCTAATGTTGAAGGAGAGGAGCTAGAATGTGCTAGCTGTGGTAATACGTTTAGTATTGTTTCAGGAGATCCTGTTAGTGATTTAGAGCTTCCACCTCTAAAAACATATGACATCTATGAAGAAGATGGAAATATTTATCTTAATCTTTAAATTCCTAACTTTTCTCTATTAACTATATTATTTAAATTTAATTTTTTATTATTTAGCAAAAAAAAGGCTATGTTTTCAGCCGACTCAATTGCCATTCTTTTTCTGCACTCTATTGTTAGGGCAGCATTGTGTGGAGATAATATTACATTATCTAAATTAAATAATGGATGATTTTCATCTGGTGGCTCTTTTTCAAAAACATCTAATCCTGCACCTAAAATTATTTTGTTTTGTAGGGCATTTACTAGCGAAGTTTCATTAATAATACCTCCACGAGCTGTATTAACAACAATAGCTGTTTCTTTCATTATTGATAATTCTTGTTCATTTATAAAATTCTTTGTATTGTTATTTAAAGGAAGGTGAATAGAAATATAATCAGCTATTTTTAGTCCACTAGTTTTATCAATAACTTTACAATTATTTTCCTCAACAACATTTTTGCTAACAAAAGGATCATATACATATACATTAGCTTCAAAGCCGAGACATCTCTTAGCAACAGCTCTTCCTATTCTTCCAAATCCAAAAATGACAATATTTTTTTGATATAGTTCAAAAAAATTTGGTAGAGATGATTTATCATTGAATCTACCCTCTCTTGTCAATTTATCAGATAAATGAATATTTTTACTTAAATATAGGAATGAAGTTAAAACATGCTCGGCTACACTTACAGCATTAGAAGTTGAGGTTATGCCAAGAGCAATATTATTATCACTTAAATAATCAATATTCACATTGTCATAACCAACGCCATGACGTGATACAATTTTAAGTTTTTTACAATAGGATATTACGTCATTGCTGAGTTTGGCAGTTCTAAGTAGAATAGCATCAACTTCTCTCAATTCACTCTTTAGATTACTTTCCTCAAAATTTATTAATTCAAAACTCTCTAGCTTATTATTTTCAAAAACCCTCCATCCATCTTGATGGATTTCTCCTAAAACAGCAATTTTCATCATTAGTTGTATAATTCAATACTCATAAAAGTTAAATGATTAGTAATAAAAAAGAAAATTAATAATTAAGTATACTTAAAAAAATTTTTTTCTTATAAAAATAAATTGATTTAATATTTTAAGAGGTTGAAATGAAAACTATACAATTATCCTGCTCACACGCTTTATTTAAGTACTTAATTGCTCAAAAAACAATTATTGATGGTAAAAAAGTACCATTGTTTCCTGGAGCATTTGGTATTTACGGACATGGTAATGTTGCTTGTATAGGGCAAGCTATGGAGGAATTTCAATCAGATTTGCCAGGGTATAGAGGTCATCACGAACAAAACATGGCTCTGACCGGAATTGGTTATGCTCGTGCTATGCGACGTAAACAAATTTTTATCGCTACTTCATCAGTTGGTCCTGGAGCTACAAATATGGTTACTGCAGCTGCAGTAGCACTAAGTAATCGTCTTCCTTTATTACTGATACCAGGTGATACTTTCTCAAGTCGTTTCCCCGATCCTGTTTTACAGCAAGTAGAAAACTTTAACTCTCCTACAGAAACACAAAATGATGCATTTAAATCTGTTTCTAGATATTTTGATCGCATTACTAGGCCTGAGCAAATTTTATCATCTCTACCACAGGCAATACAAGTTATGTTAGATCCTGCAGATTGCGGACCAGCAACAATTTCTATGTCACAAGATGTCCAAGGAGAGGTTTATGATTATCCTGAGGTATTTTTTGAAGAAAAAATTCATACAATAAGAAAAATTTATCCTGATCCAGATCAAATTAAAATAGCTGCAGATCAAATTAAAAGTTCGAAGCAACCAATTATTATTTCTGGCGGCGGAGTTCTTTATGCAGAGGCAGAAAAAGAATTATCCACATTTGCAAAAAAACATAACATACCAGTCACGTCAACAGTTATGGGAATTGGTTGTATGACTCATGATGACCCATATTATATAAGTGCAATTGGTTGTTTAGGAGAAGGATCTTCGAATAGCCTTTCTAAAGATACCGATTTAGCTCTCGCTGTGGGGACAAAACTAGCAGATTTTACAACAGGATCTTGGACAAATTTTCAGAATCCTGATTTTAATTTAGTATCTATCAATACAACTAGATTTGATACAACTAAACACAGAGCAACCCCAGTAGTGAGTGATGCAAAAGTTGGTTTAATGAAGTTGTCAGAGGCACTAGGTGATTGGAAAGCACCTGCTAAATGGTTTGAAAGAGCTGTTGATGAAAAAGATAAATGGGATTCTTATGTACAAAAAGAGAGTGGTCCTACTAATCAAGAAATTCCTTCATATGCTCACGCAGTAGGAGCAATTTATAGAAACGCTGATCCATCTGACATTGTTGTCACAGCTGCAGGTGGTTTGGTAGGTGAGGTTGTTCAAATTTGGAAACCAAAACAATTAAATACTTTTGAGACAGAATGGGGTTTTAGTTGCATGGGTTATGAAATTTCTGGTGCACTTGGAATCAAGATGGCAAAACCAGATCAAGATGTTGTTGTTTTTGTTGGAGATGGCTCTTATCTTTTACATAATAGCGATATTTATAGCTCGGTTCTATATGATCAAAAACTCATTATTATTATTTGTGATAATGGAGGCCACATGGTTATTAATAGACTTCAACTCGCAAAAGGAGGTAAGGAGTATATTTGTAATTTACGTTCGGCGAGAGCTAAAAACCTTCAATTTGTTGATTTTGAAGCTCATGCAAAAAGCATGGGTGCAAATGGAGAAACAGTTAAAACCACTTCAGAACTTGAAGCTGCTTATAAAAGAGCAAAAGCGTCAGATAAAACATATGTTATTGTTATGGAAACTCATGGCTATGAGTGGTTGGATGGAACAGCATTCTGGGAAAGTCCAACTTTAATGAACGCTGATACTGAAAATAAAAAAACAGCATTAAAGGAGCACTTGGATGGGAAAGGCAATCAAAGAAAGGGAGTTTAATTTTCTCAATTAAAGTTATCATTTTATTATTACTAATCTAAGATAACTATTTGATATAAATATTTTAATGGCTAGCAATAAACCAATTATAATTACTGATCCTTTTCCAAGAACAATGGATATTTTGTTTTCAAAGAATAATCTAAAATATTTAAAGAAAAATTTTAATTTAATAAAAGCACCAAAAGTAAATAAAAAAAAATTTTACAAAGAAAATTTACCTAATGCTCATTATATTTTTGGTCAACCAGATCTTCCCACTGATCTAATACAAAAACAAACTAAACTTAAGGCTATATTTAATGTGGAGAGTAACTTTATGGATAACATGGATTATGACTATTGTTTTGAAAACAATATTCATGTGCTGGCAACATCACCTGTGTTTGCCCAACCTGTTGCAGAAATGGCTCTTGGATTAACTCTATCTATAGCAAGAAGCATTCATATTGCTCATAGTGATTTTATTAAAGGAAAAGAAAAATATG
>Ga0181597_10005282_pt1 | contig 12460 bp, 29 predicted proteins | sample 041ome_5_FD_148647 | JGI IMG/M metagenome (GOLD analysis project Ga0181597, IMG submission 148647) | Coastal salt marsh microbial communities from the Groves Creek Marsh, Skidaway Island, Georgia - 041403US metaG (spades assembly) | ecosystem: Environmental > Aquatic > Marine > Intertidal zone... | reverse complement strand
TGGCGGCAGGTATCGTGGCATTGCCCCGAAGGCAAGAATACTTTCACTGAAGGCTTTAGGTCACAGTGGATTCGGGAGCAACACGCATGTTGCTCAAGCTGTAAGACACGCCACAGAAGTCAATGCAGATATTATTTGCATGAGTCTCGGCGGACCAACTCGAAGCGAGGAGGTTAGCGATGCTATCAGAGAGGCACGTAAGAAGGGGGTGATCATTGTCTGTGCGGCAGGCAATGATGGAGGGTCAGTGAACTGGCCTGCTGCACTCCCAGAAACAGTAGCCGTTGGAGCTGTGAACAGCGAAGGCCAAGCGTGTGAGTTTAGTTCTCGTGGTAGGCAGATAGTAGTAGCTGCACCAGGCGAGCGTATAACTAGCACTTGGCTCAATGACGACTACGCTACTTTATCTGGCACAAGTATGGCAACGCCATTTGTTGCAGGTGTGCTGGCCCTCTATGTCGCTGCGTGGAAAGGCAGGGACGACCGCCCTAATTGTTTCGACGTTCTTCGTGAAACCTGCACAGATGTTGGCGAAGCAGGTCGAGACAATATTTATGGCTGGGGTTTAATTGATCCGAAGAAATTAATTGAAGGAGACAAGACGTTCTTATGACAACCCAACAGGTGGTTTCGTTAGTGGTCGTGGCTGCAATTTGTTTTTGGCTTTATCTGCCAAACATAAAAGAATTAGTTAGTCAAGTTAAACCAACGATTCCCACAATCAAACCAAAGCAGCCCGAACTTCTGGATCAGATTGCTGACATAGTAGCAATACGAGAATCAAACAAAACGGCAGAAGTAACTAAGGCATGCAACGCATTGTTAGAAGTTTTACTACAGGTGAAATGATGAAGCACTTACTATTGGTAGCCGCAATTATTTACGCAGTGTATTCCTTCTCGCCAACTGCTCCAGCTCCTGTTACTAAGACAGGCCCAGTAGCTGATGCTCTACGGTCTGCTACTCCGCAAGACAAGCAAACTGTAGCGAGCATCTACGAATCATTAGCTGACATAACCGAACGTGACGGTGGCAAAAGAATATCTACCACTGCTGAATGGAGAGCGATACACCAAACCACACTTGGCCTAGCCGTAGGAGGCACAGACCTAGTGGGAAAGTATCCAAAGCTAGACGAAGCCGTCGAAGAAGTAATCGGAAAACATATTTCTTTAGACAACGTGGCCTTGTCAGGAGTCGTCGATGACATTGTGGCTGCGTGTAGGGAGGTAGCCGACAGTGCCAGATGATATAGTCAAGCAGTACGAAGATGGATTGCCAGGTTATATCGAGGATGTTCGAGAACGAATCGAATACCTTGAATCCCAGAAGCGTCCATACTTTAACGAGGTCAATATAAAAGACTCCGGTAAGGGCAAGAGAGCCTTGCTGTGGCAGTACTACATGGCGTTTGATAAAGGCGCGATGTCGGAGCGACAGACTACAGGTGATTGTGTGTCTCATGGATCACGCAATGCCCGTGACATCTCACGTTGCTGCCGCATATTGGTAAACAAAGAACCGTTTGACTATTACAAAAGAGGTGCAACCGAGCCGACCTACGGAGCACGAGGTCATTCAGGGCAAGGTATGTCTCCTGCTAGAGCTTCGAGGTTTGAGCGTGACACTGGTTACCTGGTGCGTGAGAAGTATGAGCCTTGCGACTTGACGAAATACAAGAGTACTATTGGTACTGGGTGGGGAAGAACTGGTGTACCTGATGCTGTTAAAGAATTGTGCAATGAACAGAAGGTAAACAACATACAAAACATTAGGTCGCAAGAGGACTTAATGGATGCCATGATTAATGGGTACGCCGCTCACTCTGGTCAGTCTGCTGCATGGTCCGGCACTCCGAACAGCAAGAACATACACCCCAGAAAAGGGTCTTGGAATCACGACATGGCTCTGGTGGGTTACGACGACACGAAAGAATTCTGGCCCTTCCGTGTTTGGTTCATAGCCAACTCGTGGGGAGCATGGAACAAACCTGTAAAGGATTGGCCCTCGTCATACCCGAAGGCTCCGCCGGGGCTTATTGTCACATCCGCTGACGACTTCGATGTATGTGTACGCAGCGGAGATTGTTGGGTGTACGGTGGTGTTGATGGATTCCCACCACAGAAACTTCCTGACTTCGGAACTATAGGAATGCTAAGTGATGATTGAATTCATACTTGCCTTACTGGCTGACACCAAGCCTGACTACACGCCACGCATTGCATGCGAAGCTGCGTATGTTTTGGCTGCGCCACTCGACGATGTTCCATCAGAGTGCTGTGGAATATGTGAAGGCGGAAAGATAATTCATGGTGACGGTCACATCACTGACTGTCCCTGCCCGGAAACCTGTGAGTGCAAAACTATAGATAAAGCGTTGGTGCATGAAGAAACTGTTCTTCAACCACCAACTAACACTCAGCAGGAGAGCTGCCCAAATGGCAAGTGCAAAACGATTCTCGTTCGATAGCTGGTACAACGCCGGTGCGTCTGATCCTGAGCACGGGGAAGTGCTATACACGCAGCCAGATGATGACATGATTGATGTCACCATTACGTGCAATGGTCATACACATAAATACATCTATGCGTATGAAGACGAAGAACAAATGCGAGACATTGTCTTTGATCAAGTCGAGACAGGAAGGCTTCACCCCTACGTTGGCCTAATGGCATTGCTTGCTATGGGGGAAGAAGAGTGAACATTGAAGTAGAGATTCTTGCAGTATTACTTGCAGGATTATTAGCGGTTATCCCTTGGGCTTTTTCTCTTCACGCAAAAGTTGCGTTGATAGCTCAGTCAGTTGAAGCCCTGCCTGAACTGATAAGAGAACTCAGAGTAAAGCTGGAGCAGCACGAAACAAGGTTAGATGCGCACGAAAAAGAAATCGAAATTATCAAAGTCAAGACAAAATCTGGCGATTGAATACATGCCTTTGGTCAAGATGTTGGCCAGATACTTTGTGGCACAGCGGCCTTCATGGCAGAAGTCTGTGATGCTGCCTGACCTTGAAGGCGAGGGGTACTTAGCACTAAGTAAAGCTGCGCAGACATACGACAAAAAGAAATTGCCATATCCAAAAGCTTATTTTGCACGGGCAATACTCAATGCCATGTGTAAGTTTATGAAGAAAATAACACGCACCCCTGGAGAGAAGGTTACCCTGGCGCAAGCTGAAGCTGCGTTACCAATAGAGGACCAGCTTGATCACCTTCGTTTAGCGATTCATCAACTGAATCCTGCCGACCAAGAGTTTGCATACCAACGATTCGTTGAGAACTTAACACTCAGGAAACTGTGCGAAGTAAACGATGTTGCAATGCGAATAGTTTCTATGAAGAACCGGCGACTAGTGAAGGAGATTGCGGAACTTTTGGAAATCCAGCTTTCGCCGCCTTGTACAGACCGTACACAGCAGGCTTGTGGTATATCCCAGAAGACTTCTTCTGACGAACAGGCTTCCTCACCCCAGCAAAGAGCAGCTTCAAAACTATTTTATCCCAAGAAAGATTCTCTTCCTCCTTGTACCGAATGATTAACTCAGCTATCTCTCGCTCCTTTTTATTCTTGCGATAGCCTCCGTCCTTTACCATCCACCCGAACGGACGACACGCTCCGTAAGGTTTCTCTAGTTTGTAATGATTAACGGCAACCCTGTGCTGACTGTCTCCATCCGTGCGACTACGCATTTCATCGAAGACACCGCTCATCTTTTCTGCTATCCACTCGGGCGTTGTCTGCCTACGCTTAGGTAGCTGGGGTGCTTGGCCAACTATCTGCAACGTAATCCCTTGGTCGTTCCATGACTCTCGTGTTTCTGTTCTGTCACTGTCTTGTCGCCACAAACGACTGAACGATGTAGCGATTACAGTGTCGCCCTTGTTAAGTGCGTCATGCATACGCCTGCCATTAGGTCTGTCTCGTAGCTTAACCTTAAAAGCAGACACGCCATCGTCGATGTACACGCCACCGAACTCGTCGTCGATACCTTCAGCACACTCTTCTATCTGTAGTACTTGATTAGGTAGCGAAGTCTCTTGGTCCGGCTTGTCTGTAGATACCCTGGCGTATCCGTATATCATGACGCACAACCTCCACTAGTGTATAGAACAAACACAATGAACAAGGTGCATATAATATATTCCATTACTTCCTCCCCTTGAATGCCTTGATTTGAATCTTACCTGTGTCATTGTTAGTTGACACGGTTACACAACGCTCGCCGTCAAACCACAGAGGCCAATGGCCGGGGGGGTAAGTCGCCTCGTTAACATCTACTGGGGACGTACATATGTCGCCCCAGTCATCAGCGAATCTTTGTGTAACTGTTTCTCCATTGGGCATTCGTCCTTTGACGACTTGAGGTTTGCTTGTCACACCACATAACAACAAGAACTTGTCAGGCGGCATAGCGTCTGCTAACTTCTTGACCTCCTGTTTGACCTTGTGCATGATTGATTCTCCTACTTGTCGAGACACCACGCCTAGGTTAATCACTGCTTCTATACAATCTTCCCACAATATAATATCACCGTCTGCGTCGAATGCATCTGTCTGTAACAATGACAGTAGTGCAAGTGTATCACTGCTTAACTTCACGGGACTCACCTCCTTATCGTATCCATTCCAAGCGGATGCCTACGTTGACATCCTCTAATGCTCTTTCATCAAGTTCAATCACCTTATTTAGTGTGATTGTGTTTCTGTTTGGTGTAATCGTACAGCCAGACCACAAGGTACTGGCAATCAAGGCCGACTTAACTATCGTTGACATCAACTCCCTCCTCCATGTTCATAAGAATTGAGCGTAGGTCATACACTAATCTTTCCCATTCATGTTGGTCGTCCTCTGACCCAGGACGATACTCAACTGCATGGTCTTCTAGAAAACAATTCATGAAACCTTGCGACAACTGATACCCAAGAGTCCTCACTTGTCTCTCAGTCATGCGCACCAAATGATACTTTGGCAACTCACTCATCATCATTCCTCCGGTCGCATCGGGTAGTCGGGTCCATTGATCCACTTGTCCATGTCATCGACATCGACATGGTCAAACGTAACTTTGAGTCCGATGCCCGTTGCAGCTTCCATAAACTGCGTAGCTTCATCGTCCTCTTCGTAGTAATCGCATTGTGCTGTGGTGTAGGACGTTCCTCCTGCCAGCTCCGGACAGATATGCTTGCTTAAAAACTTTGGTATCTCAAGCCAGCCATGCCGGGGGTCATTGATTACTCGTATCGATAGGTGGTCTAGTGCCATCATCCTCTCCTCATTAGAACACTGGGATCAATCCTTTCGAGTGGCAGACGTACCACTCCTGGTTTAGTTTGAATCACTACCTCTTTCTTCTTGTAACCTGACCCAACCATTTGGCTAGGTGCATAGTGTCTACACTTGCGCTTCTTATTGAAGCCGCCTGTCCTTCTCTTACCCATCACTCACCTCCTTTCTTCTTCGGTCGTATTGTCACTTCTACTTCCGGCATGTCTTCCGTGTCCCTAGTGTTAAGGAAAAGAGTCCGACCGTCTTCCAGTTTGATTGAACACACCGCCGTAAAGCCATCTCTTAGTACGTCCATGTCTTTCGATACTTCGTAAGTTCCGAAGTCCTTGATCACCGCCCCCTTCAGTCGCTCAATCCTCTTCGGGGTTAGTCTTTGAAGTCTACTCATCACTCACCTTTTTTTCTTTGCGTCCTGTGCCTTCATTTCCTTTCGTGCATCTAACAATGTCATGTTCGGATTGTCCGCCATGATTCGTCCTATACGTGCAGCGTATCGCAGTCGCTGCCCACGGATAACTCGCTGTTCTTTTGTCAGCTTCTTGTATTGCATAGCGATTACCTCCTGTGTTTAGTTGCCACAATATCCTTCGCATTCATCTTGCCAGCCGGAGAACAAATGTTTCTGACCGCTCTTGTCATCGTTGGAGCGGAAGTCCACTTGGTCAATTGGCACACACGACTTATGTAAAAATCTACTAGCATCTAATCCAGTTCCTGTCCTGCAAATGTTGTCTACTTCTACCGCTCGCTTCCACCCAGTAGGGTCATTGTTCTTTAGGTCTGCCCATTCGTGGTCATCTTTGAATGGACAGAATACACATGCACTGCGTGGCACTTCATGAGGCACACGGTCTTTTAAATATGCAACGCAATCACTGCGAGTCATCTCCAAATCAAACAATGGAAACTCAACGGACCAAGTCTTTGGCTTACCTAAGAATCTTTGCTTGACTCTGATGACCCGCTTAGGTTCGTCGTAACTCAAGCCCATGATTTGTTTTACATGACAGTCCTTTGGTATAGGTCTACCCTTCGGAGTGTCGAACAAAACCTGGCGTATGTAGTTCTCGATTGGCTTTATCTTGAAGTCCCCAGTGCATTGCCTGCGTATCATCCCTTTCTTATTTGTCTGAGGGTTTAAAGTGAAAGCTGGAATAGAAATGTAATGACCACCATCAGTGCGAGCATTGCCTCGCGCGTCAGTGCCATTCTCCAGTGCGTCACCTAACTTGCCCGCTGTTACTGTAATTATCTCAGGCCCGTTCAAACTTTTCAGCCACTCAATGTGCTCGTACACAGACTCAGGTTCCTCCTGAACGTCTGCAAATATTGCACAGTCAATTGGATCAAGCTCGCCATCTAAAGCTAGCAGGTATATTGCTGTGCTCTGAATGCCTGCTCCAAGATTCAAAACTGTTTTGTGTTTACCATCCATGATTTATTCCCAATCTTCAGGGTGCTTGCCGCCTCTAAAATTCCTAGTAAGTTCTTCCGGCATTGTTATACACACATTACCAACCGCATCGACGAGAGTGAACAGAGATTTCTCTTGGTCGTACTCCGCAATGAAGAATGGTTTGGACACTCGGTCAAATGCTGTTCCTTCTTCAGCCTCACCCCTGACAAAGACCATGTCACCTGGCTTGCCGTACAAACCATCAATCATTGGGCCGTGCCGCAATGCTGTGCGAAAGAACGTCGGGTCTTCCGCTCCGTATGGTAGTAGCTGGAATGGCTCCTCCTTGTATGGCTTTGGTTCCACTCCTCTGATTTCACACAGTGCCTCGTAATCATCTCGCTCTTGTTTTTCTACCAGCCATCCGGGGTCTATTAGACTTAGCTCTTCGTACCTGTACAGGTACAGCATGTGGGCATGGATGAGGACACTAAACTTTTCCATCTGTTGCAAGTCATCCCATGATACTAACGTGAACTCGGTATTGGAGTCACTTAATATCTCTGCCCATCTTGCATCTTGCATAAACCCAGCAGTGTTTACCTTGCCCTCAACTAGGTCAATCACTGGGTGGAACTTCATGCCTGGCTCCAGCTTGGACTCCAGTTCTTTGGGGATGAAGTTGTTAAGCAATCCCGAATCAATGTCGGAAGGTTCCAGCTCGAACGCCTTGTAGACTACGCTAACCTCATTGGGTTCATCGCCCTCGAAGCGATAGCACATCTCGAAGCAATCAGGTTCGGCAAAGTCATGTGGTGAGCGAGTCATTATACTTCCTCCAAAAATTGGTGCGTGTATTCCCAGTCTATACTGTCTTCGGTATGGCCTGTCGTATCGGTCAGGTCAACCTTCATCTCAAAAAGCACTTCATCTACATCGACATCATCGTCAACTATGAATTCAACTCGGATGTCTTGATATACTCTCTTCATAATCCACCTCCGGGTTGGGGGACGTAATTAAGTTCGTTCTTAATGAACTGAGCATAGTCCCAGCACTTACTAGCTACCTCGTCCCATGCTTCTTCCTGCGCTTCCCTTTCTGCCACGTTAATCACATGGTCAATCGTGTCACGTTGGTAGAAGTCAGGCTTGATATGCTCCTCCATGAGCAGGTCAGATATCATCTCAAGGTGATTCGCTATCTCTTCTAGCTTGCCTACCTCTATTCTTCTTATGTACGGCATGTCTGCTCCTCTCTCTTGGGTTCAACGTATCCTGTACCATGAGTGGTGAACAGGAATCCAGGGCCATTACCTTCGGGGTCTTGCGAAGGGATGATCAAACTGCCATCAGACATGACGAGAGTTTGAGGTGCATCCCCGTAAGAATTTGTAGGCTCAAAGCCAACCTGCTTCAGGTCTTCTGATGTTGACCACCTAACCGCAGTGATTGTCAAGCCAACTGGGTACGCAGGCTTGGCACTGAGTGGTATCTTTGTTTCCGGTCGGCATAATTCATAGGGTACACGGTACTCTCTGCCTGTCGAGTAATGATAGGCATCTTCAGGGTGAGACGAAACAATCTTGCATCTGATTGTAGTGGGATTGAGTCGCACAATCTCTGCGTACACCCTGTGTCCCCTGCGGCTAACCCAACTGCAACCATGTACATCTTCGGCAAGGTACTTTATTTTTTTCTCATGAAAACTTTTCATCAATTTAATCCTCACTTTCTAAATCTTTTGCGGGAATAAATTCCCACGAACCACAAACATTTCCATTGATGTCCCGAAGGACACGGCTTGACCTGCACTGCGGCGATGGATCAAGCTGGCGTGATGCAGACCGAAGCACCCTAGCTATCTCATCGGCATCATTGAACGCATCGTTACCCGTTAACACTTTCAGATTTAGTACGCCATCCATGACGGTAACCTCCTACTGCCTCAAGGAAGCGGTCAATGCCAACGCTACACTGCGTCCACACGCGACCACCTTTCCACACTTTGTAAAACCACGGATCACCTATACCAACTACCATCGGTATCTTCCAACCCCACTTCTCTGAAGTCGTACCCCAATCGTATAGGGGATGTCCTTCATGTATCAGGTGGGATGAATTGTCGTTGCGAAACTCCTGCTCCGATAGATACTTGAAGCAGCCTGAGAGATAAGCTAGGCAAGCTACCTCTGGCTTCTGCCCATGCCTGGACCTAACGATAGCAACCCACTCGCCAATGTATTTATCTGGTATGCGGTAGCCTCGTGTCTCGATGCACTTGTGGCCCAGTGCAATATGGCTAGCCCACTGACCACGAACATATAAAGCTGGAAGAATCATACTCACCTCCTGTATGTATAAGAAGAAGAGTCAGCCCGAGCAGGGCAATGGGAAAAACCTGCCCGACTGTCACGATAACAACCACGAAACGTAACAGAAGCACGGCTATGAAACGTGCTGACTGACTCTCCTCCCCAATGAATTACTTTGCGTATGCCTTAGACTTGATGACACCTTGACCGGCAGCATCAGGTTCATACCAATCTACCTCGAACTCGAAGCCGAGTGACTCAAGGTGCTCGAAGAATGGCTCGGGTGGTTGCCACGGCGTATCGAAACTGACATACACCATCTTGCCGCCATCCTTCAGGAATGCCTCGGCTCCCTCGCGGTCATCTTCACTGCCACCGAAGTCCCACTTGCAACCCCAGTTGTCATGTCTCCAATCACGCCACCGCAAGTCCTGCTTGCCGTCAAACTCGTACCACATAAGAGCATCTGCACGAATGCCGAACTCTTTATCCTTGCGGAGTGTGGGCAACTTGCCTTGCTTGTTAGGCGTGTTAGGCCAATCGGGTTCGGGTATGTAGTGCGTTGCTAGATTGCCACTGCAAAAAGCATCGACGAATTCCTGCAACTTGGCAGGGTCATCATGCGTTATCTCAACTGAATTGTTACACCAATTAGGCATCGTCTTCATCCTCCTCTTTCCATTCAAACATATCGGACCAACACTTACGGCATGTGCCAGAGATAAGCAACTCCCTGTCACGATAGTCAATGTATGGCAAGGCATCCTGAACTAGCTTGCCGTCTTGCCAATCGACCCAATCTTGTGGAACGACTTCCAAGTCCTTGGTCTCACCGCACATCCTGCAACCTACACGAACTGTCATGCAATCATCAGGATTGCCACGGTGCATATTCAAAAGCGTCACCGTATCACTTGCTCGCCTCATGCAACTGCTCCTTTACATAGCTACCCCATTGATCCGCACAGGCATTAGCTATACCTGTATACGTTGTACTGCGTATCTTCCACCTGTCCTTTGATGGTGGAAGCAACCACATGCGCTGCTCCCTGCCATCGACCTCATCAGTAGGCGTTAGCTTGGGCAGGTTCCACAACCAAAACCCTGTGTTCTTAGTCTCGCCATGCCCGAATTGGTACGGCTGCACATACTGAGTAGCCTTACCAATGACATGCTTGAGCACACCAACAGGATTCTCAAGTGCTACATGCTGACATACGTTGCGAGCATGGTCCCACAGGTCACGAGTCCAATCCATAGCACGAAGTCTGTCTTTGTGCTTTGGTTTACCCTCGTTGTAATGCCTGTTCCCTGATACAGCTAACGCTGTACACGGGGGATGGAGAATAACCAAATCCCAGTGGCCAAAATCCAGGGCCTTATGAATGTCCATACGAAGATGAAACTCACTGTCATCATCATCAGGTAAAACATCACAAGACCAAGAATTAAAACCTTGGCGAGCGAATGCGTCACGCATTGTGCCGCTGAACTCGCAGCCAACTAGCACACTCATATCTGGCATAGCTACTCCTTTATGTACTTGGGCCTGTATACGTCATCGCCACCACCGTATGCCACCTCGTCTCCGTACTTGAGGTCTGAGCACACAGCATCATTTCGTAGAATACCACGCCCATTGTTCTCGTCACCCTCTACAATCTCGACCCACATAGACTCGCCTGCAAACTCTCCGCCGGGAAAGTTCACAACCTTGATGAGCTTCGTGCCATCATCCTCGACGATTACATTCAGCTTAGACATTGCAATACTCCTCTCTCTCTGCATCTGTCATCTCGTGCTCGTACCATATGCCACAAGCACGGCAACAGATGTGAAGCAACGAACCCAACCCACCGACGCAACCTGCATCGCGTGAGCCACATAGCGGACACTCGTGGTCTGTCATGAATCCTCCTCTTCTGGATATTTGATATCAAGTTCAAGGTCTATATAGTTCATCTTTTGCTGTGATTCAGTAGCTAGCCCACGCCGTTTGTATTCCATGCAGAGGGCTTGACGCATGAGCGAGCCGCCGAATGAGAGCACTTCCAGCTCTCGTATCTTTTCGACTAGCTCTTCGTCTGTGCATTTAGTGACTACCTCAACAGCAGCCATCCGTTCTTTTAAACTTGCCATGTTCACTCCTATGAGGTCTGAAGAATTGGAAGCTTCCGAACATTGGACATGATGGCAGGGCCACCATGAGCGTTGATGTGAATATCGACGAACTGTAGCCCCTTGGAGCGTACACCCTCGCCGTCACACATTTTGCACTGCTCGCAACTGAGGCGTTTGCCTGCTTCCGCTGAAGCTGGACAAGTAACCTCGCCATCTGCGGGCGTACCGTCATTGTCAGTCCTGAATGTACGCCACCCGAGGCTCTTTGCATGAGCCCTGGACCACGGCCCAGCAAGCGAATGCACTGAGGCCATAAAGTAGCGGCGGTATGGACTGAACCCAAGGTTAGACCATTGGTGTGTATAGCCTGTCCAACCATCACTGAGTGAGGCTAGATGCTCGACTATACGAATCGGTATCAATACAGGCTCGCCGTATGTACCGAAACGGACTTTACGACCACGAATAAATTGGTCGTGCAATACGGGCTCGTAGGTAACATACCTGTCATTTTGATAGGCTTTGTATACCTGCGCTGGCCCCTGCCCTACGTTGACGTAGCAAGTACGCAACTTGGGCTTTTGATGCGGACGTTTGAAAGCATCTGCAACCAACCCACGCATGGGACAGTTGAAACAAATGCCATCGTCTGCATTCTTCTGCACTGCCTCAACAGGGTGCATGTCACTCCGTATGATATACGTCTGCAACATTTTGCCTGTCTTGCCATTAGACGACTTGCCGAGCGGCATGATAACCACATACGGCTGATTGCCTGTTGGCGTGTACCCACGGTGCAGAATGACACCAAGGGGGCGGGCAGTGCGTTTGGCTGTAACCATAGCACCTCCGTGGTTAGAGAATTACACCGGACAATACCGGATCACGCCCACGGGCGATGTGGAACCCGTGAGCGTTATCGGGGACTGTCTATTTGACTGTCTGAATTACACCGTCTTTGATGGTGCATTGTGCGTACCATCTGTGCGGTTGCGGGTAATGCGGGCCTTCGATTACAACTGAGCCATTTGTTGGAGCATCGAAGATACCCCCTGGCTGATGTATACCGATTTGCTTGCCAGCTTTAACCGCTTCCTTCAAGGCTTTTTTAGTCTTGAAGTTCGTGTTGCTGTATGCCATCTGAATCCTCCAAAGGAAAATTATTTAACAGTGCAGCCATCCTTTCGGACTTCAACTGCTCAACTTCATTGTTGATTTGTTGTAGCTCGATTAGAGCATCGCAATACTTTAGATAGAATTGCGTCATGTGCGGTTCCATTCTCAGGACCTCCATTCGTCGCGAGTGTTGTCGTATCGAATATAGTATCCGTGACTTTCCTC
>Ga0181597_10005281_pt1 | contig 12463 bp, 13 predicted proteins | sample 041ome_5_FD_148647 | JGI IMG/M metagenome (GOLD analysis project Ga0181597, IMG submission 148647) | Coastal salt marsh microbial communities from the Groves Creek Marsh, Skidaway Island, Georgia - 041403US metaG (spades assembly) | ecosystem: Environmental > Aquatic > Marine > Intertidal zone... | reverse complement strand
ATCCTCACGGTGCGCAGAACCCGGCTCAGCTGAATATTGCCTAAGCAACAACTTACAAGCATAGAAGGCGTTGTTGATAGTATAGAAAATATAGAAAGCATAGAAAGTTAAAAATTATAGTAGTGGCGAACTAGAAAATTAGTTAAACCCACAAGAACACTGAAATCCAAAGATTAAAATTCGCGAGCTGAATTAAGAGAAGAGTAATATGGCAGCTACCCAATACTACGGCACTGGTCGACGCAAAACCTCTACTGCAAGAGTTTTTCTGAAATCCGGATCCGGAACCATCACCATCAACAACCGCACTATTGATGACTTTTTTGGTCGCGAAGTGGCGCGTATGATTGTACGTCAACCCCTTGAACTACTTGAAGTCACTGATAAATTTGACGTCAACGTCAGGGTTGCCGGTGGCGGCAGTTTTGGCCAGGCTGGGGCAATACGACACGGCATTACCCGTGCCCTGATTGATTTCAATGAGGAAAACCGTGGAACCTTGCGTAAAGCCGGTTTCGTGACTCGTGATGCCAGAGAAGTTGAGCGTAAGAAAGTTGGTCTGCGCAAAGCGAGAAAGCGTCCACAGTTCTCAAAACGATAGTTTTTTGCAGTACAAAACAAGATAACGCCGGTGCCAATAGCGCCGGCGTTTTTTTTTGGCTTTTATTTACCAGGAACAGGCATCGGAACGCCCGGATTACCTTGAAAAAACTGGCTATATTTAGTAGCATGCGCGCTCCGTTTATTGCCCCTAATTCCGGCCCTTATTTCCAGACCAGAAGGCTAATCCTCCACATACAGGGAGTTTCATAGGTTAACTGGTTGATTGAAAGGAGAACATCATTGTGAGTGATGGCACAAACCCTGCCGTTAATAAAAAGCGTCGTCGATTTCTCATCGGAAGTACTACTCTGGTTGGTGCCGCTGGCGCCGCCGGTGCAGCAGTTCCTTTTGTAGGTTCATGGAACCCCAGTGCCAAAGCACTAGCTGCCGGTGCCCCGATATCCATTGATATCAGTCGCCTCAGCCCTGGTGAATTATTAGGCCCAATGCCAGCCTGGCGTGGACAACCGGTATATGTCTTCATGCGTGAGGAGTCAACTCTGGAAAGTCTGGTATCCAATACCGATCATCTTGCCGATGCCGGTTCTGAAGAGGCGAGTCAGCAGCCTGAATACTGTCAGAACGAATATCGTTCAATTCGTCCGGAAGTGATGATAATGGTTGGTCTATGTACCCACCTTGGCTGTGCCCCCCTGATGAATCCGGAAGTGCAACCGCAGGATTATGATCCAGACTGGCAAGGAGGCTTCTTCTGCCCTTGTCATGGCTCTATGTTTGATATGGCTGGACGTGTTTACAGTGGCGTCCCGGCTCCGGATAACCTGGTAGTACCTCCCCATTTCTATGAAAGTGATAATGTCGTAGTGATTGGTCTGGATGGAGAGAATTCTTAATGTCTGAAATAGAAAACACATCCACGATGGATACGAAAACCAAAACCAGCTCCCTGATGGGATGGATTGATGCTCGCTTGCCTTTGACCAAGACAATCGAAAAGCACATGACCAAGTACTATGCCCCGAAAAACTTCAATATCTGGTATGTATTTGGTGTTCTGGCTACTGTAGTTCTTGTTAATCAGTTACTTACGGGTATCTGGCTTACCATGAATTACACCCCCAGTGCTGAAGCCGCGTTTGCTTCAGTTGAATACATCATGCGCGATGTCGATTATGGCTGGATTCTGCGTTACATGCATTCTACAGGTGCCTCGGCTTTCTTCGCGGTGATTTATCTGCATATGTTTCGTGCCCTGATGTATGGCTCATATCGCAAACCGCGTGAGCTGATCTGGCTTTTCGGCATGACTATTTTCCTGGTACTGATGGCTGAAGGCTTTATGGGTTATGTATTGCCCTGGGGCAACATGTCCTACTGGGGTGCCAACGTTATTGTCAGTCTGGCTGGTGCAATCCCCTATATTGGTGAAGACCTGATGGTATGGGTGCAGGGAGACTTCCTGATTTCCGGTGCCACCTTGAATCGATTCTTTGCCTTGCATGTTGTTGCTCTGCCACTGGTATTGGTGTTTCTTGTATTTCTTCATCTTGTGGCTCTGCACGAAGTCGGCTCAAACAATCCTGATGGGATTGAAATTAAGGAGAACAAGGACGAAAGGGGTATTCCCCGTGACGGGATAGCATTTCATCCTTATTACACTGTTCATGATCTGGTTGCTATCGTGGTATTCCTGTTTGTGTTCTGTTTTGTTCTCTTTTTTATGCCGGAAATGGGCGGATATTTCCTCGAGTATGCCAATTTCACAGAAGCGGATAATCTGAAAACTCCCGAGCATATTGCTCCGGTCTGGTATTTCACTCCGTTCTATTCCATGCTGCGCGCAGTTACCTATCCGCTGTTTGGTCTTGATGCGAAATTCTGGGGACTGGTGACTATGGCTGCAGCTATTGCCATTCTGTTTGTCCTGCCCTGGCTGGATCGCAGTCCGGTTAAATCCATGCGCTATAAGGGCTGGTACAGCCGCATTGCATTGCTGCTTCTGACGGTAAGCTTCATTATCCTCGGCGTGCTTGGAGTTTGGGCACCGACAGATGCCAGAGGAAAGCTGGCTCTGTTATGCACTATCATTTATTTTCTCTATTTCTTCCTGATGCCCTGGTATACCCGCAAGGAGGCGACACGCTTGCCACCGGAGCGGACCACCGGACGCTTTATTACCATTCCACAGCTGTTGTTGGCGCTGGCATTGATAATCGGCCTGACAGTCTTGCCTTTGATGGCAGTTGCGGCTGAATCAGGTGTTGAACTGGAACACGTGGAAATGGATCTGGAGGACAAGGAATCCCTGCAATCCGGTGCTCGCACTTTTATCAACTACTGCATGGGATGTCATTCTGCAGCGTATTCCCGGTATAACCGCGTTGCAGCCGATCTGGATATTCCTGAAGAGCTGATGGAAGAGTACATGATCTTCTCTGATGATGCCGCTGTTGGTGATCTTATGATCAGCGCCATGCCAGCTGACCTTGGCGCCAATGCCTTTGGTATTGCGCCCCCTGATCTGACTCTGGTAGCCAGGGCACGTGCGACTACCTCGGCTAGTGGTACCGACTGGTTATACGGATACCTGACAGGTTTTTATGAAGATGAAAGCAGACCTTTTGGGGTTAATAACCGGGTTTTTGCCAATGTGGCCATGCCCAATGTGCTTGAAGGACTTCAGGGAGTTCAGCGTTGCGAAGATGCAGACCACTGTGATCATCTGGTTCATGTCGATGGTACTGGCACTCTGAGTGAAGAAGAATTCAATGATGTGATTTACGACCTGGTTAACTTTCTTTATTACATGGGAGAGCCCTCACGTCTGGACCGTCATCGAATCGGTGGTTATGTATTGTTGTTCCTTGCCTTTTTTGGCGTATTTGCCTGGTTGCTAAACAGGGAGTACTGGAAAGATGTTGATCATTAATCAATCGGCCTGAGCTTGACTGTCGATACACATTGATTCAATAACAAGACTAAAACGTTAGAAAGGTTACCGGGCTTTACGATTTGGTAAGGCATTAATTCTTTTGTTAATTTTTTGAGGCGAGATATATGGGAGTTGTTACTAAACGCTCTTCGATGCTTTTTTACTCTGACGGAACCAGCCAATACAGCCATCGTGTGCGTATTGTACTGGCGGAAAAAGGTGTCACTGTTGATGTGGTGGATGTAGATGTCCATGACAAACCAGAAGATCTGGCTGATCTTAACCCTTATAACAGCCTGCCAACGCTGGTAGATCGTGACCTGGTATTGTATGAACCCAATATCATGATGGAATATCTGGATGAACGCTTTCCTCATCCGCCGCTATTTCCTGTTTATCCGGTTGCCAGGGCTCAAAGCCGTTTGTGGATGCACAGAATCGAGAAGGACTGGTGTTCACTGGTTGATAAGTTACAGGCTGAAGATGGCACACCAGCGCAGCTGGAGAATGCTAGAAAAGAGCTGAGGGAAAGTATTATTTCCATTTCGCCAATTTTTGCTGAAAAGCCCTTTTTCATGAGTGAGGAATTCACTATTGTTGACTGTTGTGTGTTGCCTATTCTCTGGCGTTTGCCTGAAATTGGTATCAAACTCCCTGAAACCAAAGCAACCAAGGCGCTGATTGATTACCGCAACAGTCTCTTTGAGCGCGAATCTGTTATCGAAAGCCTTTCCGAGCAAGAAAAGGAAATGAAGTTTTAACAGCGTACTGAAGCATCAGCGTGTTGTGAAAGCTTAAGGCAGCGGCAAGCAGTTACAGGAAGTTTTTTGGCAAGTACAGGAAAGTATTGATGGAAATGCTTTCCTGGAGGATCTGGCTCCATGAAAATGACTTCACATCGGCCTTACATGATAAGGGCGCTAAACGAATGGATTCTGGAAAACAATTGCACGCCCTATATTCTGGTCAATGCCTACGCCAAGGAAGTACAGGTACCCCAGAGTTTCGTCAAGGATGGTCAGATCATCCTGAATATCTCCCCGGTTGCGGTGCAGGACCTTTCTATTTCCAATAATGGCATTGAATTTAATGGGCGCTTTGGCGGGATTCCAACCCGTGTCTATGTGCCAAGCCATGCTGTGCTGGGCATTTATGCCAAGGAGAACGGGCAGGGTATGATTTTTGATACTGATGATCCCATCCCTGAGCCGCCGAGTCCGGAACCTGATAAAAAACCTGACCCTGACAAGCGTGAGCACGCTGAAAAGCTCCGGTCTGGTCGACCCGATCTCAAGATTGTAAAGTCCTAGAACTGCGCGACATGACATACAGTCACTGCTGCCGGGCATTTCCAGCAAGCCATTCAAGGCATGTCAGGGATTGCATCCATGGCGTGCGTGGAGTGCGTGGAGTTAAAAGTATCTAGTTGATATATTCGAAGGCACGGACCACCTTGGTGACGCCCTTGGTATTGCTTACCAGATTTACCGTTTTATTGGCATCTTCCTGTGACACCAGTCCCATCAAATAAACGACGCCGTTTTCACTAATTACCTTGGTTCTGAGACCACTTACTTCACTATCTGCCAGCATCAGGGTTTTGATTTTGGCAGTTAACCAGGCGTCATTACTTCTGGAAAGAAAGGTCGTAGTGCCGGCAACTTCCAGTTCATTATAGACTTCCTTGACTCGTGAGCTTGAGGTGCGGGCAACACGGGTAGCCAGATTTTTCATTTCCTGTGAAGGTACCTGCCCCACCATTAAAACTGTACCATTAAAGCTGACCACATTGATGTGGGCTTTTTTCAGCTGCTCATCGGCCGCATTTAGATTGACCTTGATAGTGGTTTCAATGCTGTTATCGTCGACTACAGCTCCCATTGAGCGACGTCCACGATCTTCCTGTATTCCTTCATCACCAGTAGTAGCACTGATGACAGTCGCGCAACTGTTTAAGAAGAATAGAAAACTGAATATCAGTCCCAGGCGAGTTAAAAACATTTAATCATCTCCGAAAAGTTGAGTATCAATCAAATCGCATAAACAATGAATTACCAGTAGGTGTACTTCCTGAATACGTGCCGTACTGGAAGACGGCACACAGATCTCGATATCATCAGCGCTCAGGGTATCACGCATTTTTCCGCCTTCCTTACCGGTAAGCTGGACCACCGTCATTTCCCTGTCATGGGCGGCATTGATCGCCTGGATGACATTGGGTGAATTGCCGCTGGTTGAAATTGCCAACAGAATATCGCCTGCCTGTCCCAGTGCTCTGACCTGCTTTGAAAACACTTCGTCATAGGAGTAGTCATTGGCTATAGATGTCAGCGTAGACGTGTCTGTAGTAATGGCAATGGCGGGCAAGGGCGGTCTTTCTCTTTCAAACCGATTTAAAAGTTCGGCAGAAAAGTGCTGGGCATCACCGGCAGAGCCGCCATTACCGCAGCTGAGAATTTTCTTTTCCTTTAGAAGTGACTGCACCATGCAATCTGCTGCTGCGGTTATGAAAGGGGTGAGCGCTTCCATTGACTGCATTTTGGTATCAATGCTGGCGGTAAAGTGTTGTTTGACGCGTTCCTGATAGTTCATATTGCCTCGAGATTATAATTTAGCGTTTCTTAAAAAGCATTTTTAATCCACTGAATGTCCAGAGCATCAACACTTCCTGAGATGCCGATCACATCAAATCGGCAGGGCATTTTGTTGGTAAGACCATTTTTTTGCAAGTAATGCCGGGCTGTACGAATAATTTTCTGTTGTTTGTGAAAATTAACAGTAGCCGCAGCATCACCATGATCCGTGTTTTTTCTGTATCTTACTTCGATAAATACCAGAATATCGGCATCCCGCGCAATCAGATCAATTTCGCCAAAACGCGAATGAAAGTTCAATTGAAACTGTTTAAGTCCCTGCCTGCCAAGAAACTTGCGAGCCAGAACTTCAAACTGCCTGCCTTTGCCTGTTGTTGTAAGATGATGACCTAGACTGAATTTTACATTCTTCATTTTGCGCCTTCCATGGCTGATATGAAAATTAAGATATAACTACAGGCCCTCGGCTTCCACTCTCGCCAATCCTTCCGAAACTTTAGCCCAGTTCAATTCCCTGGTTATATTTCGGTTGTCTCCAAATTTTAACAGGCCGGTAGCGCCATAGATCTGGCCATCGGGTATATCTTCTAGCTGTCGTAATCTCGGGTACAGTCTGAAAGCATCAATACCGAAGGCCTGTAATCTCAGGGTAAGTGCATTATTTTGCGGGAACAGAGTAGTAGTCTTGGTCTTGAGTTCATCATTGAAATTCAACAGCCATGGGCTATCACCAAAAATGATGCCATTTAAATCATTGTCGACCAGTGGTCTAGGTATACCCGAATAGACATCCTGGCTTGCATAGACCGGGATATCTCCAGCGTAAAGATAGGCCAGAGTTGGATTGATTTGCCTAGCTGGCCCAGGTTCCGCAATCAGGAAAATAAAATCTATATCCTGACGTCTGCGCTGGGTAAAGGCGAGATCCTCGTTTATCAGCCTTGCCAGCTCATTCTTTCTTGCTTCACTTTCGTCAATGTTAAGCAGGGTTTCCACAACACCAGTGTAGTCTTCACGATAGGCTTCCTGGGTAACAATCTGGCCTCCGAGACCAAGCCAGTGATCGATAAAGCTATTGCGCTTGCGTTGATAAAAATCATCAAAAGATGGCGCCGGACTGAGAATTGCGGCATAGCGATGACCATCTTGCCAGGCGCGTTCGGCAATCTGAACCGCTTCGTTTTCAGGTGAAAGGGCAAACTGGTAGAGTAGGTTCGAATAGGGGCTTGAGCCTTCCACGTTATTCAGGGCAAGGGTGGGAACGGGCAATGCGGTTTCACTGTGTAAACGGGCTACATGCTGTTTTTCCAGTGGGCCGATAATCATTTGGGCACCATCGGCGATGGCCTGGTTGTAATCCTGCAGAATGTCACTGGTATCAGAGGTATTGTACAAACGTAATTTGGGAACTTTACCTCCTATTTGCATGACATCGTAATAGGCGCTCAGAAAGCCATCGCGAATCACTGTGCCGGAGGCGGAATTGAGAGGTAGCAGCAGGGCGATAGCGTCCGGGCGTTCTTCTGCCATGGTTTCAACCAGCTGCATGGCCAGCGGAAGATAGACTGCAGCGGGATGGCGGCTCCAGCTATTGCGCCAGCGGCTTAGCTCAACAACCTGACGGTCCAGGTTGTATTGGTATGCCTTGCCGATAACGCCAAGTTCAAACCAGCCCTGAAATTCAAAACGCCTCTCACTTTGTGCCAGTTCGGAAAGACGCCGGGGATCGAGTGTGGTCAGTGCCTTCCAGATTTGTTCATGGTTCAGTGGAACCAGATTAAGAGGAAGTAAATGATCAGCCAGGATACGTTCCACTGCACTTTCCAAAAACCGGCCTGAGTCATTGAAAAGGTCTGCCCGATAAAGACGTATGGACATCTGTGTCGTATTATCAAGCATGGGTAGCTGATCAAGGCGAGCTGCAGTCAGCGCCTGCAAGGCTGCGTCTGTTCGCCCCAGTTCCGTGTAAAGTCGTGCCTGCTGCAAAAGAATATTGGCAGCAAGGGGCAAGGGTATGTCATCAGTTTCAAGGCTTTCCAATAACTGCAGCGCCTCTTCACCCCGTTCCAGATTATTGAGGACCAGGGCTGCCTGATAGAGTAATTGTTGCTTTTGTGGGCTGCTGGCAACAGATCCCTGAGTCAGTAGTGTCTGAAGCATTACCTCATCGCCCTCAACCTGGCTTGCCGGGAGTGCAGAGTCAAAATCGGTCTGATCGGTCACAGTAGTGGCAGAACAGGCGACAAGTACCAGCAACAGGACTGCAATGCAAAGCTTTGCTGGCAATCGCAATAAGGATAAATGGAACTGAAATGTTTGTAATCTGTTCATGGTATTGCGCACAGTATAACCTTAAAGTCGGGTTTTATTTATGGCAACATTGCCTCCAGATCGTAAAAGAGTATTCTGTCTGTCACAAATCCTTTACCAGGTAAGTCCATGGCCCTCACACCCTCCAATATGTTGCCCCTAGGTACACCAGCACCCGATTTTTCCCTGCCCGATACCAGGGGCATGATGGTAACTATGGATGCGTTCAAAGATGCTCAGTTGTTGCTGGTGGCTTTTATTTGTAATCACTGCCCCTTCGTTAAACATATCAGGGCCGGTTTTGCTGATCTGGCAAGAGACTATGAAAGTAAGGGGGTCGCTGTTGTGGCAATCAATGCCAATGACATAGCGGCTTATCCTGATGACAATATGGACAACATGCAAAGAGAAGTGGTGGAAGCCGGTTATATCTTTCCCTACCTGCTTGATGAAACCCAAGCAGTGGCACTGGCCTACGATGCCGCCTGTACACCGGATTTTTACCTGTTCGATGAAAACAGAGTGCTGATTTATCGCGGTCAAATGGACAGTAGCAGGCCAGGTAACGATATTCCTGTCACCGCAGTGGATCTGCGGAAAGCGATGGATGCAGCATTGTCTGGACAAGCGATCAGCCAGGCACAGATTCCCAGTGTCGGATGCAATATCAAATGGAAGCCCGGCAATGCCCCAAACTGATAGCGGGTCTTTGTATATCGTAGCAACACCTGTTGGCAATCTTGACGATATTACGGCGCGTGCCATTCAGGTGTTGTCCCAGGTTAATAGCATTGCTGTGGAAGATACCCGCCATAGCCGAAAACTTTTGCAACATTTTGGAATTGATACTCCCATGTTTGCCTTGCATGAACATAATGAAGTGCAAAAGGTGGATGAAATTATCAAGCGTATTAGCGCGGGTGAAGATATAGCCCTGATTAGTGATGCAGGAACGCCGCTGATTTCGGATCCCGGTTATCCATTGGTGAACAAAGCAAGTCAGGCCGGTATTAAAGTAGTTCCGATTCCGGGGGCCAGCAGTATTCTTGCGGCGCTGAGTTGTGCCGGTTTGCCTACCGACCGCTTTGTATTTGAAGGTTTTCTGCCCGGCAAAAAGGGCACCCGCAGTAATCAGTTGAGCAAACTGGCAGCGGAAGAAAGAACGCTGATCTTTTTTGAAGCACCCCATCGCATTCATGCCTGTCTGGAAGACCTGGTCACTGTCTTTGGCGCAAACCGACATGCGGTGATAGCACGAGAACTAACTAAAACCTATGAAACCTTTCTAAGAGGAACTTTGGCAGAATTGCTGGATATGGTATCTGCTGACAGTAATCAGGAGCGTGGAGAAATTGTATTGATGGTGGCTGGCAGTGATAAAAAAGATCAGTCTCTTGACGAAGGTGCGCTTCATATTTTTAGTACGCTGCTTGAAGAGCTACCTTTAAAACAGGCATCTTCACTTGCCGGAAAAATCACCGGCCTTGGCAAGAAGGCGTTTTACCAGGCAGGTCTTGAGCAGAAAAAACAGCAAGACGACTAAGGTGATTAATCTTATCCTGCAACCAGCATGCTGGATAGCAAGGTGGCTATGCCAAGGAATGACATAAAGCCGGCAATATCAGTGACAGTAGTCAGCACGATAGAAGAAGACTGAGCCGGGTCAAGACCAAAGCGTTTCAGCAGAATCGGTATAACAGCCCCTGCAGTACCCGCGAGAGTCATGGAGATAATCATGGCCAGTGCCATTACCAGCGCCAGACCGGCACTGCGGCTCCACAGGAATACGCCAGCGGAGCAGGTTACCGCGATACCGATGACATTGATAAAGCCTGCGCCCAGCTCCTTAATCATGACCCGAAACCAGTGTCTCATGGTAATTTCCCGGACCGTCAGCCCTCTCATTGTCACCGCAAGTGATTGTGCCCCGGTATTTCCGGATTGTCCGGCAGCAATTGGCAGCAACACAGCCAGAGCGGTAAATTGTGCAATAGTATCTTCAAACAAGCCAACCACAGCAGATGCTGCAAAGGCGGTGAGCAGATTTATCTGTAACCATGGCTGACGTTTTTTTACCGCAAAGAAACTGGAAGACAGGGCCTTTTCATCTCTACTTGCACCCACCATTGTTGCCATGTCTGTGGCAATATCGTCACGCAGTGCTTCCAGTAATCCCTGACTGCGAATGATCCCTACCAGCTTGTGATTGACATCGACTACCGGCATAACGGCAACCTTGAATTTGTCCAGTTTTTCAATAACCTCTTCCATGGCATTGACGAAGGCCACAACGGGGCGTGACAGGTTGGAAAGTTTTTCATCACCATTGGCCAGTACCATTTGATGGATATCAAGAATGCTGTCCAGTTGCATGCTGTCGTCCAATAAAAACAGGTGCTTGATATTGCCGGTGTCCTGCCGACGCAGCAGGTCCATGGCTTCGTCAACTGTGAGGTGGCGACTGCAGGCGGAAAATTCAGGGCTCATCTGCCTGCCTACAGAATTTTCCGGATAATCAAGAAGTGCCTTGAACTCCTGGGCAGTGATTTTTTCCCTATGTGAGAAGTAGTCTTCACGCTCTTCTTTAGTCATGCCATTTAGCTGGGTGATTGAAATCCCTGTATCCATTGTAGAAATAGCTTGAGCGGCCAGGTCCCTAGGTATCTTTTTCAGAATTGAAGCTACAGTACCGGGCGACATTTTATTCATCACGCCGGAAATAATATTTGGCTGCTGCGAGGCAAAAATTTCAGCGGCATCTTCCGCATCAATTTTTTCAAGTTTGCGCGCTGCGCTTTCCGGAAAATCCAGCAAGAAGGTTTTGTTGAGTTTGTGAATTGGTTCTTCTGCGTTTATTAATTGATTTTGCATGCCTGTGACCTTGGATAGCCCGATTATTTATGTTCAACATCTACGGCATCACTTACCGTATTAAATAAAGCCAGTAGTGATTGCCCATAGACTTCAAAAATACTGCTTAGCGGGTCTTTGCCGGATTTAATTTTCGGTCTGACGTTGTTGATTTGAGCCAACCCCTGACGCAGAGCATGATGCGGTAATATTCCCAGTAACTGGTTATCCCTGTTGGTTACTGGTAAAACATCTGAAAATTCCCAGACTATATGTTCGCTGGTCTGCTCCAGAAATATTTGCGCCGGCAGTGAAGGGCAGTTGTCTTGCATAAATGAGGTAACCGGAAGGTTTTCGCCCCCTTTTACCAGATCAAGAAACCTCGTTCTGCCAAGAAATCTGCTGTCCCTGTCAGTGATATAAATGTATTCACTATCATCCTGGACACCGCCACTTTTTAAATATTTCATCACGTTTTTGTTTTTTACATCATGTGGCACAACGAGCATATGTGGTGACATCCAGGCACCTACTGTATTGATGGGAAACTCCAGCAGTAATTCAGTATTTTTCCTGATGTTGGCTGGCAATTCCTCAAGTATTTTCTTTCTTGATTCCTCAGTGCTACGCCGAAGCACAATAGCAATGGCATTGGCATCCAGATTTAAAAGAACCGCTGTAGCTTTTTCAGCTCCCATAGAGTTACAAACTCTGACGAAAAAGTCTGGCAGCATATATTTAAGAACGGGGGAGATATAACTTGAGGGTGCGTTGGAGAAAAGACTGGCAACAGCATCGACGTCACTTTGTTCCAGTATTTTTATCGCTGCTTTTGGATGCTCACTCATAAAGCTTAGAGCAAAATCCAGTTCTTCTTTATTGTTCATAAGCTGGTTTCCGAAACAATCTGACAGTTTACTTATTTTAGGTATTAATCAGGCTTACCTGTTCATGGAAAAACTTTGCCGGAATAATGGCCTGACCGGACCCGGTTTCAATAACGATACAAGCCTGCGCCAACTCAATAATTTCACCTTCAATATCACCGATTTTAATTTTTTCACCAACCCGACAGTACTTACGGGTGTATTGGGCACCGATGATATTGGCCACCATATTTTTGGCACCAAGGCTGAAGGCCAGGGCAGCGCCAGCCAGCAGAATGGCGATGGAGGCAACAATGACATTGCTCAAAAAGCCGATGTTTAATCCG
>Ga0181597_10005276_pt1 | contig 12470 bp, 9 predicted proteins | sample 041ome_5_FD_148647 | JGI IMG/M metagenome (GOLD analysis project Ga0181597, IMG submission 148647) | Coastal salt marsh microbial communities from the Groves Creek Marsh, Skidaway Island, Georgia - 041403US metaG (spades assembly) | ecosystem: Environmental > Aquatic > Marine > Intertidal zone >... | reverse complement strand
CCTATATCCAGGGCCTCAAGCAGGAGCACCTGCGCAATGCGCCGGCCATCGACAAGGTGCTTTACGACAATCGCCTCGATTTGACCCATCGCGCGCTCGGTCTGCACACGGCGATCTCGCGGGTGCAGGGCGGCAAGCTCAAGGCGAAGAAGGAAATCCGCGTGGCCTCGTTGTTTCGCGAGGCGGCGCCGGAGTTTCTGCAGATGATCGTGGTGCACGAGCTGGCTCACTTGAAGGAGGCTGAGCACAACAAAGCCTTCTACAAGCTCTGCGAGTACATGCTGCCTGGCTACCATCAGCTGGAATTCGACCTGCGGGTTTACCTGACCTGGCGCGAGCTGGTGGGTGCAACTGGCACGTTGTCAGCCCCGCAGCAGTAGGTTGAGCTGGTCGACAACTTCGGCCCAGTCGGCATCTTCACGAATCTCTTCACGCAAAAAAGCCGCCTGAGCGTTGTCCCAGAAGGGCGCGTCGGCGAGTTTGCAGTCTTCAGCCAGGGGCGAATGTTGCTCGATAAACCGCTCAATGGCGGCGTCGTCATTGGGCAGGCCGAGTTGCTTGAAGAGGCTGGCAAGGTCGTGTGTCTGCGGGTACATGGCGGTCTCCTGAGACTGTGCGGAGTGGTCTTTCAGTTATAGCTGCTATCAGTCGACCGAGAGAATCTCCAACAGTTGCACGCCGCCGGCCACCCGCAGGGTGACTTCGTCGCCGACGCCCTTGCCGAGCAAGAGTTGCCCCAGCGGCGCTTGCGGGCCAATCACCTGCACCGTCTGGCCGTCCTGCTGCAGCTTCATGGCCGCGCCGTCTGGGCCGAGGAACAAGCATTGACGCCGATCCTCGTCGTCGCTCAGCGCGATCAGGGCGCCGAGCTGAATCCCCAGCTGTGGGTCAAAACTGCGCAGCACCAGCTGTTTCCAGTTCGCCAGAGTTTGGCGAATGGCTGCCGCCCGCCGCGCTTGGCCGGTTGCCAGGTACGAGGCTTCCAGGCCGAGGGTGTCGTATTTGTTCTCGGCGATGTTCTCTTTGGCGGTGGCGGTTTCGTAGGCGGTTAATGCCGCCTGCTGGGCTTGCAGGTGGTCATCTTCAAGGCGCTTGAGCACCTGTTGCAGCAGTTCAGTCTTGTTCATGGCGGGCACTGTGTGGGCAGCTGTGCAGGGTAGCGGAAAAGCGTCAGGGTCGTGATCCCGCGCGAGGCGGCCTTGACGGTTTAATCTCGACCCTGGCCCCTGAGCAGGTGCGCGGCGAGGGTGCGCAGTGGCCCGAGTTGCCGGCAGATCAGTGCCAACTGGGTCTGTAGCAGCCGATGCGGGTCATCCAGCTCGTCGCTGAGTGTTTCCAGCTCGCTGGCGAGCTGCTCTTCCGCATCGCTGTGAATCGCCACCGGGCGCTCGTCATGCAGGCAGCTGGCAATCTCATCCAGGCTGGCGGCTAACTGGCTGGCGCTGGCCAGAAGTGGGTGGTCGCTGCCGCTCAGGCTCGCCTCACCGCGGTGCGCGCCGAGGCCCGAGAGGTAGCTTAAGAGGGTGTGCGAGAGCACCAGAAAGCGAAAGCCGACATCGGCTTGCTTACGAAAATGCCCCGGCTCCATCAGCATATTGCCGAGCGCGGTCGACAGCGTGGCATCGGCGTTGTGGGCGTTGCGCCGGGCCAGGCGATAGCTCAGGTCGTCACGCTTGCCTCTGGCGTACTGCTGGATGATCTGCTGCAGGTAACGGCTGTTGCAGCTCAGGGTATTGGCCAGCAGGCGATTGAGGCGGCGGCCTTGCCAGTCCGGCAGGATTAACAGCACCGCCAAACCGGCGATCAGGCTGCCCAGCAGGGTGTCGACCAGGCGCGGAATAAACAGCCCATAGCCATTGCCCACCTGATTGAAGCAGAACAGCACCAGAAGGGTGATCGCCGCCGTGGCCAGGGTGTAGCGGCTGCTGCGCAGGGCAAAGAACACCACGCCGGCGACGACCGCAAACAGTGCCTGCACCAGCTGATTGGGAAACAGGTCAAACAGCGCCCAGCCCAATAACAGGCCGAGCACGGTGCCGCTGATGCGCTGCACCAGCTTGCGCCGGGTGGCGCCGTAGTTCGGCTGGCAGACGAATAGTGTGGTCAGCAGAATCCAGTAACCCTGGGTCGGGTGAATCCAGTGCAGCACGCCGTAGCCGGCGGCTAGGGCGATGGACAGGCGCAGGGCGTGGCGAAACAGCAGCGAGGTGGGCGTCAGCTGCAGGCGCAGGCGTTCCCAGACATCCTTGAGTGACTGCGGCTCGCGGTCGAGCAGGCTGCTGTCCTGTTGTTCGGCCATGGCGTCGGGGTTGCTGGCGTTGCCCAGTAGCGTATCCAGGCTGCGCAGGTTGCCGGCCAGGGCGCCTAGTGAGCGCAGCAGGTGACGCCAGGCGGGGTTGCTCTGCAGGCGCAAGTGTTCGAGGGAGTCGTGGAGGTCGGTCAGCGCCTGGCGGCATAGCTCGCGGTATTCAAACGGTTGACGCAGTTCGATGGCCTGGGCCAAACGCTGGCAGGCCTCGCCATGCAAATGCAGCAGGCGTTGGCAGCGAAACATCACATCGCTATGGAAGAAGGCTTCGGCCAGCTCGTTGTAAGGGTAGTGCGAGGAGCTGGCGCGCTCGTGGATATCCTGGGCGAGGAAGTACAGCTTGAGGTAGCGGCTGACTTTGGGCCCCGGCCGGCCATTGCCTACGCGGTGCAGGATGATTTCCTTGGCCGCATTCAGCGCTGCGACCACACGCCCGTTTTGTTTGGCCAGGGCCAGGCGTCGCTCTTCTACATCTAGTTGGCGCAGCGGCTCGAACAGCGCGGCCTTGAGCTTGAGGTACTGGCCCAGCTCGCGAAACAGCCGTGCCAGGCTGTGCTGCACCGGTTGGTTGGCGAACAGCGCATTCCACAGCACCGACAGCACGCCGTACCAGGCGGCGCCGGCGACCAGCAGCAAGGGTTCCTGCCATAGACCGGCAGCACCGCCGCGCTGCTCCACGCCGATCATGCTGTACACCGCGAGAATCAAAGTCGCCGAGCCGAGGGTGGCGTAGCGCTCGCCGAGTGCGCCGAGCATGGTCAGGGTAAAGCTGGACAGCGCCAGGCCGATGACGAACAACCAGGGGTAGGGGAACAGGAACTCCACCGCATAGGCCGCCACGCTGAAGCAGCCGAGGGTCACCAGTAGCGCCACCAAACGGCCCTGCCAGCTGTCGTCGGTTTCCGCCAGGGCGCTGGCGATCACCCCGAGAAACAACGGGATCAGCGCGTGCATCCAGCCTTGCGACCAGCACAGCAGCAAGACGCCGCTAAGGGCGATAAACACCCGCAGGCTGTAGCTGAATTTGTCCTGCGCCCAGAGGCGACGCAGCGAATGGCGCAGTGAAGGTGACGACATCAAACAGGGGCCTTGGACATGAGACGTGCGCTCAGACTAATGCAATAGCCTGTCTAGCGGCACGCCCTGACGTCATTGATACACGCCAACCGCTAAAGCGTTTGGCTTAACAAATACGGACGCTGCGCTAAACCGGCGCCCGCACTTTATTCATCACAGCGGCCAGACCAGCAGCAACAGCGGCACGCTGACCAGCACCACGAGTATTTCCAGCGGCAGGCCGAGGCGCCAGTAGTCGCCGAAGCGAAAGCCGCCTGGGCTGAGAATCAGCGTGTTGTTCTGGTGACCAATCGGGGTGAGGAATGAGCAGGAAGCGCCGATTGCCACCGCCATCAACAACGCGTCCGGGCTGACCCCAAGTTGGCTGGCCGCGCTTAAGGCGATCTGGCACATCACTGCGGCGGTGGCGGCATTGTTCATAAAATCCGAGAGGGTCATGGTCACCACCAGGATCAGCGTCAGCACCACCACCGGGTTGCCCTGCGCGACATGCTCCATCAGCAGGCGCGCCAGCAGGTCGGCCGCGCCGGTCGCAGACATGGCCCCGGCCACGGGAATCATCGCCCCCAGCAGGACGATCACCGGCCAATCGATGGACTGATAGAGCAGGCGCAGCGGCACGATGCGCGCCACCATAAACACCAGCACCCCGACGGCGAAGGCCACGGCTGCCGAGAGCACGCCGAACGCAGCGAGGATTACTGCCAGCAGCATCACGCCGGCGGCGAAGCCGGCTTGGGCTGGGTTAGGAATGCTGATGGCGCGGTCGGCCAGCGGCACGCAGGCATAGTCGCTGGCAAAGTCGTTGATGTCCGCCGAATCGCCTTGCATGAGTAGTACATCACCGCGCTCAAACAGGGTCGAGCGCAGGCGTTTGATCGAACGATGACTTTGCTTTGAGATCGCCAGCAGGTTGATGTTGTAGCGGTGGCGCAGGCGGATATTGCTGGCCGATCGACCGATCAGCTGAGAGTCCGGGCGGACCAATAGTTCCTGCAGCACCCTGTCGTCATTGCTGCTGTCCTTCTTTTCTTCGCTCTTGCTCTCGGCTGCCGTCTTGTCGTTTTTCTCGTCCTCATCCGCTGCCGACTTCTGCTCGGCTTCCAGCTGCAACCCCAGCTTGCTGAGCACTTCGCCGAGGGCTTCAGGCTCGGCTTCGATCACCAATACGTCATCGGCCTGGAGGATGCGCCGTGGGTTGGGGGCCGACAGGCGCAGTTTGTTGCGCACCATGCCCACCACTTGGGCGTCGGCTTCTTCGAGCAGTTGTTCGACTTCGCGCAGGCTCTTGCCGTCGGCCTTGGCGCCTTCTTTTACGCGGGCCTCGGTGATGTAAGTGCCGGTGTCAAAGCTGGCGACGCCGACCACTTCCCGGCGCGGCACCAGGCGCCAGCCGATCAGGGTAATAAACAGCACACCGGTCAGCGCCACGGCGACGCCTACCGGGCTGAAATCGAACATGGCGAATGGCCCTGCGCCGCTTTGCGCGCGGAAGCTGGATACGATCAGGTTGGGCGGCGTGCCGATCAGCGTGGTCATGCCGCCGAGAATGGTGCCGAAGGCCAGCGGCATCAGCAAACGTCCCGGCGGCAGCTCTTGTTTGCTGGCGATCTTCAGGGCAATTGGCATCAGCAGGGCGAGCGCACCGACGTTGTTCATAAAGGCCGACAGCAGCGCGCCAAGCCCGGTCAGGGCGGCAATCGACAGCATGGGGCCCGCATTGGCGGGTAATAGCCGTTGCGCCATGGCGTCCACCGCGCCGGTCCGCTGTAAGCCGAAGCTGAGTACCAGCACGCAGGCCACGGTAATGACCGCCGGATGGCCGAAGCCGGCAAAGGCCTCCTGGTCTGGCACCAGGCCGGTGATGACGCAGGCCAGTAGGGCACCGAGCGCGACAATGTCATGCCGCCAGCGGCCCCAGAGAAACAGCCCCATGGTGGCGGCAAGGATGGCGAAGATCAGGCCTTGGTCTTGGGTCATGCGGGTAAACCATCCTTAGAGTGGGGGCGGGGGACGCCGCTTAGCCGTGCACAGGTCTCATGCTGGCGCCGCACAGGCGTACACCCGCTTAAACATACTGCGCCGCCGCGTAGCCCGACGCCCAGGCCCATTGAAAGTTAAAGCCGCCCAGGTGGCCGCTGACATCGAGTACTTCACCGACAAAATACAGCCCCGGTGATTTCAACGACTCCATGGTTTTCGACGACACCTCGCGGGTATCCACCCCGCCCAGGGTGACTTCGGCGGTGCGGTAGCCTTCAGTGCCCGCCGGCACCAGCTGCCAGTCGCCGAGCTGCTCGGCAATCGCTTTGAGCTCGGCGTGGGTGTACTGCTTCATCGGTTTTGAGGCAAACCAGTTATCCGCCAGCAGCCCGGCCATCTTCTTGGTGAACAACTCGGCCAGCAGGGTTTTCAGCTCGCTGTTGGGCCGCTCGCGTTGTTGCTCGGCCAGCCACTCGGGCAGGTCGATATGCGGCAGCAGGTTGATACTGATGGCATCCCCGGGCTGCCAGAACGAGGAAATCTGCAAAATTGCCGGGCCGCTAAGACCGCGGTGGGTAAACAGGATATTTTCCTTGAAGCTCTGGCCGTTGCAGCTCACCACGCAGTCCTCCACCGAGGTGCCGGACAGCTCAGTGCACAGCGCTTTGAGCTGCGGGTCGGTAATGGTGAAGGGCACCAAGCCGGCGCGGGTCGGCAGCAGCTCGTGGCCGAATTGCTTGGCCACCTGATAGCCAAAACCTGTAGCGCCGAGAGTGGGAATCGACAGTCCGCCAGTGGCGATCACCAAGGACTCGCAGCGCACTGTGCCGGCGCTGGTTTGCAGCTGGTAGCCGCTGTCCAGTTTGCTGATCTCGCTCACCGAGGTGTCCAGGCGCAGCTCGACGCCGGCTTCATCGCACTCGCTCAGCAGCATATTAAGAATGTCGCTGGCCTTGTTGTCGCAAAACAGCTGACCGAGTTTCTTCTCGTGATACGCCACGCCGTGCTCGGCCACCAGACCGATAAAATCCCACTGGGTGTAGCGCGCCAGGGCGGATTTGCAGAAGTGTGGGTTTTGCGAGAGGAAATTGCTCGGTTCACAGTACATGTTGGTGAAATTGCAGCGTCCGCCGCCGGACATCAGGATCTTCTTGCCGGCCTTGTTGGCGTGATCCAGCAGCAGCACCTGACGGCCGCGCGCGGCAGCCGTCAATGCGCACATAAGCCCGGCGGCGCCGGCTCCGATAATCACGACCTGGGGTGTCAGCACAGCAATTTCCTCAACCTACGACATGCGCCAAGGCTGGCGCAAAACAGCGCATATTAACTGATGGCTGGGTGGGTGTGACCGGGCCGGTGGTCGACTAGGCTAAGGGCTCTGTTCTCCTTGAAAGGAGCCGCCGTTAATGGATGGACTGCGTGCAGGCCTGCTCTCGTTAGCGCTGCTGATGCCGCTGTATGGCGGCGCGGCTGACGCATTGCGTCTGGTCGCCGACCCTTGGCCGCCCTTCACTGACAAGACGCTGCTGAACAACGGCCTGGCTTCCGATCTGGTGGTCACCGCCCTGAGCCGTGCCGGTTACGCCAGCCATTACGCGCAGGTGCCTTGGGAGCGTGCGGTGCGTGGTTTGCAGCAAGACACCTACGATGTGCTGATCAACGCCTGGTACACCGATGAGCGCGCGACGTTTGGCTATTACTCGCAGCCCTACTTGATCAACCGTATCCGCTTTTTGCAGCGCAAGGGCAGTCAGATTGAGTTCCGCCAATTATCGGATTTGTATCCCTACAGCATTGCCGTGGTGCGCGGTTATGCCTATTCCAGCGCGTTTGATCAGGACAGCCGCCTGAGCAAAGTGGGAGTGCTCAGTTTTGCCGTGGGCGTGCGCATGTTGCAGGCGCAGCGAGTGCAATTGGCCCTGGAGGATGAGCTGGTGGCGCGCTTTCACCTGGGCCGGCACTTGACCGGCATCCGTGATCAGCTGGAATTTTTACCGCAGCCGTTAAGTGAGAACGGCCTGCATATTCTGGTTAGCCGTCGGCACCCGCAGCATCAGCAGATTGCCGATGCCTTCAACAAGGCGATTGAGGCGATGCGTGCCGATGGCAGCTATGAGCAGATTTTTCAGCGCCACGGTTTGTAATGGCTGATCGCGGCCGCATTGCGCGGCCGCTGCCTGAGGCATTTACAGCGAGCGTACGCGTAGCGAGCGGCCTTTGATTTTGCCTTCGCTGAGGCAGTTGAGCGCCTTCAGGGCCAGGCTGCGCTCAACCGCGACATAGGCTTGGAAGTCGAAGATGGCGATCTTGCCGACCTGCGCGCCAGGGATGCCGCCTTCACCCGTGAGGGCACCGAGAATATCGCCGGGGCGTAGTTTGTCTTTGCGCCCCGCGCCGATGCACAGGGTGATCATCGGCGGCTGCAGCGGCGCGCCGCCCTGATTCTTCAAGCTGCTCAGTGGGTGCCAGTTGAGCGGCGCCCTTTGCAGGGTTTCGATGGCCTGGGCGCGATGGCCTTCTGCCGGTGCCACCAGGCTCATGGCTAGACCCTTTTCACCAGCACGCCCGGTACGGCCGACGCGGTGAATGTGAATTTCCGAGTCGCGCGCCAGTTCGACGTTGATCACCATGTCCAGCGCATCGATATCCAGGCCGCGCGCGGCGACATCGGTGGCCACCAGTACCGACAGGCTGCGGTTGGCAAACATCGCCAACACTTGATCACGGTCACGTTGCTCCAGGTCACCGTTCAGCGCAGCGGCCGAGATGCCTTTGGCGGTGAGGTGGTCGACAACTTCCTGACACTGCTGCTTGGTAAAGCAGAAGGCCACGCAGGACTGCGGGCGGTAGCAGTTGAGCAGCTTGACCACGGCGTCCATGCGCTCTTCCGGGGCGATCTCGTAGAAGCGCTGCTCGATCTGCGTATCGTCGTGCAGCGCGTCGGCTTTAACCTGTTGCGGGTCGCGCATAAAGGTCGCGGACAGCTGCTTGATGCCGCTCGGGTAGGTGGCGGAGAACAGCAGGGTCTGCCGGCGGCTCGGGGTCTGGCTGATGATCTCGGCGATGCTGTCGTAGAAACCCATATCGAGCATGCGGTCGGCTTCATCCAGCACCAAGGTATTCAGGCCGTCGAGTTTCAGTGTGCCTTTGCTCAGATGCTGCTGAATGCGCCCCGGGGTGCCGACGATGATCTGCGCGCCATGCTCCAGCGAGGCGATCTGCGGGCCGAAGGGCACGCCGCCGCACAGGGTCAGAATCTTGATGTTGTCCGCTGAGCGCGCCAGGCGGCGCAGTTCTTTGGCCACCTGGTCAGCCAGCTCGCGCGTCGGGCAGATCACCAGTGCCTGGCAGCCAAAGTAGCGCGGGTTAAGCGGGTTGAGCAGGCCGATGCCGAAGGCGGCGGTCTTGCCGCTGCCGGTTTTGGCCTGGGCAATCAGGTCCATGCCCTTGAGCATTACCGGCAGGCTCTGCGCCTGAATCGGGGTCATCTCGCTGTAACCGAGGGACTCGAGGTTCGCCAGCATGGCGGCGGAAAGCGGCAGAGAAGAGAAAGCGGTGTTGGTCACGGTACAGGCCTGCTAAACGAAATGGCGTGCAGTGTAACAGGCTGCGCCCTACGCCCTGACGTTAACAGGCAGCCGGTCGTGGACCGGCGCGGCTTAGAACCTTATTTACGATCTCGCGAGCTAGAGCCATGCAAGGCAAAAACAGGCGAGGAAGCGGAGTTTACTGGTGTAAATGAGCATTACGAGCCTGTTTTTAACGCAGCAGGGCCGACGCGCAGCAGATCGTAAAAGGTTCTAGAAGAGGTCTATCGGGTCTACGTCTAACGACCAGCGCACCGCGCGGCCGCTGGGCATCTGTTCCAGGGCGTGCATCCAGGTGTTGAGCAGTCGATGCAGCGGCGCGCGGGCGTTAGCTTGCACCAGCAGCTGGGCACGGTAGCGGCCGGCGCGGCGTTCCATCGGCGCGGGGATCGGGCCGAGCAGTTCGATGCCGCTGAGTTTCAGCTCGTCCAGCAGCAGCTCGGCTTCCGCGCAGGCGTCGTCGAGAAAGCCTTCGGCCTGGCCCGGTTTGTGTGCCTCGGCGCGCAGCAGGGCGAGGTGGCAGAACGGCGGCAGGCCGGCGCTGCGCCGCTCGCTGAGGGCCTGTTCGGCGAAGGCGAAGTAGCCTTGCTCGGTCAGTTGCACCAATAAAGGATGGTCGGCCAGGTGGCTTTGGATAATCACCTTCCCTGGCTCTTCGGCGCGCCCGGCACGCCCGGCTACCTGCACAATCAACTGAGCCATGCGTTCGCTGGCGCGGAAATCCGCGGAAAACAGGCCGCCATCGGCATCGAGAATCGCCACCAGGGTCACGCGGGGGAAGTGATGGCCCTTGGCGAGCATCTGGGTGCCGACCAGGATGCACGGCTCGCCGCGTTGCACGGTGTTGAACAGGGTGGTCATGGCTTCTTTGCGCGAGGTGCTGTCGCGGTCCACGCGCAACACAGGTACATCGGGGAAGAGAATCTCCAGACGTTCTTCCGCACGCTCGGTGCCAGCACCCACTGGGCGCAGGTCGACGTTGTTGCATTTCGGGCAGTTACTCGGCTGGCGCTCGGCATGCCCGCAGTGGTGGCAGCGCAACTCGCGCGAGCGCTGGTGCACGGTCATCCGCGCGTCGCAACGCGGGCATTCCGACAGCCAGCCGCAGTCATGGCACAGCAGCGTAGGAGCGAAGCCGCGACGGTTAAGGAAGACCAGCACCTGCTGACCGGCCTGCAAGGTCTGCGCGATGGCTTGTTGCATGGGCCCTGATATCCCTGAATCCAGCGGCCTACTTTTTACATCCAGGCGCAGAAAACGCGGCTGCTTGGCGCCGCCGGCGCGCTCACGCAGATGCAGCAGGGCGTAGCGGCCGCTGTGGGCGTTGTGCAGGCTTTCCAGCGAGGGCGTGGCCGAGCCGAGGACAATCGGGATGTTTTCCTGATGCGCACGTACCACGGCCAGATCGCGCGCGTGATAGCGCAAGCCTTCCTGCTGTTTATAAGAGGCGTCGTGTTCTTCATCGATGATGATCAGCCCCGGGCGCTGCATTGGGGTAAACAGTGCCGAGCGGGTACCGATGATGATGTCGGCCTCGCCGTCGCGCGCCGCCAGCCAGGCGTCCAGGCGCTCGCGGTCATTGACTGCCGAGTGCAGCAAGGCAATGCGCGCATTGAAGCGCTGCTCAAAGCGCGCCAGGGTCTGCGGGCCGAGGTTGATTTCCGGGATCAGCACCAGCGCCTGCTTGCCAGCCTCCAGGGTTTCGCGGATCAGCTGCAGGTAGACCTCGGTCTTGCCGCTGCCGGTAACGCCCGCCAGGAGATAGGTATTGAAGCTGTCGAAGCCTGAGCGGATGGCCTCGGAGGCCGCGCGTTGCTCGGCATTCAGCGGCAATTCTGGCTGCGCGAGCCAGTTAGCGTGGCGCTTGCTCGGGGCGTGCCGGCGCACTTCCACCTGGACCAGGCCTTTTTCCAGCAACAGGTCGAGGCTGTCTTTGTTCAGCTGCAGCTTGCTCAGCAATTGATTGGCAACGCCATGCGGGTGCTGGGCCAGGGTCTTCAGGGCATCACGCTGGCGCGGTGCGCGGCTCAAACGTGGGTCGTCCAGCTGCGCGCCATCGCTGATCGACCAGAAGCGCTCCTGGCGCGCTTCTGCCGGCTCGCCCTGGCGCAGCAGCACCGGCAGCGCCCAGCTTAGGGTGTCGCCAAGGCTGTGCTGGTAATACTGGGCGGTCCATAGGCACAGCTTAAAAAACGCCGGCGGTAGAGGTGACTGCGCGTCGAGCAGTTGCAGGGCCGGCTTGAGCTTGTCTGCGGGCACCTCGCTGTGATCCGTCACCTCAATCAAGATGCCGATCATTTCCCGTCGACCAAACGGCACGCGCAGCCGTGCGCCGGGCTGCAAGGCGCTGCGCGGCACACCGGCGGGGGCGCGGTAGTCGAACAGGCGGCGCAGCGGCGAGGGCAGGGCGAGGCGCAAAATGACGTCGGACAAACAGTGGCTCCCGTGATCAGCCGCGGTCGGCGAGGCGCGATCTTAGCATGCAGCCAGTCGACGGCCGGCCTTGCGTCGCTGCGGTGCTCTGGTATTATCGCCGGCCTAATTCCGTGCGGTACCTGACAATAGTGTTTGGTGGCGGCGCGACAGTCCTGAGGAATCACCATGAAAGCCGATATCCACCCGAACTATGTAGCCATCACCGCCACTTGCAGCTGTGGCAACGTGATCGAAACTCGCTCCACCCTGGGCAAAGCTCTGCCTCTGGACGTGTGCAACGAGTGCCACCCGTTCTACACCGGTAAGCAGAAAATGCTGGATACCGGCGGCCGTGTTGATCGCTTCAAGCAGCGTTTCGGCATGTTCGGCGCCAAGCAGTAAGCTTGCGCGCAGCGCTGCAAACCCTAATGGGTTGTACCGCGCTACTGAAAAAGGCGTCCCTTGTGGGCGCCTTTTTCGTTTTCGGCTTTTACGCAGGCGTCGCGCTGGCGTTCTGCCCGGCCCCGGGCAAGCTGCCCAGCGTTAAGGTGCAGCGTGTGGTCGACGGCGACACCCTGCGCCTGGTGGATGGGCGTAGCGTGCGTTTGATTGGCCTGAATACGCCAGAGATCGGTCGCCAGGGGCGTGCCAGCGAGCCTTTTGCCGACGCCGCTCGCCGGCACTTACAGGGGTTGGTGGCGGCCAGCGATGGACGCATCGCCTTGCAGGTCGGCCGGCAGCCCAGGGATCACTACGGTCGCACCCTGGCACATGCCTACGACAGTCGCGGGCGTAATCTAGAAGCCCAGTTACTCAGTGAGGGGTTGGGCTACCAAGTGGCAGTTGCGCCGAATCTGGCCTTGGTGCGCTGCCAGCAAGCGGCTGAGCGCAGTGCACGGCAGGCCCGTGTCGGGCTGTGGCAGCGCTCGCCGGTTAAGTCCCCTGCGCAGCTGAAACAGGGCGGGTTTGCTCTGCTCCGAGGGCGCGTCGAGCATGTCGAGCGTAATGCCGGCGGGGTCTGGCTGGAAATGGCTGATGACTTGGTGCTGCATATCGCACCGCGCGCGCTGGCTAATTTCGACTTGCGCGCTGTCCAAGGG
>Ga0181597_10005274_pt1 | contig 12471 bp, 10 predicted proteins | sample 041ome_5_FD_148647 | JGI IMG/M metagenome (GOLD analysis project Ga0181597, IMG submission 148647) | Coastal salt marsh microbial communities from the Groves Creek Marsh, Skidaway Island, Georgia - 041403US metaG (spades assembly) | ecosystem: Environmental > Aquatic > Marine > Intertidal zone... | reverse complement strand
TCGAGTTCGAGCTCGCGTTCGGGTCGCGAGATCGCGCGCGCGGAGCGTCGCGGTGTGACGATTCAACGCGACGCCATTCGACGATTCGACAATTCGATTCGCGACGGCGACGGCGCGACGCCTCCCGCGAACGGCGCGCGGCGTCACACGGATGCGGTCGACGCGGGACGCGCGCGACGGCGTCGCCGACGCCTCGAACGCGCGACGCGCGACGACGACGACGACGACGCGCGACGGCGGCGGCGACGACGACGACGACGACGGACGACGGCGCGCGACGACGAACGACGCGACGACGCGACGCGCGCGCGACGGGACGCGCGACGGGGCGGGATGGACGACGCTGCTGAGCGGGTGCTTCGGCGGCGGCGCGAGCGCGCGGGAGGACGGCGGCGCGGGCGAACAGAGGCGGAGGACGACGACGGCGACGCGCGCGCGGCGGCGACGCGACGGCGACGCGAACGCGCGAGCGGATGGGGGCGCGAACGGGAACCATCGGCGACGCGCGAGCGAAAGCGCGACGACGGTGCGGTCGAGCGATGATTCGGGGTCGGGGTCGGGGCGAGAACCGGATTTTGGGATCGACGCGAAGACGTACCGGTTCAACCGAATCAACGGCGTGGCGACGAATCGAGCGTTGTTGTTGTGGTTGAAACGGAGGGAGATGTGGACCAATCCGGGACGGCGGCGGCGCGCGGAGGGCGACGCCGATCGCGATCGCGCGACGAAGCGTCAGATTCCGAGAAACGCGTCGTACGACTCGTTTCTCGGCGTCGACAGAGTTCGCGTCGATCGCGCGTTCAAGGCGCCGATTCCGCTTCGCGAGATGGTCGAATTCTTGAACCAGTGTTGGGCCGAGGGCGACGGTCTGTGAGCGCGCGATCTCGCGCGCGCGTCGCGTCGCGTCGCGCGTTATTCGTTCGCCCGCTCGTTCGCTCGCTCGCTTTGTTACGCATTGTTCCGTTTGTATCGCCTTCGTTCGCCGTCGCCGTCGACCGTGCCGCGGCGCGAAGAGACGCGCCGCAGAATCCCGCGCTCGGCGCTCGCGCGCGGGCGTCGCGCGCGCCATGGACACCGTTCGACGCGTTCTGGGGGCGTACCTGAGCGGCCCGGTCGGGGAAATCGCGGGCAGTTCGCCGGCGTCGAGCGTGAAATCGCTCGTTCCGCGTCGTTTGTCCTTCGCTCGAGCGTCGTCGACGAGCGCGTCCGATGGCGTCGCGCGCGCGACGAACGGGAACCAAGCGTCGCGCGCGATGTCGCGGTTCGTCAGAGACGCCGTCGGCGGTAAACGCGCGCGCGAATCGAGCGGGACGAACGGTGAGGGCGCGAACGGCGACGTCGACGGCGGCGGCGACGACGACGGCGCGGGCGGTAAACGACCTCGACACGACGACGATGTGGACGTCGCCGTCGTGCGCGGAGAAATATCGGGACGAGGCGACGAAGATCTAGCGCCTTGGCCGAGCGCGAAGCGCAAGCGGGGGATAGAGGACGAAGAGGATGCGGAGACGCCCGCGGCGCACCGTCGGCGAACTTCGGAGCGCGCGAGCGTTCAAGCTCCGCGAGCGCGCGCGACGCCTGTTCTGGTCGCGGAAAAGGTTTTGAAGGGCGGTAGATTAGATGGATTCAAGGCGCTGCCCAAGATGTCGTCGCGCGTGGCGGCGCCCGCGCGACGAGGCCCGACGAACCGCCGCGGCTTGGGAGGGAGAAGACGAATCGTCGACGTTCGCGCTCGGGTCGAGTTCGATGAACTGGCCGAGGACAAAGCCGAGCGAGAGCGCTTAGAAGCCACGCGGGCGCCCGCGCTCGGCTTACCGTCGTCTTACGCGACGACCGTCGCGAGCGATAGACCGAAATCGAACGACAGTGGCGGCTTGGGCGCCGCGTTGGCCGAGTTCAAATCGACCGCGGCGACCGCCGCCGCCGAGCCCGCGAAACCGACGACGACGTCGAACCCACCGTCCTCGACCGGTGGTTTCACCTTCACCGCCGCGCCACCGTCATCGTCGACCGCGAATCCTTTCTCCAAGCCCCCCACCGTCGGAGCGCCGAGCGCGACGCCGTTCGCGTTCTCCGCCGGCGCCGCCGCCGACCCCGCGCCCGGTCGCCGCGTCGTTCGCGCCCGTCGCCCCGCGAGCAGAAATAGGTAACCCTAGCCATCCCACCGCGCGTTCTCGCTCGATCCTCGCCCGTTCGAACCCGTTCGCCGGTCGCGCGCCTCGGTCCGACCCCTCCTCGCGTCTCGCGCGTCCCGCTCGAATTCAAACCTCTCCCGAGCTGTCGCGTCGCCGCCCGTCCCGTCGTCGTCGTCGTCGTCCGTCGCTCGCCCGCCGACGCGCGCGGTCGGGACGACGCGTCGACGCCGTCGTCGTCGTCGTCGTCGTCGTCGTCGTCGTCGCCGTCGTCGTCGCCGTCGTCGTCGCGCGCGTCCCCTCGCGCCGACGCCGACACGTCCGAACGTCCGACGACGACGATCGCGCGCGAATCCATCGCGCCGTGCGTCCGAAAACGCCATCAAATCTCGTATTTAACGATGCGCTCGAGGCCGCGAGGACGCCAAAGGCGGGACGACGGCCGCACTCCGCGCGGCGCACGATGGGCGCGACCGCACGCGCGACGCGGCGGACGCGACGAAGCGCGCGCGGCGATGACGACGACGAAGAAATCGCGCGCGACGTCGCGGGCGACGATGGGTGCAAAACGCCCGAACGACGCGCGAAAACGACGGACGAAGACGTGCGTGTTCGCGCGCGAACGCGCAATCGAGTTTTCCCGCGCAAATCGATGTGATGATTTTAAACCGTCGTCGCGCGCGCGAGGGAGGGGCGACGACGGACCGCGCGATGCGGAGGGGACTGACGAAAATCACGCGTCGATCGGTTCGCGTCGCAGGTCACCGCGTTGCTCGGGTCGCCGGGATTCTTCAATTTTTGTGCATCCAGTTTGAGCCCGATCGCGATGTCGCGCGCGCAGTTGAGCGACGCGAGCACGACGCGTTACGTCTCGTCCGTGGGCGTGCGATCGCCGGAAGTTCCGTGCTTTAATTCTCCATCGAGACCGATGAGGTACGTCGCGAGTCGTCCACGCGCGAGAGCGCGGCCGCGGGGTGATTGCGCGCGTTTCGGTGGCCGTCTCCGGGAGACGGGCGGGTGGGAGCCTCGAGCGCGCGAGAGAAGAGAGGGGAATCGACGTCGCGAAGGGCGCTCGAATAGGGTGGTCAGACGCGAGTTGGCGGTGAACACGATCGAAATGAATCGCGTGAGACTGACGAATGCATCGGATGACGCTCGGCGACGCAGTGATGGCGATGGAAAGGCGACAAACGGCGGCGGCGTTTCGGACGTCGCGCGCTTGGCGCTGAGCGCGGAGGCGTCGATTCAACGAGGAAACGGCGGTGGTGGGCGCGCGCGAAGGCAACTCGATGTTGAATTCGGTGAGTTGGACGTCCAAGCACTTCAAGATGATCGATACGTCTTGCAAAACATGTACGACGAGTTTGATGATTCCGTCATCGGCGTCGAAGAGCAAGGCTCGTATCCACGTCGAGGAGGGGCGTTGCGAGGGGACGGTCACGAGGATTCTGCGTCTAAACGTTCGAGCACGACTGGCGCGAGCGTCGAATGGACGAAAGGTTACACGAAGACTCTGAAGAACTTCGATGCGGATTCTCCTCGCGTGGGCACGCGTAGCGCTCGCGCGCCGCGCGGCGGCGTGGAGGCATCCAAGGCTGTCGTAGCGAAGCGCGGCGGCGCGACGGCGAAGAACTCCAGTCTGGCATCTAACGCGAGTGCCATGAAGAATGCCAGTGCGTGCCGAGAGTTCGTTGCGAGTAAGAAGTGCAACTGCAAGAAGAGCAAATGTCTCAAGTTGTACTGCGAATGCTTCGCCGCCGGCGCCTTTTGCAAGGATTGCTCTTGTCAGCAGTGCCAAAACACGACGGAGAACGAGTCCATCGTGACGAAGACGAGACAGCAGATTGAGCAGCGCAACCCGTATGCGTTCGAGAGCAAAATCATGGCTGATGCAGGCGACGATGCGCGTCACACCAAGGGTTGCCATTGCAAAAAGAGCGCGTGCTTGAAGAAGTATTGTGAGTGCTTCCAGGCGGGCGTCAAGTGTCAAGATTACTGCAAGTGCGAAGGTTGCAAGAACAACGACAACGGTCCTTCCCCCGCGCTTCCACGAGGTGGAGCCGCGAAGGCGTCGAAAGTCTCCAAATCTAAAGCGCGCTCGCGAGAGACCGTCGCTGCAACGACGATGGCGGCCAAGGAGTTGCAAGATGACCTCATAATAGAGGATTTCAAGTTGACGGGGGTGATGGGGTCGCCGCTTCGAGCGTTTGAGCATACCGACGACTTATCGAGTGAATACTCGAACTTGAGCAAGTCTGTGGAGCAGTCACCGCTGCGAACTCTTCTACTTTCCGAAGGCGTTCAACTCTCGCCCTTCTTCTCTACGAGCTCACTTCCCGCGACTGCGTTGTCTCCTCTTCGCGCCGGACAGATGTCTCCGCTTCGTCCAACGCCATCCCACGGTTTCATGTCTCCGCTCACGCCGGGCATGCGTCCGGGCAAGTACAGCATTCGGTCTTCGTCATCTCGCGGTAAAGCGCCCGTACCGCTCTTCAACGAGGATAGCGGCCACGGTGGTGAGTTCAAGACGCCGCGAGACAGAAAGACGAACACTGTCTTCGGCGGCATGCACGACGCTGCGAAGGACGGTCCGTTGCGAGCCACGTTCACTTCACCCATTCCGCTCAGCACGCCTGACGTGTACGAGTAAATCTTTAAGTATTCGCTGACGCGAGTATCATTCTGTGCGCATCCAAGATTGCTCCGCTCAATTTGCGTTTCGCGACGAGCGACGCCGCTCGACGAGCTCGGCGACGCTTCGCTTTCTGCTTATTCTGTTCGCGATCGACGGCACGATAGCTAGTATAGTCACACCGACACACTCACACATGTAACATACCCTTTTTTGATTACTTAAATCGACAATTTGAAGTGCGTTCTGCGCGCGTTCGCGCGGGCGGCGCTCACGCCTCAGAGAGGGACCACACCAGAATCTCGGTCGTTAGCTTCATCGCCTCATAAATCGGCGCGCGCGCGACGCCCGCGAGCTGTGCGCGCGCTCACGCGTCCAGAAACCCTTTAAACCCTTCGTGGCGACGCACGAACGCGTCTCGTGCGCGTGGACGCGCGACAAACGGCGACGAATTCACACGGCACCAGGCCCGTGCTGTGAATTCTCAATCTCGTCATGGACCCGTATAACACCGACCCGTACGCGTCGACGCCGGTGAGGTACCCGACAACATCGTACGTGACACTCACGCCGAGTTCGCACGGGAGCGCGGTGATGCAAGGGGCGTACGATGGACAGAACGGTGCCGGCGCGAGGAGCGACGGGACGCCGCGAGACGCGAGCGGACCGCGCGACGCGCAGGCGGGAGAAATTCCCGGCGCACCCGCTGGGAACGTGCGTTATCGATGCATGACACTTCCGGTGAACGACGGGGACGACATAGAAGACGTCATCGCGCAAGTCGGGCTGGATGGGGTGAAGTGCTTCGCGGTTGGCGACGAGACGAAAGCCAGACGAGCGTTCGAGCTGCCGAGAATAGCGAAATGGTCGATGACGGATCCGACGATTTTGAGCATACACGCGAAAGAAGGCACAGGCGAGACGTCGTTAGCGTTGAGCGCAGATGTAAAGACGATCGCGGCGCTCGTGGATGTGTTGACGACGTCGGCTTTTCAGTGGTGCGAGTTGAACGGTTTGGACGCGATGGACACCATAGTGTCAAGCGGATCGGATTGGATGAATCTCAAGGCGACGACGGTGGGATCAGGCGCGACGGCAACGTCTTCGGCCGCGGGGATTCGATTCTGGGAGACCCCTGAGTACTCGGGATGGCTCACGAAGCAAGGAGAGATGTTGCGAACGTGGCGCAAGCGATGGTTCGTGTTGAAGCAAGGACATTTGGTGTGGTTCAAGACCAACGTCGTGAACGAGCGCGCGGTGACTCGAGGAGAGATCCCGATAGAATCCATCGACAGTGTGTCCGTCGCGTCAGAGGCGGCGGCTGGCAAGCCTTACGCGATCCATCTCGAAGGCGCTCTACCGGCGAGAATCGGGACAAAGTATCTCGTCGCCGATTCCGAGCGCGAGCGATCGCAATGGCTCGAAGCTTTACAGAAAGCCATGCGCGAGCGCACGTCGACCTCGACTGGGCAAGCATCAACGACGGAGCAATTGCGGCAAGGGTTTGCGCAAGCCGCGACACCCCCATCCGCTTCTCGACCGTTAGCGCCAGAGCGAACGCCGCCCCATCGCTTTGCCGACCCGTCAAACATTCAGATCGAAGTCCAAGGATACACATCACCGGCGCCGCCACAGCAGCGCGATGCGATGCATTCTACGCAAGGAACATCGTACGTCACGTTGCCACCTCTGCCCTTCGCGCATCCGTCCTCCGCCGCCGGTTCCGCGGCGTTCGACGCCCCGACGTCGGCGCCCGGCGCGCAATACTACCCCGACGCGTACTCCGCGCCACCGAGCGATTGGATGACGGCGCAAACTCCAGAGGGAAAAACATATTACTACAACGCTAAGACCGGCGAAACGTCGTGGAACGCTCCGCGTCGATGACTTAGACTTGTAAATCGCCCAGCGCGTCGCCGCACTGCACTGCATGGCGTCCTCCGTCGTCGCGCCGTCGCGCGGCGTCTCGCCCGTCTTCACCCGCGCGCGCGCTCGACAATGTTCGCGCGCTACGACGAGCCCATCGTGCTCCGCGATCACCATCGACGTCTCCTCGCACGCGAGCGACGTCGTAGGCGCCGCGGCGTGTCGAGCGCTCAGTTTCAGCCAAAACGTCCCGAGCGACCGAAGCGCGTTCGCCAAGCGCGCGCACGTCGCGATGAAGATTGAGAACGAAACCACGTCGCTGACGAACAAGCTGTGCGGCGCTGAGGTCGGTTACGAGAACGTGAAAGTGGTGCTCATCGTCGCTCGAGCGCCCGCGTCGTCGGCGCAGTACGACATACGAGAGTTCGATCCGGCATCGTTGAGCGTGCGCGACGGCGCCGAGACGTCTTTGATCGTCGGTTCGTTAGACATTAACATCGGCGATCGTTTACCGGCGGAAGAACTCGCTGGAACGCGCTCGCTCGGAAGACGCGCGTATTTATCAAACGTCGGCGTGGCGCCCGCCGCGAGACGGACCGGTGTTGCCTCGCGCATGATAGAGCGCGCGTCCATCATCGCGAGGGACGAATACGCCGTGCACACGCTGTACGTCCACGTCCAGCACGACAACGACGCCGCGATCGCTCTTTACGAACGTTCAGATTTCATCCGCGAAGCGCAAGAAACCGCCGGCGCCGAGTCGTCGCTCGGCCGTCCCGCCCGCGTCTTGCTACGCCGCGATTTGCGCATCCATTAGCTCTAGCCCCGCAGAACGCACATCAATTGAACGCCGGAAACATCCTCGTCTTCTGTCCGATAGCGAGCGCTTAGTTTTGAAGTGTGACGCATAGAATTTCATCTACAGTATCAATTTTGGTGCGCTAAGTCTTTGCCAACCGAGCCTCGACGAGGAAGTCCGCTCGTTTGGGCGGCTGAGTGCGTGACAGACCCTCCGGAAACCCTCATGTTTCGCATCGCCAGTTCGGCGAGGTTCTTATACGTGAATTCCCGTAACTTTTCCTCGTCGCAATCTTCGATTTCATCCACTTCCTCTGGCGTGGGGACAGGAATGACTACGTCCTCCTTCATGCTCGAGCTGTCTTCACTTGCGTGAGATTCACTCATTCTTCGCTCTCCGACTGGATACTCCACACCTAAGCTTAAATCCGACGCGGGAACGAAGTACGACGTATCTTGTCGACTTTCGGGCTTTGGCACGAACACGCTCGCAGCGCTCTTGTCGTAGACGTGTTCCCAAGTGACGTCTGCAAACCAAGGATGAGCCTTGATATCATTTGCATCGTCGTTCGAGCCCAGACGCGCTTCTACATCGTGCACGAGTAGAGCGTTAACAAAATCTTTAGACTCGTCACTCAGCGCGGCGCCACTTCCTGGCCATTCCACTTTGCCGTTGATGATTCTTGCGAAAATCGCCAACGGCGTCGACGCATTGAACGGAGGAACTCCCACGAGCATTTCGTACGCCATCACTCCTAACGCCCACCAATCCACACCCTCGCCGCACGGTTCGCATAAAAGAATTTCAGGTGCCAAGTAATCTGGAGTACCCTTAGCTCCAGAAGCGTGTCTTGACGCCGAGCGTCGATGCACCTTTCGCGACGGGCTCTGAGTTGGGCTCTGTCTCGCGTTTGCGGCTAGAGTCATTCTATGTATCGGACTATTCGTCGTCATGGGATCTCGCGTTGGGATTCGGATCGAAGCGGCTCCACTGCTCGGCGACATGGGCGATCCCGTGCCACTGTAAGGGCTGGGCGAGTTGCTACCGCTTCCCGCTGCGTCCCCGGCGTCTCGGTCGATTCGCGATAAACCAAAATCAGCAAGTTTGATGTGCCCATCCGACGCAATGAGACAATTACCCGGCTTCAAATCTCGGTGCGTAATTCCTTTCGAGTGCACGTACTCGAGCGCGAGTGCGATCTCGGCACAGTACTGGCGAGCGTGCTCTTCGCTCAATCGACCGAGCTGCGTCAACAGACTGTACAAGTCGCCACCGTTTGCGTATTCGGTGACGAGATAAACGTGCCTCGCAGAGGTGAATGAGTAGTACAATTTGATTGTGAACGGATTCGCAGCTGCTATCAGGGCATCACGTTCGGCGACGACTTGATCCATCATGTTCTTGTACACGAGATCGCGCTTTCGCAACGCCTTGACGGCGAACAAATCGCCCGTCGCGCGTTTCTGCGCCAAGAAGACTCGCCCGTACGCGCCCCCACTTATCAGTTTTATGATTCGAAAGTCATCAATAGACATCTGGTCTGAAGTTTCCGAATCATCTTGTGCGAGAGAGGCAGAAGTGCGCGCAGACGCGCAACCACTCGAACCCAGCGACGACGGACGAAATCCAGCGCACGTCGCGTTGTGATCGGCAAAAGTTCGTTTGGCGACAGGCTGTTCGCAGATGCGACATATAACTGTGCCTGGAGGTGTGATCGCTTCATCAACGACCGTGCCATCTCCGCTCAAAATTTTCGGCGAGTAGAAGATTCTACTCGGTGACGCGCACAGCGAACTCATCGATTGCCTGCGCTCCTCTGTCCCCTCGTCGTCGCTCACGTCTGGTGTGTTGAAATCTGCCATCTCTTGTTGCGATGCAAACGCTCGCGCTAAGCCACCTATAGTTCTACCACTCTTATCCTTCGGCGATGCCGGAGGCGTCCGAACGTTGACGTTTGTCAAGTTTTCCCGAACGCCCACCGCCTTGACGTACGTCGACATCGCCCGAGCGCGTTCTGAAAATCGCATATTCGGCGCCTTACACTGCACGCGAAGCATTTCAAGTACCACATCTTCTTCCACATCCCCCCCGATGACTTGTTCCCTCGCCGTCGTCGCGAGCTTGCTCAATCCAAACAACGCCGCGACGCAAATTTCTCTCCTCGCCTCGTCGTCGTCCTCTCGCTCCGCGCGCAACGCCACCTTAAACCCATCCATGCACCCCAGGGTCGATCGCATCAGCACCCCATCATCCACCGCGCACAATTCACGCACGACGTCTCCGATGGCGTGCAAATCTTCCATCCTTTCGTCGTCCGCTTCGTCTTCGCCTCTCGCCGACGCTCTCGCGCGCCGCGCTCGCGCCTTTCCTTCGCACTCCCGCCACGCGTGATCGAGCATTTGCCGCGCGTCGCGCGCGCGCGCGTCTGCGGTAACGTGTACGCGCGCGATGCGCTTGGGCGAGCGCGACCGCGCGCCTTCGCTCGACGACATCGCTCGGTCGATCGCGTCGGGCGATTAATGAGCGATTGTTGAATCGCGCCGGTTCCGAGCGGTGACCGGACGCGCGCGCGGCGTCTCGCGCGAGCGTGCGATCGAAAACGCAACGCGCGCGCTGTCGATCGATTCCGACGATCTGCGGCGTCGAACGCGACGTCGAGGTCGCCTCGGAATGAGGCGCGCGGGGACGCTGACGAGGCGCGAGGCGTAACTGTCGGCGAGTCAGCGATGGATAAATTGATGGAAGCGATGCGTCGTGATGGAGCTATCGATGCGATTGGACGACCCACCAAGGTTGTTTCGTGCATTCGCGCGGGCGTTTCGGACGCGCGGGGGGTGGGGATGGGGTGGGACCGTCGTCGACGGAGGCGACGACGAACTTTGGCCGATTTCGCGCAGGCTTGGACGCGGGCGTCGCGGAGAGTTGAGGGGAAAGCTTCGGCTGCGGTGCTTCAGCACCTCGATGCTTCGACTTCGGCGGAGAAACGGTCGTCGACGTCAAGACGAGCGGTCGCTTCGGTGCGGTGTTCGACGGTTTGGTTTTGCGTCGCGCCGCCGCCGTCGCGCGAGACTTTTCGTTGGCGTCGACGAGCGGCGAGCGCGTTGATTTGGTTTTTGCGATGTGCTTGCCGAACATTGGAGGTGTTGCGGCGTCTTCGTCGGCAAAAAGACCATCGTCTTCGTTGAACACGAATGGATCAGCGATGGTACACTGGCGTGGTTGCTTCTTAAGGCGTTTCTTTGGTGGCGACGCTTTCGTCGCGGCTTCTTCGTCAATCTTTCGCTTGGTCTTCGGACAAGGGTCTGTCGAAGGTTTTGCGTCAGCGACCACCGCGGTGCTCGGTAAGACTCCACTGCCGTTATCGCTCGGCGGTGATGGTTTGAGCTCTTCTTCCACCGAAAACGCCAGCTGATACATGGAATACTTCAAAATCGTCGAGGCGTCGGGCTTAAACGCCCGAACAAACGCCAGCGCCATGCCGCGTCTTAAATCACCGCGCAAGCCATCGACCTTGGATGCGACGATACATTGATCAAGACGTTCGCGCCAATGATTAGAGTCCGATCGCAGCATCTTCAACGTGCGATCCTGGAACTTTTTGATTTGGAGATTCGTGACAAAGCCATCTGGACGTCCGTTGGCGTTCACCACGAGCTCCACGGGCCAGCACAAACACAGCCGCGGACCCTCGGTGACGATCTTCTTTAGCGTACCCATTGCATGCAGAGCGCTCCACTCCGACTCTTTCGGTGCATCTTTACCGCACACGTATATGAACATCCCGAATCGCTCCTCGGCTTCAGCGCCAATTACTCGGCGCAATCGCTTGAGAGAGAATTGCGACGCATCAATCCCGGGCGTATCCACGAACTTGACGTCGTACGCTAACGGAAGCTCGACCTCGACCGTACCTTCTATGATGCCCCAGTGCGTCCACTTACCCGCCGTCGCCACGCGTAAAATAAAAGAACGAATAGCCGTGAGTGCGGCGCCGGCGCAAGCGCTTCGGACTTCGTACACGCGTTCGCGTCCGAGCAAATCTCGAACGCGCGCTGGAAGAAATGGCTCACATCGATCGTAACACTCCAACACACGCGCTTTCACGTCTTTTGGGTCTTCACCGAGCACGCTCGCGAGTTCTTCGATCGATCCGTCGTTCGCCTCCGCCTCGTCCTCGTCGGCGCGATTTCTTCTTGGCGGCGTCCCTCCGGCGCACAGTCTCCCCGCCAACTCTCCCGCCGTGCGCGACTGAATCGCCACATCTAGCAACGCCTGCTCCAGTTCATGCTCCTCTCGGTATCGCACGACGACTCGCGCGATGAACACGCCGTTCGCCGCCTGTTTTTCATCTTCGTCGTCCAACGTCGCGCGTCGAATCGCTATCGGGCACCCCGTCCTCGCGCTCGTCGGCATCACATCCAACGCATTCTGTTTTCGCACGCACGCCTCCATCGCTCGTCGCCCCTCATCACTAGACATCATTTCTCGCACTTCTTCGCGCTGTCGCCACCTCCAATCCCCTCCGTTCGTCGTCCGTCCTTCGCGTCTCGCCGCGCGCCGATTTCCATCGCGCCTCGCCCGCGTCGTCTCGCTCTGTCGCATCGGTCCCGCGCGCGCGTCACTCGCCGCGCTTCGTCTCGAGCGCGCGCACCATCGCATTCGCGTTTTTCGCGTCGTCGCGCGTCGTCCTTCGTCGCACCTCATCGACGACCGCGCGCGCCCGCTCCGTCGCGCGCGCGTCCTCGTCGTCCGTTCCGAGAAGAATCTCTTCCCGCAGCGTTTCCCGCACCAATCCGTTCACGACCGTCGTCTTCCCGCGTCCCGTCGCGCCGCACACGACGCACGTCGACGGGTTCATCGGCACGCGTCGGTCGCGCGCGCGTCGCCGGTCCGGCCGTCGTCGCGTCGCCGAGTGACGCGTGCCCGCTTTCGCGTTCCGTGTTTGGCTTTGGTTTTGGTTTTGGCGTCGCGCGGTGCAAGAGACGTCGCGTCACACGCCGTCGCGTCGCGCGCCGTCGCGTCGCGCATTGAGACACGCGCGA
>Ga0181597_10005272_pt1 | contig 12477 bp, 7 predicted proteins | sample 041ome_5_FD_148647 | JGI IMG/M metagenome (GOLD analysis project Ga0181597, IMG submission 148647) | Coastal salt marsh microbial communities from the Groves Creek Marsh, Skidaway Island, Georgia - 041403US metaG (spades assembly) | ecosystem: Environmental > Aquatic > Marine > Intertidal zone >... | reverse complement strand
TAATAAAAGCCATAACCTAGACTATCTAAGTAAGTTTGCTGATTATACACTAATAACTAGGGGATAAAAGCTTAATTTAGCTTGATTTGTACGTCAACACCAGCTGCTAAATCTAACTTCATAAGAGCATCTACAGTCTTATCTGTAGGATCCAATATATCCATAATTCTCTTATGCGTCCTAATTTCATACTGGTCTCTTGCATCCTTATCTACATGCGGTGAGACCAGAATTGTAAATCTTTCCATCTTTGTTGGTAATGGTATTGGGCCTTTAACTCTAGCCCCTGTTCTTTTCGCAGTCTCTACGATTTCAACTGCAGACTGATCAATTAACTTGTGATCGAATGCCTTAAGTTTAATTCGAATATTTTGATTTGCTGCGTTTTCAGATTTCTTAGCCAATTTTTTTATCCTGAGTGTTTATTTATTATTTCATCTGCAATATTTCTGGGTGCTTCCATGTATTTAGAAAACTCCATTGAATAGGTAGCTCTTCCTTGTGTTGCTGATCTTAAGTCAGTCGCATAACCAAACATTTCTTTAAGAGGTATTTCTCCTCTTATTACTTTACCAGCAGGACTATCCTCCATTGCACCAATTATACCCCTTCTTCTATTTAAATCACCAACAACATCACCCATATAATCTTCTGGCGTTACAACTTCTACTTTCATTACAGGCTCAAGTAAAGCTGGGTCAGCTTTTTGTGCGCCTTCTTTAAAACCCATTGAGCCAGCGATTTTAAATGCCATTTCTGAGGAATCAACATCGTGAAATGTGCCATCATATAGAGTTACCTTGACATCTTCTACAGGGTATCCTGCTATTACTCCGTTTAACATTTGCTCTTGTATTCCTTTGTCAACAGCTGGTATATATTCTCTTGGTATTGCTCCACCTACAATTTCATTTATAAATTCATATCCTTTGCCGGCTTCCTGAGGTTCAATTTTTAAATACACATGGCCATATTGCCCTCTTCCACCACTTTGCCTAACAAATTTACTTTCTTGTTCAACAGGTTTTCTTATACACTCTCTGTAAGCTACTTGAGGTGCTCCAACATTTGCTTCAACACTAAATTCTCTTTTCATTCTGTCTACAATAATTTCTAAGTGTAATTCACCCATTCCTGAAATAATTGTTTGCCCAGATTCTTCATCAGTTTTTACCCTGAAAGATGGATCTTCTTGAGCTAATTTTTGTAAAGCTATTCCCATTTTTTCTTGGTCAGCCTTAGTCTTAGGCTCTACAGCAACAGCAATAACTGGCTCTGGAAATTCCATTCTTTCTAGTGTAACTAATTTTGATGGATCGCAAAGTGTGTCACCAGTAGTAACATCTTTTAACCCAACTGCGGCAGCAATGTCTCCAGCTCTCACTTCTTTAATTTCTTCTCTTGAATTAGAGTGCATCTGTAAGATTCTACCAACTCTTTCTTTTTTTCCTTTTGTAGAGTTTGTAACCGCTGAACCGGCTGACAAAACTCCTGAATAAACTCTAAAAAAAGTTAAAGTTCCAACAAAAGGATCAGTAGCAATCTTGAAAGCTAATGCAGAAAATCCTTCGTCATCTGACGCCTTTTTTTCTATTTCTTCTTCACTTTCGTTTATACCTTTAATTGCAGGAATATCTAATGGTGACGGAAGATATCTTATAACACCATCTAACATAGCTTGAACACCCTTATTCTTAAAAGCAGAACCACATAATGCTGGAACAATTTCATTTGACAATGTTCTAATTCTTAGGCCGTTGTGAATATCTTCAGAAGTTAAATCTCCTTCATTTAAGTATTTATCCATTAATTCTTCATTTGCTTCTGCAGCAGCTTCAACCATTTCCTCTCTGTACTTATTACAAACTTCTTGAAGATCTTCTGGAATATCTTTTTCCTCATAAGTTGTGCCCATGTCATCTTCATTCCAGTAAATGGCTTTCATTTTAATTAAATCTACTACTCCTTTAAAATTATCTTCGGCGCCGATGGGTATTTGAATCGGGATTGCATTTGATCCTAATCTTTCTTTGATTTGATTTACAACTCTTAGAAAATCAGCTCCTGATCTATCCATTTTGTTAACGAAAGCCATTCTTGGAACATTATATTTTGAGGCTTGTCTCCAAACGGTTTCAGATTGAGGCTCTACTCCACCTACTGCACAAAAAACTGCACAAGCTCCATCTAAAACCTTTAGTGATCTTTCGACTTCAATTGTAAAGTCGACATGTCCGGGTGTGTCTATAATATTAATTCTATGCTGATCAAAATTTTTATCCATACCCTGCCAGAAACAAGTTGTTGCTGCAGATGTTATAGTAATTCCACGTTCTTGCTCTTGTTCCATCCAATCCATTGTTGCGGCTCCATCGTGAACCTCACCAATTTTATGGGAAAGACCAGTATAAAATAAAACTCTCTCTGATGTGGTAGTTTTTCCAGCATCAATATGAGCCATTATTCCAATATTACGATATCTTTCTAAGGGTGTTTCTCTTGACATTTTTTTTCCTTGGCTACCACCTGAAATGTGAAAATGCTTTATTTGCTTCCGCCATTTTCAATGTATCTTCGCGTTTTTTCATTGCTGCACCTTTATTTTCAGATGCATCTAAAATTTCAGCAGCAAGTTTACGCATCATTGATTTTTCATTTCTCTTTCTTGCTGAATCAATTAGCCATCTCATTGCTAATGTATTTTGTCTTGACGATTTCACTTCTACAGGAACCTGGTATGTAGCACCACCAACTCTTCTTGATTTCACTTCAACCTGTGGACGTACATTTTCCAAAGCTTTGTTTAAAACCTGCAAACCATCTTTTGAGTTTGTTTTTTTTGCTAGCTCATCAAGAGCGTCGTAGATTATATTTTCAGCAACTGATTTTTTACCATGCATCATTAAAGCATTTATAAACTTAGCTAACTGAACATCACCAAACTTTGGGTCAGGTAATATTTCTCTTTTTGGTACTTCTCTTCTTCTAGACATAATTTTTTATTTTTTTGTTTTTGCTTTTTTCGCGCCGTATTTTGATCTTCCTTGTTTTCTATTCTCTACACCTTGGGTATCTAAACTTCCTCTGACAATATGATATCTTACACCAGGTAAATCTTTAACACGTCCTCCTCTTAAAAGTACAACTGAGTGTTCCTGAAGATTATGGCCCTCACCACCTATATAACTTGTAACCTCAAAACCATTAGTTAATTTAACTCTAGCAACTTTTCTTAACGCCGAGTTTGGTTTTTTTGGAGTCGTTGTATAAACCCTTGTACATACTCCTCTTTTTTGAGGGCATGACTCTAAGGCAGGCACAGTACTTTTTGCCTTCTTTGTTTTTCTAGGTTTTCTAACTAACTGATTAATTGTTGTCATAATTTATACTTTTCTTCCAAAATTCATTTGCTTGCGGATTGTAGGAATAGCAGAGCCTACTGTCAAGGATTATTCTGCATTAACCCCTTTTTCATCTGCCACAACTTCTGACATTTCTTTTTGCATAATATCTTCGCTAGATTCTGTGACCGAATCCTCTAAAGAAACCTCACTTGAAATTGCTGCTCTAGATAATTTTCTTTCTTTATGAAAGTCTAATCCTGTGCCTGCTGGAATAAGTCTTCCAACTACAACATTTTCTTTCAACCCTTTTAAGCTATCACTTGCTCCTTTAACAGCTGCTTCAGTTAATACTCTAGTTGTTTCTTGGAAAGATGCTGCCGAAATAAATGATTCAGTAACTAAAGATGCTTTTGTTATTCCTAATAAAACAGCGTCAAATATAATTGGTTCTTTATTTTCAGCTAATAATTTCTTATTTTCTTCTAAAACATTTGCTCTTTCAGCTTGCTCTCCTGCCAAATAACTTGAATCTCCTGGTTTTAAAATTTCGACTTTTCTTAACATCTGTCTAACTATAACTTCAATGTGTTTGTCATTAATTTTAACTCCTTGCAACCTATATACATTTTGAACTTCTGTCACTAAATAATCTGCGAGTGCAGGAATTCCAAGTAATCTTAATATATCATGCGGGGTAAGTTCTCCATCAACAACTATCTCACCTTTTTCTATGCTTTCACCTTCGTATATATTTATATTCCTATATTTAGGGATTAATGTTTCAGTGCTTTCTCCTAAGTCATTTGTGATTACAAGTCTTAGTTTTCCTTTAGTTTCTTTACCAAAACTAACAACACCTGAAGACTCCGCTAATATAGCTGGTTCTTTTGGTTTTCTAGCTTCAAATAAATCGGCAACTCTTGGCAAACCACCTGTTATATCTTTTGTTTTTGTTACGGCTTGAGGAATTCTGGCAATAATATCACCTGCTTCAACTTTGTCTCCATCAGATAATGTTATAATTGCCCCATCAGGCAAATTGTAATCAACATTTCCTTTTGAATTAGAAAGCTGAATTATTGGCTTAATATCTTTTGCACCTGTTCTATTTTTTGAATCTATTACGATTGTTGATGAAAGGCCTGTTATTTCATCAGTCTTTTTATTTACTGTAACACCGTCTTCAAAATCAATTAGCTTTGCTTTACCAGCTTGCTCTGTAACTATTGGTCTAGTATGTGGATCCCAAGTTGCAATAGTTTGGCCGGGCTCAACTTTATCTCCTTCGTTTACACTTAAAGTTGAACCATACGGAACTTTATAAAATTCTTTCTGCCTTCCGTCTTCATCAACAACAGCTAGTTCTGCAGATCTTGTTATAGTTACATTTGTTTTGTCTTTTTTCTGGATTGTTTTAATTTTTTTAAATTTTATTATTCCATTGGATTTAACCATAATGCTATTTGTGGCTACAGAACCACTTGCCGCTCCACCAATGTGAAATGTTCTCATAGTTAATTGCGTTCCAGGCTCACCAATAGATTGTGCTGCCATTACACCAACTGATTCTCCAATATTTACCAAATGTCCTCGTGCTAGATCTCTTCCATAGCACATCGAACAAACACCATATTTTTGTTCACAAGTAATAGCTGTTCTAACTTTAATTTCATCTATACCATTAATATCTAGTTCTTGTGCTATCTTTTCGTCAATAAGTGTTCCAGACTTTAAAATATAATCTTTATTAATTGGTGAAACTACATCTTCTACAATTACTCTTCCTAAAACTCTTTCAGATAATTGGACAGTTATATCTCCACCCTCAATTATAGGCTTAATCACAACTCCTTCTTTTGTTCCACAATCTATTTCCGAAACAACTAAATCTTGAGCAACATCAACTAACCTTCTTGTTAAGTAGCCTGAGTTAGCTGTTTTTAAAGCTGTATCAGCCAGACCCTTTCTTGCTCCATGAGTCGATATAAAGTACTGGAGAACATTTAAGCCCTCTCTGAAGTTAGCTGTTATTGGTGTCTCTATTATTGACCCGTCAGGCTTAGCCATTAATCCACGCATTCCGGCCAATTGTCTTATTTGAGCAGCCGAACCTCTTGCTCCAGAATCAGCCATCATAAATATTGAATTAAATGATGGTTGCTCTATCTCTTTTCCCTCAGAATTATTTTTTACATCTTTTCCTAATTTGCTCATCATGGCTTTTGCAACCTGATCATTTGTTTTTGACCAAATGTCTACAACTTTATTATATCTTTCACCTCGAGTAACTAAACCTGACTGATATTGCATTTCGATTTCTTTGACTTCTGTTTCAGCTTCAGAAAGAATTTTACTTTTTGATTCTGGTATAATCATGTCATCTAAACAAAATGATACTCCTGATTTCGTAGCATACTCATATCCCATATACATTAATTGGTCAGCAAATATTACAGTTGCTTTTAAACCAAGAACCCTATAACAAGTGTCTATAGCACTGGATATAGACTTCTTATCCATGGTTTTATTAACAAGCTCAAACGGCAAGCCCTTTGGAAGTATTTTTGAAAAAAGAGCTCTTCCAACAGTTGTCTCAACTCTTTTGTTAACGGTTTCCTTTGAATCAGACTCTACAATATCCATTCTAACTGTGACCTTTGCATGGATATGAACATTGCCAGAATAATATGCACGAGATACTTCATCTATATCAGAGAAAATCATTCCTTCACCTTGGACATTTATATCTTCTCTTGTTAAGTAATAAATTCCTAAAACTATATCCTGTGATGGAACAATAATTGGTTCACCATTTGCAGGCGATAAAATATTATTTGTAGACATCATTAAAGTTCTAGCTTCTAACTGAGCCTCAACTGATAAAGGAACATGAACGGCCATCTGGTCTCCGTCAAAATCAGCATTAAATGCAGCACATACAAGCGGGTGTAATTGTATAGCTTTTCCTTCAATTAACATTGGTTCAAATGCCTGTATACCCAATCTATGAAGAGTTGGTGCTCTGTTTAATAAAACAGGATGTTCTCTTATAACCTCATCAAGAATATCCCAAACTTCAGCGCCTTCTTTTTCAACAAGTTTTTTAGCGGCTTTAATTGTAGTAGCCAAACCTCTTGTATGAAGCTTACTAAATATAAAAGGCTTGAAGAGCTCTAGTGCCATTTTTTTTGGTATTCCACATTGATGAAGCATCAATGTTGGGCCAGTAACAATTACAGATCTGCCAGAGTAATCGACTCGTTTTCCAAGTAAGTTTTGTCTAAATCTACCTTGTTTTCCTTTAATAAGTTCTGCTAAAGATTTTAGAGGTCTCTTGTTACTTCCTGTTATAGCTCTTCCTCTTCTGCCATTATCTAGTAAAGCATCAACTGCTTCTTGAAGCATTCTTTTTTCATTTCTTACGATGATGTCAGGAGCGTTAAGCTCCAATAGCCTGCGAAGTCTATTATTTCTATTTATAACTCTTCTATATAAATCATTTAAATCAGATGTCGCAAATCTTCCTCCATCAAGAGGAACAAGTGGTCTTAAATCAGGTGGTAAAACTGGAAGTGCTCTTAGGATCATCCATTGAGGTTTGTTTCCAGAGCTAATAAAGTATTCAACTAATTTTAATCTTTTTGTAAGTCTTTTTATTTTTGCTTCAGACTTGGTCGAGGATAATTCTTCTCTAAGTTTTTCTGTTTCTTGATTTAAATCAAGATCATCTAGCATGTCTAGGATTGCTTCAGCTCCCATTTTCGCTACAAACTCGTCTCCGTATTGTTCAATAGCTTCATAATAAGTTTCATCAGAAAGCAATTGACATTTTTCTAATTCAGTAAAACCTGGATCAATAACTACAAAAGCTTCAAAATATAAAATTCTTTCAATATCTCTAAGAGTCATATCAAGCAATAAACCTATTCTTGATGGTAAAGATTTTAAAAACCATATGTGAGCAACAGGACACGCAAGCTCTATATGCCCCATCCTTTCTCTTCTAACTTTTGTAAGAGTTACTTCAACTCCACATTTTTCACAAACAACACCTCTGTGTTTAAGTCTTTTATATTTTCCACATAGACACTCATAATCTTTTATAGGGCCAAAAGTTTTTGCACAAAATAGACCATCTCTTTCAGGTTTGAAAGTTCTATAATTTATAGTCTCAGGTTTTTTAACTTCTCCGTAAGACCAAGATCTAATCATCTCAGGTGATGCAAGTCCGACTTTAATTGCATCAAAGTCGTCGGTATCTGTTTGTTGTTTAAAAAAACTAATTAGATCTTTCATTCGCTTTCATCCTTTTCAAGTTCAATATTTATTCCTAAAGATTTAATCTCTTTCATCAATACATTAAAAGATTCTGGCATTCCAGCATCAATACTTTGAGAATCATCAACAATATTTTTATACATTTTATTTCTTCCGCTTACATCATCAGACTTGACTGTCAGCATTTCTTGCAGAGTATACCCTGCACCATATGCTTCTAATGCCCAAACTTCCATTTCTCCAAATCTTTGCCCGCCAAATTGAGCTTTACCGCCCAAAGGTTGCTGAGTTACAAGACTGTATGGCCCAGTCGACCTAGCATGCATTTTATCATCAACCAAATGATTTAATTTCAGAACATTCATATATCCAACTGTGGTTTCACGATCAAAATACTCCCCAGTTCTTCCGTCAATAAGTTTTGCTTGACCTGACTCTGGGAGATCGGCTAATTTTAACATCTCCTTAATTTCATTTTCATGTGCGCCATCAAAAACAGGAGTTGCCATTGGAACACCATTTCTTAAATTATTCGCAAGGCTTTTAATTTCTTCATCTGTAAAATCTTTTAGACTAGTTTTTTCATTTGCACCAACGCTGTATACAGTTTCTAAGAAAGATCTAATAGTTTTTATAGGTGTATCTTTGTCTAACATTTTTCCAATTTTTATTCCCAAGCCTTTTGCAGCCCAACCTAAATGTGTTTCTAAAACCTGACCAACATTCATTCTTGAGGGAACGCCTAAAGGATTTAAAACAACATCTACAGGAGTGCCATCCTCCATATGCGGCATATCTTCAACTGGAACAATCATGGAAATAACTCCTTTGTTTCCATGACGTCCAGCCATTTTGTCACCAGGCTGAAGTCTTCTTTTCACAGCTAAATAAACTTTGATTATCTTCAAAACTCCAGGCAAAAGGTCGCCGCCTGCAGTTATTTTTGCTTCTTGTCTTTCAAGAGTTTCTTTTAAATTAACTTTTTGTTTTGCTAATTGTTTTGATAATTTTTCTAACTGTACATTTATTTTCTCATCTCTTATTCTAATATCTAACCAATTAGTTTTATCAAGATTATCTAAATAAACTTCCGTAACTTTATCTCCTTTTTTAAGATTATTAGGACCACCTTCAGAAACTTTATTTAAAATTAAGTTTTTTACTCTAAATAAAATATCATCTTCATAAATTCTTAATTGATCTGCGATATCTTTTTTAGCTAATTCAATTTGTTCTTTTTCAATATCAAGGGATCTATCATCTTTGTCTATTCCGTCGCGTGTATACACTCTCACATCTATAACCGTTCCTTCAATACCTGAAGGAACTCTTAAAGAGGTGTCCTTTACATCAGAAGCTTTTTCTCCAAATATTGCTCTCAACAATTTTTCTTCAGGGGAAAGTTGTGTTTCACCTTTCGGTGTTACTTTTCCAACCAATATATCATTCGGGCTTATTTCAGCCCCGACGTAAACGATTCCTGACTCATCTAACTTACCCAATAAACTCTCACTTACGTTTGGAATATCGGCAGTAATTTCTTCTGCCCCTAACTTTGTATCTCTTGTGATACATGTTAATTCTTCTATATGGATTGTTGTGAATCTATCTTCCTCTACAACTCTATCTGATATTAAAATAGAATCTTCAAAGTTATATCCATTCCATGGCATAAAAGCTATTAACATATTTTGGCCAAGAGCTAGTTCGCCAAGATCGGTAGATGGTCCGTCTGCCAGAACATCATTTTTAGCAATAATATCGCCAACTTTAACAAGAGGTCTTTGATTTATACAAGTATTCTGATTTGATCTTGTATATTTAATTAAGTTATATATATCTACACCAGCTTCTTCAGATGTAGTTTCTGAATCATTAACTCTTACAACTATTCTGCCGGCATCTACGCTATCAACTTTTCCACCCCTATTAGCTATAAGTGCAGCATGAGAATCCCTTGCGATTGCTCTTTCCATTCCAGTTCCAACTAGCGGTTTTTCGGCAATTAATGTTGGTACAGCTTGTCTTTGCATATTTGATCCCATAAGAGCTCTGTTGGCATCGTCATGCTCTAAAAATGGAATTACAGATGATGCTACGGAGACAATTTGCATTGGAGAAACATCAATATAATCAATCTTTTCTGGAGTTGACATCATAAATTCATTTAAATGTCTGCAAGAAACAAAATCATCAGTAAATTTTCCTTTTTTATCTAATTCAGCGTTAGCTTGAGCAATAACATATTTTGATTCATCTATAGCAGATAAATATTGGATTTCAGAAGTTACTTTTGAATTAATTACTTTTCTATATGGTGTTTCAAGGAATCCATACTTGTTGGTCCTAGAAAATACAGCCAATGAGTTAATTAAACCAATATTTGGACCCTCAGGAGTTTCTATCGGACAAACTCTTCCATAATGTGTAGGGTGAACATCTCTAACTTCAAAGCCTGCTCTTTCTCTAGTTAAACCGCCTGGGCCTAAAGCAGATATTCTTCTTTTATGTGTTATTTCCGATAAAGGGTTATTTTGATCCATAAACTGAGAAAGCTGACTAGATCCAAAAAATTCTTTAATTGCTGCCATAACCGGTTTTGCATTAATTAACTCTTGCGGCATTAGCCCTTCGGATTCTGCAATAGTTAATCTTTCCTTGACTGCTCTTTCAACTCTAACTAATCCAACTCTGTAAACATTTTCAATCATTTCTCCAACAGAACGAACCCTTCTATTTCCAAGATGATCTATGTCATCAACAGTTCCATTACCATTTCTTATGTTTACTAATTCTTTAATGACGTCCACAATATCATTTTTATTTAGCACGCCTTCTGAACTATTGTTTTTTTCTAAGCGAGCATTGAATTTCATTCTGCCTACTTCTGAGAGATCATATCTTTCTTCAACAAAGAAAAGGTTGGTAAAAAGATTTTGAGCTGCATCTTTTGTTGGAGGTTCACCAGGTCTCATCATCTTGTATATTTCAACTTGTGCTTCTAATTGATTTGTAGATGGGTCTATTAGTAATGTGTTAGATATATATGGACCATTATCAATTTCATTTGTAAATAAAATTTCGAAATTATTTAAGTTTAATTTTTTAATTAAATCAATATTCTCATTATCAATTGTTGTGTTTAAAGGAACTATTATTTCGCCAGTCTCTTCATCTAAAATATCTTGACCAATAATTTTTCCGTATAAATATTCTTCGCTTATTGGAAGGTATTCAATTTTAGCGTCTTGCAACATCTTCACATGTCTTGCATTAAAAATTTTTCCTTTTTCAATTAAAACCTTATTTTTAATTTTTAATTCATCGCTAGCAATTGTTCCTTTTAATCTTTCAGGAATTAACTTAAGTTTAAATAAATCTTTTTCGATTTTTATTTCATCCTTTTCAAAAAATAAGTCTATTATTTCATTAGTTTCGTAACCCAAAGCCCTTAATAATATAGTTGCAGGCAATTTTCTTTTTCTATCAATTCTTGCAAATAATGCATCTTTAGGATCAAATTCAAAATCTAACCATGAGCCGCGATAAGGAATTATTCTAGCTGAGTATAATAATTTCCCTGAGGAATGAGTTTTACCTTTATCATGATCAAAGAAAACTCCTGGTGATCTATGAAGTTGAGAAACAACCACTCTTTCTGTGCCGTTAATAACAAATGAGCCTTTATTGGTCATTAATGGAATATCGCCCATGAAAACTTCTTGTTCTTTAATATCTTTAACTTTTTCAGGATTATCTCTTTCACATATGACCAGCCTCATCAAAACTTTTAGAGGGGCTGCATATGTAAGTCCTCTCAACTGACATTCTTGGACATTAAATATTGGCGTGCCGACAGAATAATCAATGTACTCCAATCTTACATGGCCTGAATGACTAATTATTGGAAAAACAGAATGAAAAGCCTTGTGCAGTCCTGAAGAAGATCTTGTCTCAATATCTTTACTTATGCTCAAAAAGTCAGAATAAGAATCTGTTTGTATGTCTAGCATAGGAGGTATATCAATAACCTGCTTCCTTTTACCAAAGTTTTTTCTGATTCTTTTCTTTTCTGTATATGTATATTCCATAATGACCCTTAAGTATTAGTATTAAAAAAACAAAAATCTGCCAGTAACAAAAAAGTTACTAGCATCTTCAATGCAAATTTTATAAAAAAAATTTAACTGAGCTCAACAGTTGCTCCAGCTTCCTCTAATTGTTTTTTTGCTTCATCAGCCTCTTGCTTAGAAACACCTTCTTTTACAGTTACTGGTGCTCCCTCAACCATATCTTTAGCATCTTTCAAACCAAGTCCGGTGATGGCTCTTACAACTTTAATTACTGCAACTTTATTTGATCCAAAGCTGCTCATTTTTATTGTAAACTCTGATTGTTCTTCTGCTGCTTCAGCGGGTGCTGCTCCACCTGGAGCAACTGCAGGAGCTGCTGCGACAGACGCTGCTGAAACTCCAAACTTTTCTTCCATAGCTTCTACAAGCTCCACAACATCCATGACGCTCATATTAGAAATTGATTCTAAAATATCTTCTTTTGATACTGCCATTTTACTCTCCTAAGTATATACTTAAATAAATTTTGTTAATTTTGCTCTAGTTTTATTTTATATGCTGAAAGTGTTTGAACTAATTTTACATTTGGCGCTGCCAATGTTCGTGTAAGTTTTTCTATTGGTGCTTTCATGACAGACATAAGCATACTAATTGCCTGATCTTTATTTGGTAATGCAGCTATCTGACTTAATTTGTCGACATCTACTAATTCTCCATTTACAGCAACAACTACTGGCTTTAATAACTGATTCTCTTTTTTAAAGTCATTAACTAGTTTTGCT
>Ga0181597_10005268_pt1 | contig 12484 bp, 11 predicted proteins | sample 041ome_5_FD_148647 | JGI IMG/M metagenome (GOLD analysis project Ga0181597, IMG submission 148647) | Coastal salt marsh microbial communities from the Groves Creek Marsh, Skidaway Island, Georgia - 041403US metaG (spades assembly) | ecosystem: Environmental > Aquatic > Marine > Intertidal zone... | reverse complement strand
AGGGCAGGCGTTTGTGTCGAGGGAGTTCGGGAGACGGTGCCTGCATTATATAGTGATATCCGGTTTCACTGATTTCGACTGGAGCTTCCCAATCAATCGTTCCCTCTTCGTTTGTGAGACCATTCAGAAAGAAGAGATCCCCTGGTTCTGCTTCCCGGTAATTGTCGAGAGAGATTCGTTGTTTGGCTTCAAACAGTTTTGGGTTGTCTTTGCCGACTAGCGTCACTTGATACTCTGTGCGAGCGGCGTTCTCTCCATCTTGTGGAGACGCTGCCACCCATTGCACCAACAAGACAACATCTGAACGAGCCACAGTTTCCGCGCGTGTTTCACTCGCTGTGGGGACACAACCGGGACAGCACCAGCCTGCTGAGAGACTGATCTCACACATTGAAAATAGCAAGATTGCTACAATCACCGTGTGAATATGATGTTTCGGGAAGAACTTCCATGTCATAAGGGCACACTACCTCAATCGGAAGAACCGTTTGGCGTCTCGATAGATCTTCGGGTCCTTCTCCTGAATATCTTCCAGTGCCTTTGCGGCTTTGGTGGCGTATGCCGGAGCATCCACTGCCGAGACCTGGACTTCCGAAGAACAGACCAGCAGATAGCGAATGATGGCTCGCTTGATGGAGGGAATGCTGAAGTCTTCTTCATCGTACATAGCAATCAATCGATCTGTGACAGCCCAATCCTCCCAGCGTGAGAGATCGGCAATCACCAGATCGGCCAACTCGGGACGCTCTAACAACAGACGCATGGCGGCACGTAAATCGTCTTTCGGGATTGTTCCCTCTTCGTACTTCCACATGAATCTCAATGCCTGCATGGCGGCATATGTTTCCGAGAAGGGGACATCTTTCGCTTTGAGCTTCGTGTTGGCCATCTCTTTCAGGCCGTCCGATTTGGCGATCATGAGATATCCCGACATGATGCCGTCAATTCCGAGTCGAAAATCCTGAGTCGGTTCGTTGATCTTTGTCAGCATAACCTTGGCATCTTTTTCGTTTCCGGCCAGGCCCAACAACAGGCCATAGAGGCCGAGTCGAGTGGGAACGGTTTTTTCACTGGCAATCCATTCCCGTACATTCTGAGTGGGAATTTGATCCGCAACTTTTGCGATCTCTTCGTACGGAGCGTTCGCAAATTCTCCATAGGCGTCGTTGGAGATGACTTCATCCTGATGTTCGAGAAACTTGAGGAAGTAAGGGAGACGTTTTTCGTAAGTTAATTCGGGGGCCGGAGCGTTCACAATGTAGTTGAAAGCCTCTTGAGAAACATCGAGAGGTGATCCCCATTCGATGGACGCTGTCTGAGTTCCGGTCAGCAGAAACAAATCACCTGCCTTCGCCGATCGGTAGCCAGATAGCTCCAGCGTGTCACCTTGCTTCAATAAGCCTTCTGGAGCTTTGACAATTTTGCCAATCTTGTAGGTGGTTGTGCCTGCTTCACCACTTTCCCCTTTCTCCGCACTCACGTAAGCAATCTGCAAGACGGCATCGGCTTGCTGCATCTGTTCGCTGAGTGTCAAAGAGGGGGCTGAGCAGAAAGGGCAAGCGTAGGTAATGCTCTGTGCGACCAGAAACACCGCAATCGTCAGAACAGAAATGATGAATCGTTGTAGGCGGGCATAAAATCTCATGGTTTCTCCAGTCACCGTTGAACCCGAGAGTTCAGTCGTGAATTACTGTAAAATTGTCTTCCGTTCAGCATAACAGTCCATGAACGACAATGCGAGAAAAGCTATTGATCGATCACTTGGGCGTCTGTGATCTCATACAAGCCAAAGAGCTCGTCTCCATCGACTTCCGGGCGAATGTGAAACGTGCCAACCACATCAAATGGACGATTGAGAATGTAATTTGTTGTGACTCCTTCACGCATTTCCACGCTAATTAAATCGTAGACTTTGGGGTTTCGACCAAAACAACAAATCTGATTGTCTCGGGCCAGCACGAAGAATTCGATCCCCGTCTCTCGAAACGGGGGATACATGAATCCTCGAATTGTCACCTTCTCGCCATCCAGTGCCGTCATCCAGTCGGGAAAGTGTGATACGGCATCAGTGGGGACAGGCTCCATGTTGAGAACCTTCAAGAGATCAAGGTCGTCATAAGAGACTCGGGCGGCTCCCTTTTCCTGACGAAAGTCAGGTTTCTCGACCAGCAGCTTGATTTCACGAGTTTCCGCCGGGGTGGAAGTTTTGTTGTCGATATTCGTTTTCAACTCGCCCGCACTTTGTCCGTAGACCGGCTTCACGGCCACTAAAGGCTCAATCGTATCAGTGGTCACTTCCGAAGTATCGCGAGCTGCAACTCCATCTTCGGCGACCTCATTCACAGTAGATGCCGAGTCAGATTCTTCTTCTGAAAGTGAGGAAAATTCCTGGTAATCTCGTGTCGCCTCTGATTCACAGCCGGAGAATACGCAGAGAAATCCACAGAGAAATAGAGAAGCGATAGTCTGAATACGATCCATGCTCAGAACGCCGTTTTTGAAATTTGGAAGTGAGAGGCTTTCATCTCATACACTTGAGACAACCCCTCAGATTGATTCCGGCTCGTTTGGAATTTACCCGCGACGGAGACACGTTTGTCAGTGAAGTCGACTTTGATCGGCTTGTCGAGCTTCACTAAAATCATGTCTGTCACTTTTGGCTCGCCCCCAAAACAACATTCCCCGTTGTCTTTGGCGAGAATGAATTCGGTGATGCCTTCCTTGACTCGTGTCGGGTACATGAATCCTTTCAGGAAGATTTCCTCACCATCCAGCTTCTGAACATCTGGGTGAATCGCCCACGAACCTTTCCCTTTTTCGTAGGAAAAGCCTTTTTCTGCAATATCATTTGAAAAACTGATGCGTGCAAATCCGGCAGGGACTTCCGTCTGATAGTCGTAGATGAGTTTACTGGAGCCATAGGTGGCCGTGCAAAGACAGAGCATCAGGCCCAAGGACGTCATGCGGAAACCACCAGTTTCACTACGGTTACGAAGAATTCCGAGGATACATATTGTGCCCAGAATTGATCCAATCGCACCGACGATAATTCCAAAAGCAGTCACGAAAACAACCAGCGAGGATAATCCCAGAATCAGAGTCACCGGAGCAAGAACAGGAATGGGTTTGTAGTGAAACTCATTCTCCATGCTCAAATCTTGTGGCACGGCTCTTTCAGGGGTGATCTCGCTCTGTTTGAGTGATCCTTCAACGGTTTCGGCTTCAGGCTCGATTGAAGCTGTTGATTCCGATGAATTGTTGTGGAGAGTCGATTGTGACATACGACTTTCATCCTGTTTTTTAGGTGACATGGTGTATGCGGTCCTGCAATTGCAAGAACCATAAGAGAACTCTTCTATAGTAACCTCCAGCAGCGAACTCTCCAGAGAAACTCTGTGAAAAGCGAGTGAATCTCCGCCATCTGGTTGCTCAAGTCGCAAATTATGACGATTCAACGAAGAAGAATGCCCTACCGTCTGTTACGACCGTAAAACTCGTGGTGTTGGCAAGTTAGAGAGAATTGAGTGATTTTACCCGGCCAACGCATCTGCCACATCGGTTCGATAGGCTGTCATTCCCGGAATAAAGCCGACCAAAGTTGCCAGTACCATCAATACAGGAAACAGGATGAATTCCAACGGCTCAATGGTGAGCGGATCGACCAGAATCCCAGCAGATTGTTCGATATAAGGTGCAGAGACATAAATCAGTCCGTGTCCCATCAGGATGCCCAGAATCCCTCCGGTCACACATAACAGGACGGATTCTGCCAGAATGATTGAGAAGACTGTTTGTCGTCGAGCTCCCAAGGCACGCATGACGGCGATCTCTTTCTTTCGATCAGACATCGAATTGTAGATGCTCACGAAAATGCCAACTCCACTGACGATGATAATGAGAGAGGTCATCATGAACATGACCATCCGAATGTTACCCACAATGTTGTTCATCAACTGACTGATGGGCCGAATCGGATTCACATATTGCGCTCGGTAACCTCGTCTGGATTGTCCTTCCAGCAAAGCTGCTTGAATGGGTTTGTGAGTTTGCACAAAGATCGCGGTGAGATCTTTCTTGATTTCGGGCGTCTCGTGAGAGTGGTGATGTGCATGATCGTGACCACCTTCTGCGCTGTGGGCTTCGGCTTCTTCAATTTCCGCTTTTTCGATCTTGGCGATTTCCTCTTCAGTCAGAGAAGAATTCCCAAAGAACTCGATCTCCTGTTTGACGGCTTCGCGTACCGGTTTGTCGTGCCCTGCAATCAGATAGAATCCTTCAAGGTTGACGAACACGGTTTTGTCGTTGGCGGTGCCGGTGGGAGCAAGAATACCGATCACGGTAAATTCTTCGTCGTGGACATGATCACTTTCGGCTCCCCCATGTACCAGTTTGAATTTATGCCCCAACTCCCATCCGTTTTGGTAGGCAACTTGAGAACCAATAATCGCGTCGAACGCAGTCCCAAAACTCTTGCCGGCCACTTTGAACGAACGACCGGGAGCGTATCCGATTTTGAAATACTCAGTCGTCGTGCCGACTATTTTGTAACTCCCTTCCTCAGTGACGTCCCCCAAGGCAATCGGTACAGAGACTTTGACTCGAGGATCATCCTGCATTTCTCGATAAAAGCGATAGGGCAGATTGCCGACCGGGTCACCAATGCGATAAACCGTGTTGAGAATCAGTTGCAGAGAACTCCCCTTCGGCCCAACAATCAAATCATAATTGACCGAGTTTTGGCTGAAGTTTTTCTCAACGATGGCGAAGCCGGAAAGCACAATGACCATCAACATCACCCCGAGAGAGACGCTGAGGCAGGTGAGCGAAGAGGCGAGTGCCCTTTGACGAATGCTTTTATAGGCGATCGTGAATAAATTCATGGAGTTGCAACTCCTACACGATTAAATTCGCTTAACTGGTCAACACGATCAAACTGTTCGGCGACTTCTCGAGAATGTGTCACCAGCAACAATGAGATGTTGTGTTCCACACACGCTTCACGAATCAAACTCAGAACCCCATCCTGATTGGCCTGATCCACGTTAGCCGTCGGCTCATCGGCCAGTAAAAGAACAGGGCGGTTCGCCAAGGCTCTGGCGACAGCCACTCGTTGTTGTTCACCCACCGACATTTGACCTGGTCTGTGATCGAGTCGGTGCTCGAGTCCCACGTTTTTGAGAAGCTCGGCTGCTTCCTGTCGCTTGATCGAACGATTGGCAAATGTCGAGCCGAGTATCACGTTTTCGACCGCCGAAAATGCTGGCAGAAGATTGAATGTTTGAAAGACAAAACCAATTTTTGAGGCTCGAAAGCGGTCTCGCCCGACTTCGTGAAGCTTGGTGATGTCTGTCCCATCAATCACAACCGATCCTGTGTCAGGTGCGGTGATCCCGGAAATGACATTCAAAAGCGTCGTCTTTCCACCTCCGCTGGAGCCCAGTAACACCGCCTGTTCTCCGCGTGCCAACTCGTAACTGGCGATGTCCAAGACCGGCAAGCGTTGCCCAGACGGTTCCCGGTATGATTTTTGGATGTCTTTAAGACTGAGGCTCATGCAAATCTTTCGCAATTAACGGCGGGGCGTCATCTTGAGCAATCCTGACGGAGATCGCAAGACATGCGGAAATGATCATTTTCTCATCGAATTTTCTTAATCTTACGTATTCCGTTCAAAAAACGATGGGAAAGTTGTCATAATTCTAGAATCAGGTAGCTGAACGATTCTTACGTGGGGTGAATACTCTTTTTATCAAAGTAGAATGTGTAAATCATCGCAAACACAGAGACATCTATTGGGAACGGAAGCCATGAATAAATTATTAACGCTGACTGTCTGCGTCTCGTTACTCTCATTCACTGGATGTAAGGAAGGGACTGACACTTCGGAATCAACGCCTGAATCAATCTCTGAGTCGTCCGAAAAACAGGTCGACAACAGTCCTCCCGAATGGGCCAGTTCCGAGGAATCCAAACCTGGTTCGTCGGAACAGTCCACAAGTAATACTCCGCTGGATGTGACCGCGATCGATTTGGAAAGTTATCAACAAACGATTGAGAAACAAGCGGGTAAAGTGGTGTTAGTCGATTTCTGGGCCACTTGGTGCATCCCCTGTCGTAAATCATTTCCTCACACCGTCGAGCTCGCAGAAAAGTACAAAGCTCAAGGCTTGGTTGTGATCACGGTCGCGTGCGACGATGAAATCGCTGAACATCAAGTCGGCGAATTTTTATCGAAGCAGAATGCTGAGGGGCTCTTGAACTATCGCTCACAATACGGAAGCGAAGAGGAAGGCTTTACCGCTTTCGAAATTGGAGAGACTGGATTGCCTCACTACAAACTGTATGGCAAAGACGGCCAATTACTGAAAACTTATTTCATCAACGAAGACGGCGAACCGATTGATCAGACAGCGATGGAAGATGTGATCAAGAAATCACTGGAACTTTGATTCATTTCGTCAAGCGATACGAGACCGTGATACATCCTGGGACATGCGATCTTTCTGCGAGATCGGATGTTTTTTTAAAGTGGGAGTGTGCCAGCAGAGCCTGACGATCTGATGTTCCGCATCTCACGGATCGATTGACTGGATCGGTGTCATCGGGTTCACAGACTCTGGTGACTGGTTGCGCGAGATGAAGTCCATCAGTAATGCACCGGCCACAATCACGATCAACAGAATCCCAATATAAAGTGAACGGTAGTCATGTCCGTATCCTTCGAACCGACCTGGTCGGTCGTCATCATAGTCGTACATTCCAGTTGTCTTCTTCATCAAATGAAAAGATAGATTGAATAATCATTTTGATGAGGGGAGCTGCAATCACTTCTTCGCACGCTTCTTCTGCATTCGATTTCGCCCCAACCCACCGAGACCTAGTAGAGCCAACAGACTCATTGATGTGGGTTCAGGCACCGGGGTGAAAAACAACCGATCAAACGCGAAACCTACGAATCGTGCGTCGGTACTACCGGTATTCTCGATCTGTATCCCGAGAATATCTGCGAACCCTCGATCGAATTGGAAGTAAGTCGATCTCGCATCTCGTTGACCCGAAGTGACTGTACTCAGATCGACTGTGTCCAAGACGCCTCCATCGATCGACAGTGCTCGCACCTGCCAGGCTTCTGACTTTGAGAGTAAACCGTTACTTATTGCTACGTCGATGTTGATCAGTGCATCAGGCGATTTGTACAGAACATTGCGGATGCCGTATTCTAGCTGCGACGGGGGGATCGTCGTGATCACCGCTAAGTCTGGCAATAAGGGGACAATTTCTCCTGAAACCTGAAACAAGTCGAGCAGCGATTAGAGTTGCTCTGAGTCTTTCTTCTTGCGTCGACGGCGAGCCACAGCACCAATACCACCGATCAAGCTCAGACACAGCATGCTGCTCGGTTCGGGGACGCTGCGACAGTTTCAAGATTGAAAGCACGCCCAAAAGGATCGGCACCAGTGCTTGTCCATGGAGTTGCATTGAGCGGAAACTCTCGAAAGACTTCTGTCCCAACCAACGCATCGTTGGCAGAGAGCCACTGAAATGCGTTGGGATCAGGCTCGCCTACACCACTGCCAGGGAATGGGTTTGCGACATCGTCACCGGGATCTGTTTGTGTTCCGATAGCATAGATAGATACGAAATAATCATTAGCACCATTCAGGCTGGGGGCTCCAATCGTGGCTTCGTAGCGAAAGAAATCTCTACCGCCAGAAGTTCCAAGCGAGGTTGCGGATGTTGGAGTCAAACCCCCCGCATAGAAAGCGCCCTGGTCAGGAACAGCTCCATTTGGGTTGTAGAAACGAATGGCGAATTCATCGAGATTTGTTCCTGTCTCAACACTTCCCCACCAGGTCACCTTGAGATCCTGAGTGGCTGTATTGACCGACACATTATTGAATCGATCAGAAACTTCAATACCGTAGTCAAGGGCGTTCAGGTCATCATAGTACCGGTCAGAAGCGTATGCCCAGCCTCCGAGGTTGACGTTGGTGGACTGAAAAAAGTCGGCGTTTGCAAATTTGACCGATGAAGCCAAAGCAGTCAGGGCGAACAAACATATCGGACAATGTCTCGAAACTCTCATCTCAATGCCCCTCCAGACATGAAACTTCACTGATGCCCGCCAGATCTCTGCTTTCCGATGAGATCAGATGCAGGCAACACGATCAGGAATTGCCTGATGCGCGACTCAGGAGAACACCCTCCTAAATTGCCTAATAAGACAAACTGTTCGTCACGCTAATCATTCGCAACGTATAAATATATATTTTAGGTAATTTATTCACATATTGTGCAGAGAGGAGTCTGATTATTCACAGGGACCGGTTTTCAGGCTGGAATACAAGGGATTCTGTCGCTACGCATCAAAAGATAGCGAATCGTGTTTCGCTGATGGGTCCGAAAAATAGGTGAATAAAGCAGATGAAGGGGAATTCCCTATGCAAAGTCGTTAGCGCTATAAACTAATTGTGGTCTGTTGGTTGCTGGTTTCGGCCCACTGGTTGACGGTGGGGAGAAATCCTAGAAGATAGAGGGTCATGATCTCTCCTCTTGCCACTCAACACAGGGATGACTCGTGCCTGGTACTCAATGGTTGGCGGTCCTGACGCCATGCATCTTTGTCTCTGGGCTCGGGGTGCTAATGATGCGGTCTCACATCAAAGGCTGGCGTGAGCAAAAAGACTCGTTCACAGACGAACTCGAAGAAAAGCATCTTCAGAGGCGATTTCGTCGTCGTATGCAAGCCTCTGCACTTCTGGTCTTGCTGGGCCTGTTGATTGGCCTGGGGCAGCTCATCGACGGACCGGAACACCCTCGATTGTTTACATTCTACTGGCTGGGAGTGTTGCTGCTGACATGCTGGATAATACTGTTGGCTCTCGGAGATGCTGTTTCCATTGCCGCCTATTCGCGAGTTGCTCAAGCGCAATTGGACCAACAGAGACGAAGCATTGAAGCAGAGTTAGAACGCTTAAAGGCCAGGCAATCGAACGGCCATGCTCGAACCGATCGCTCATCACTTTCTGATGATTCCACGCCTTGAAGATTTAGCCTATCAATGAATCACTCTTTTGTGATGCGATACACGGCTTTGTATGTTCGCAAAAAGATAGTTCCGTCTGCAAACGCAGGAGTGGAATTGCTGGGTTCGTTTAATGCGTTCTGGTGAGGAGTGAGCAGTTTTTGTGGATCGGGTTTGATCACAAACGTCTTGCCAGATTGGTCTGTCACGTAAATATGCTCGTCCGCGAGTATCATCGAACCCCAGAAAGCAGCCGGTGTGCGTTCAGTCCAGAGCACTTCACCCGACTCCAGATTGATGCATTGTATGCCGTTCAGCCCGGCAGTCGGGGCATAAATATGATCTCCAACGATCACTCCCGAACCAATCCGCTGCGGGTTCTCTTTCGTGACTCGCCAATTTCTGGCTGTCTTCGTGATGTCACCTTCACCACGTAACCAAAACCCGATGCCTGGTCCTTTGAATCCCCCCAAAGTGACGGCATATGACTTTGTTAAAAGCGGATCTGTGTAGACAAGTTGAGTGCCGTTTGTTTTGGCGACACCAGTGCACCACCAGACTGGAGTCCCTGTCTCTGCGTCATATCCGACGACACGCGTTGGCATTGCACAAACGACTTGTCGATGACCATCAATTATTGCGATTTGTGGAGTGCTCCAGCTTCCGATCCACTCCGCCTTTTCACCATTGGGGCCGTTCTCACCACTGTCTCCTCCCGGTTCGGGAGTTTTCCAGATGGTCTGTCCATCTGTCAGCGAAAGAGCCAGCATATGAGTAATCTCTCCCGGTCCAATATTCAGATAGACTATCTTGCCGTCAATAATGGGTGACGATCCTGTTCCCCAGATGTGGTGAATGGGGCCAGTTTGATGCTCCCAGAGTTTTTTGCCATCAAGCGAGTAGCAGAATACCCCCGCTGATCCATGCCAGACGACTACATGATCGTCATCGACAGCCGGCGATGAGCCACAATGAGGGTTTGTTTTATGGGTCGGCTCCGGTTTATTATAGGAGACACTTTGCTTCCAGAGTTCCTGGCCGGTTTTGGCATCGAGGCAGAAGAGATGCCGTTTCGCACCATCATCGGTTGCACACGTGACAAACACTTTTCCCTGGGAAACCACCGGGCTGCTATTTCCTCCCGCCGGTAAAGGGAACCTCCAGGCGACATTTTGTTCGGGCGACCATTCTTTGGGGTAGCCACTTCCTTCGGCTCGACCGCGTTGAGTTGATTCGACACCTCCCCGAAACACGGGCCAATCAGCGGCATCGATTGCCGTCGGTTGAATGAGTAGTGAAAATGTCAACAAGGAGTGACAGAGGCAGATGATGAAAGTCGCCAGAACACATCGCATGAAGGCCTCCATGAAAACTTGTAGAAATCATCTTGATGATTCTCCAGTGTCGTCGATCGCATCGTCTGAGGTCAAGAATCGATTTCGGGCTGATATCGAGGTTGTCCACCCCATCCGAGTTTACGATGCAATGTGCGGTAATAACTATGCCCGCCGAAACGTGCCAGCTTGAATGTGACGGGAGCCTTGTGAACAAGCAGTTCGTCTCCGGGAAGAATCGGGCGTTGCAGTTGACCATCAATGACCGCCATCACGCCGTCAGGCACATTTGGAAATCGCATCAAATACTCACAGTCTGCACTATCGACCAGAGGACGGTTGGTAAGCGTGTGAGGACAAATCGGCGTGACGACGAAGGCATCCAGCGCTTGTCGTAAAATTGGTCCACCTGCTGACAGAGAGTGAGCGGTCGATCCGATCGGAGTACTGACAATCAAGCCATCGCCACTGAATGTCGCCACTTTGTCCCCATCAATCAGTAATTCGATGTCTATCAATCTGAGCGATGCTGCAGATACGGCGACCACTTCGTTCAGTCCCAATACGACTTCCTGTGTTCCATCGGCTTTACGATGGACGCATTCAAACATCAGATGTTCTTCGATGCGAAAGTTTTGCTGGCAAATTGTTCGCAGGTTGTTATGTAGATCTTCTGGTTGCAGGTCGGCGAGAAACCCGAGTCGTCCGAGATTGATTCCCAGGATAGGGATTTGATTTCGTCCGAGGATGCGCGAAGAATGAAGGATCGCACCGTCTCCGCCGAGGACGATCAACAAATCGGCTCCGATACTCTCTGGTACGGATTCGGGTGTGATGAGAGAATCACAGAGTTCAACTTCTGGTTGGTCGTCTAATAACGATTTCAGTTCTGCATAAACAGATTGCGTTCGTTCAGACCAGTCGCGAGTGAACACCGAAATACGAAGAAGATTTGAGTTCATGCCGAATGCCAATCTGAAAGGATTGGGGAGAGTCCCCTGTTAGATTATTGTCCATCATCTGAGGGGGATTCTCAACAGACCAACGGTGTTTCCCCCGATGTAGACTCAGGGTAGTCTGTTTTTTATGAATTATTTCACTCACGGAATTCGGTATCTCTCCAACCCCTGGATTTTGGCGGGAACGGCGACGCCGGACTGGCTTTCGGTTGCTGACCGCAAAGTCAGGATGAGGGAACGGCTTGTGAAGCCATATGCTGATTCTGACGATGAACGGCTACGTGATTATGCAGCAGGAGTTCTACAGCACCTCCATGACGATCAGTGGTTTCACGAGACGGTTGCATTTTATGAGGTGACTTCCGAAGTGGCTGAGTGCTTTCGCGAACTCCCCGGGCAGGATGATGGTTTTCTCCCCGGGTTTCTCGGACATATTACGACGGAACTGCTATTAGACAGATTGCTTATGGAGCGTTTTCCAGGAGTAATTGATGGATATTATCGTGTGATTTCACAAGTTCCGTCTGCAGAGTTCCAGGACTTTGTCAACGTGATGGCGGCAAAACAGACGAATCAACTTGTCAAATTCATTGAGATCTTCAATCAGATTCAGTTTCTGCGCGACTATCTGGAGACAGCACAATTGCTAAGACGCTTGAATCAGGTTCTCCGTCGGGTCAAACTACAACCACTTCCCGATCATGCGGAACAAACGCTTGAGTCTGCCTGGGAGATTATTAAGCGAAGAGGTTGGGATTTACTCCCGCCTGAGAAATACCATTTCGATGAAAGTTCCATTCCTCACACACCAAGAAGGACAACCTGATGAAGTACGGTATGAATTTATTGCTTTGGACCTCAGATGTCACCGAAGAACATTTTGGCCTCTTGGAAAATCTCAAGGAATGGGGTTATGACGGAGTCGAATTACCCGTCTTCGACATGGATCCTGAGAAGTTTCGCAAAGTCGGTGAGAAGTTGACGGAACTGGATCTCGGACGGACTGCGGTCACTGTGTGTACTCCCGAAGAAAACCCGATTTCTGATGATGCTACGATTCGGGCTGCTGGATTGGTGAGATTGAAAAAAGCAATCGACATGTGCGCCTTGGCGGGTGTGACTCATTTGCTAGGTCCGATTCACTCTGCATTGGGTGAGTTTCCCGG
>Ga0181597_10005259_pt1 | contig 12498 bp, 8 predicted proteins | sample 041ome_5_FD_148647 | JGI IMG/M metagenome (GOLD analysis project Ga0181597, IMG submission 148647) | Coastal salt marsh microbial communities from the Groves Creek Marsh, Skidaway Island, Georgia - 041403US metaG (spades assembly) | ecosystem: Environmental > Aquatic > Marine > Intertidal zone >... | reverse complement strand
CAGCGAGACGGATGGGAACTGCTTCGAGGCTTTCGAGCACAAGGAGACGCATTCTTTCGCTTTCGACGGCTCGTCGACGACGTCGTAGATTTGGTGCAACGTTTTGTTTAACGCATTATTGAAAGAGTTCATCTTGTTTCGTTCTTCTTCTTCTTCTTCTCGTTTCAAAAGTCGAAGAAAGTTTTGCTGCTTTCCAAACGAGACGACGCGAGAGAAGAAACAAAGCGCAAGTGATGCGTTGTGAAGTAAAAATATCAAGAATTCCAATCAACTGTCCAAGAAAAAGAAAAGAAAAAAAAATGAAAAAAAAGCAAAAAAGCGTTAAGACACATGTGAGATGCACATTAAAAGACGTCACAAAAAGATATAATACTACTCACAACAACAACAACAATGTCCAAAGCGTTCAACACAAACTTCATCAAATGTGTCTTCGTCGCCGTTCTTTTCGGGTTTCTCTTCCAACTGCGCGAGATCGCGGCGGAATACCAGTGTCCGAGTTTTGGTGCGTGGTTTTTTTTTGTCGTCCAAGACTTGTGTCAACAACGTTCTCGAGATGTTCCCGACCAACCACGGAGGACGGATTTGATTGGTTCTCGATGAACCTATCCGCAGGAACGGCGTGAAATGTTAACGCGTGTTTCTCTCTCTCTCTTTTTTAAATAACAGATCCGGCGCAGTTGGAGCAACTCGCGATGCAATGCCTGGAAGATCCGGACGGTTTGTGCGGCGACATGTGCGTGAAAGCGATAACGTCTTCGGCGGCGAACCCGCAGGTGGCGAACGTGAAAGTGCCGTGCACCGGGGGCGTCGATGGACTCATCGAAAACGTTTTGAAAAAGTGTACCGAAGAGCTCGGCGCGCCCTTCGATCCTTGCGGCGGGAAAACGAAGAAGGCGATCATCGACGCGAGCGCGAAGATTAAGTGCGAAGAAGGCGGCGTGCTCGCCGATTACTAAGAAGTTTAAACTTCTTCTTCTTTATTACTCTCTCATGTTAGCTGCGTTTCGTGTTGCTATTACAAAAATATTTTCTAGGTATATAAACAAACTACTCCAAAACAAGTACACGCAGGATGAACGATGAGGATCGTCGTCGTCGTCGTCCAAGTTTACTTTTATCGCTTGGAGGAGAAAAAGTTTCCGAGCAAACCTCCTACTCCACCTTTAGCTTTGTTACTGCTGCTATTGCTAATCTTTTCCCCCGCGACGATCTCTTCGTCTTCGTCTTCGTCGAAAAACCCTTCTTCCCCTTCCTCGTACGACACGCTCGCGCTTTTCACTTTGACGATTTCCTTGTCTTTGTTTGAAATCGTTCGAAACGCTTTGCTCACGCCGTATTTTTGCAACTCTTCGCTCGCGACCATCCCGAGATACTGCTTCGCATCTTCGAGATTTTCCGGGTTGCCGTCTTCTTCGAACTCTCTCAATTGCGCTTCGGTGAACCCTCCGCTCTCGTCCGTGCCGCTTCGCGCGACTCGGAAAAGTAACCACGAACCGAACGAATCGTACGCCAAGGTACCGTCTGCGTTCACTTCCTGTCCCGTCGGGAACGGAATCAATCGATCGATTTTCTTCAAAAGAGACGGTCGGTTTAGCATAAACCGGTCGAATTTCGAAGTCATGGCGGATATTCGTCGTCTTGGAATCTTTTTCGTCAACAATCTGGCAAACTCCCAACCGGCTTGGTCGTTCGCGTCTAAAATCGCCCACGCCTCCGGGTCTCTAATCTTCGCTTCATTCGCGCGTCTCCATGCGCTCAGCGATTCGTTACTCGCGGTTAAATCTTTTCGTAACTTTTGCACGCCGGCATCCGTGCGTAAACTCTTAAAACATAATTGTAAATACATAATCCCTAACGAATACATGTCGAATCTATCCGGTAAATTCAACTGCCACAACACCGGCGAAAGCGCCAAAGCGATTGGCGGAAACGGCGCCTCGGGCGTTTGCGTGCTCATGATGTACTGTTCCGGCGCCGCATATCTCGGGTCGAATATGAATTGTTTTGGCACGTAATTTACGCCGAAACGTAAATCCGCGCTCCCTCCAAAATCAATCAACTTGAACCGCTGCGTGTTTTCGTCGAAAATTAAATTCTCCGGCTTGACGTCTCTGTGGACAATCCCGGTCCCGTGCATTTGCACCAACAAATCCAAGCACTGACTCATTATCGCCCTGATCGTCGCCGCCGTTCTCTCCGGATCTCCAACTGCTAACGTTCTCGGATAACTCTCCTCGTCCGGAAATAAATACGGCTCCAAGTTATACGGAAAGTCCTTCTCCTTCATAAACTCAAACAACGTCCTCCCGCCTTCGTACTTCCACGCCAACCACAACGGCGGGTACGCCCCAGGCTTCGACGGCTCGCCTTGCCACGACCCAACGTACGGCGCGCACGCGTTCCACGCCGCGATCTGCATCCTTCGGTTCATCCACTCCTCCGCTTCCCCGTAATCGTCCGCTCTTTTCAACACGTACGGCTCTCCCGTTTCGTTATTCGTCGCGAAATACACCACCCCGAATCCGCCTTGGCCGAGTTTCGTCCCCAACGTAAAATCCTCCAAACTGTACTTTTTCCGCATTCGATCTTGTATCGGTTGCACGACGTAGTATTCCACGTACCCAGGTAACGCCCCGGGCGTGATGGAGAGGAAAATGAACAAGGTCGATAACAGCGCCGCGCCTTGCGCGGTGAACAAAGGTTTCAACTCCCTTCGTAATTCCGGATCTAACGTCGACCGGTAAATCATATCGCCGCAGTTCTGGACGGTGCACGGAAGCCCCACGCCGGTGGCGACGTCGAAGATGTGGGACATCTGTTGATGGATGTCTGAGGTGGTCAAATTTTCCATTCCTTCAATCATCATCGTCGTCGTCGTCGAAACGGATATCGATGACGCTGAAAAACGTCTCCGTTTTTCGATGAAAATTTTCCCCATCTTTTTCTTCCACGATGAAGAACAGCACGAAGAAGAACTTTGTTCGGACGAACGACGCGAAATACACGCAGAGGAGGAGGAGGAAATGCGGGCGAGACCGACCCCCATTTGATGCTTTTTTAAAACGAGAGAGAGAGCGTTCAGAGAGAGAAGTAATACGTGTTCTTAAAATGAGGGAAAACTCACCGAGAAGGAAAGATACGATGGATAAAATTTAATTGTTGTGCAAAGCAAACAGTTTTGGTCAAACGAAAAAGAAAGCAAATCTCATTCCTGAAAAACGTCTCAATTTTTTTTAGAGACAAATCGAAAGCGCGCGCGTGAAGAACAATATCTCAAAACGAAACGTCACGAAAGAATACTACTGATGAGCAGCAGACGAAGAAAGAATCCACATCCGAAAAGAGCGGTGAACGCGAGGACGGTTTTGAAGGTGGCGAGAGAAGAAGAACCTTTGGTGTTGTGTTCGAGGATTCCTGACGAGGATGATGATTTCAACGAGGCGAATCATCATCAGATACAAAAAGAAGAAGAAGAAGGAGAAGAGGACGAAGACGAAGAAGACGAAGAAGAGATAACTGTTAGGAAAGGAACGAAGAGAAAGAGAGGGCACGAGTGCGATGTTTGCGAGAAGGTGTTTCAATATCCATCCAAGTTGGCCAGACACATGCGTACTCACACGAAAGACAAACCGTATGAATGTGATGTGTGCGAGAAGCGTTTCAGTGATTCTAATGGTTTAAAATACCACACGCGCATTCACACGAACGAGAAACCGTACGAATGTGATGTGTGCGAGAAGAGTTTTACGCAAGCAAGTAATTTGAAAAGGCACAAGCGTATTCACACGAACGAGAGGCCGTACGAGTGCCATCTTTGCGAGAAGAGTTATCGTCATGATAGTGGTTTAAAGTACCACATGCGCACTCAACATTAGCTCTCTTTCACAGTCCTCTGTAAACACATACATATACATCACATACTCAACGAATCAAACGAACTTTTACTCGCGCTTTCGCGTGTCTCGCGTTTTACATCACATTTCACAAAGTTCCCGAAAAACGACACAAAACGCACACATTTGCGCGTGAGATAGAGAACCACACGATAAAGATGACCACCACCGCGTTTGCGACCAAAACCGGGTCTTTCCTCTCCTCTCTGAAACACGCGATTCAAATCGTCTCTCTGGCGCACGTGTTCAACGAAAACGTCTTCGAAGTGACCGCGTGCGTCGGTCCGAGCATGTTGCCGACGTTTAACCGCTTCGGGGATATCGTTCTCGTGGACAGACGAATCGATGTCGGGAAAGGCGACGTGGTCGTCTCTCGGTCGCCGACGAATCCGAAACACATGGTGTGTAAACGCGTCGTCGCCGTGGGAGGTGAGAGAGTGGAAAAGAAAGCGAGCGCGAGCGACGTTTCGAATCATCGACAGAGGAGAGAGGACTCGGAGGAGTTGTTCTTGGACGGCGAAGGGTGGAGCGGCTATCGGAAGTGGGACGAGATCAACAAAAAGACAAAGAAAAACAAAGAGTACGTGACGGTTCCGGATGGACACGTGTGGTTGCAAGGGGATAACGAAGGGAACTCGACGGATTCGAGAGATTACGGTGCGGTACCGATGGAGATGTTGCGAGGTCGCGTGTTCGCGAAAGTGTGGCCGATGCGCGAGCGCGGTTGGGTGGAAAGAGACGAACGGTACGCGTTGAGAGATGAGAAAGAGTAGTTTAGAGTAGAAAGTAGGAAATACAAGTAGTAATAGAGTTGTTCAAAGCAGCAATAGTAGAGAGAGATTTAGGTGACTCTACCAGTGTTACGTGTAATAATATAACAATATTTAGTATCCTTTCGATCGACGATGGTATAATTTATTTAAATTTTCGTTTGTTCGCACCCTAACAACGTCTTCAACAACTCGTACGCGACGAAACGGATGCTATTTTGCGGCACGACTTTCATCGTGTTTGCCGTCCACCCTCTAAAAAACCCTCTCGCGCCTTCGTCTCGCATGATCGTCGTCATCGCGTCCGCCATCCCGTTGTACGTTTTACCTTTCATTTGCATCCGTCTTCGAATGGTATCCAACGGGTAACACACCGTCGCGCTAAACGTTCCCGAGGCTCCACCGATGACCAAATTCGCCATTGGATCTTGCTTGATGTTCGCCCCGTCCCCGTAGTACATCTTCTTCGCCACGTCGTAACTGGCAAAGTTACACGCCGCGTACGGCGCGATCCCGGCCAACGTCGGGATCAAACCTTTATACAGCGCTCTCACGCCTTCCGTTCTATACACCACCGAAAATGCATTCACCATCCCTTTATACGGATGATTCGGTAAAGCTAATCGTAACCTAATCGTATCCAACGGATGCGTCAGCGCGGTCCCGGTCATCCCCGCCATCGCCCCGGCGAGAAGTCTTTCCTTCACCCCTAACTTGCCGTTTTCGTCTTGCAACTTGCTCTTGTAAAAATCGTTCGACGTCAACTGCGCCGCGGCATACGGTGCGACCCGAATGACGTTCACCCCGTTCCCTTTCCAAAACGATAAAATCCCTTCCTCTTTGTATATTTTCTTGAACGCTTGCCCGACTCCGGTGTACGCGGTGCCTTCGATCCCGGACGACGCCATCGCTTGCACTTGAAACAACAGCTTGATTCTATCTAAAGGCGCCGAGGCAGTTCTCGCGATGACCCCGGCGCCGCCACCGGCGGCGACCATCCTCGAACCGTCCAATGTTTTTTTCATTTGAGAGAATATGCCTCCGTCGTCCTTCTCGTTCGCGGAGTGTGCCGCTGCTGCACCCATCGTCGCGAAAGAAGAAGAAGATGAAGAAGATGATGATGCTAACGCCGACCGGGAAGCGTCGCGGTCTCGATTCATTCCGTGTTTGCTTTACGTATATATCAAATATATATATAAATACTCGCCGCAAAGAAAGGTCTCCTCGCAGAATAGAATAAAAGAAGCGCCTCCTTACAGAGCGCGTAATTCGTTCTCGTTCTCTTCGAAAGAAGTGAACGCGTTCGTTTTCCTTTTGTTGCGCAGTCTTTATTACACTAATAAAGATTATCCAGAGAGAGTCTACGCTTTAAGAAGAGCTGCTTTTTGTGGTCGTGTGAAGCTCAAAAAAGAGTACCCTTTAGGCACTCAAGAGTACCCTTTAGGCACTCAGCGCCTGCTTTTTGAGTCCCCCTTACGCACTGAGACGCGCAAAAAAGAGTAACCCTTTACGTACTTAAACCCTAAACACAAATTTATATACCCGCGGCAGGTGCGTTTCGCGTCACATTGCGTTTCGATACAAACGCACACACACACACATCAAACGCGCGCGCATCTTTGCGGGTCGTTCTCGAGAGAGAGAGAGAAGAACGAGAGAGTGAGGGAGAACAACAAAATGGCGTACGGGTCGCTTCCTTCTTTCGAAGACGACGACGAAAGAAGAAGATTTTCATCTTCATCGCGTGCGCAGCGCGGGGAACGATCGCCCGACGAGGGACAAGAACACGAAGTTATGATCGCATCATCGGAAGTGAGATCCTCGGAGAAGACCAGAACGACAGGAAGGAAGAAATACGTCGCGATCGCAGTGGTTGGCGCGATGTGCGTCGCCGGCGTGTCGGCGGGGTCTTCGTCTTCTTCTCCCGCGAGATTACATCATCAGCTCGGAGATGAGGCCGCGGTTTTCACGGAGAGAAAGGAGCAAAATTTTCAGCCTTCGAAACTGGCGCGCGCTCGAGTCGCCATGGCCTCTCTCGGAAAGAAGAACAAACAAGATTGGCACTGGGAACACATCGGGAACGGGTATTACTGTCACAGCAACGCGAAGTACATATGCGAGTTTTGGGGATCGCCGCCGCCTCCGGCGTATCCGTTTCCGCCGCAGATGCCGAATCCTCCGCCGCCGCCGAGTCCAGCGCCGCCGCCGATGAGTCCGGACGTGCCGTCACCACCGCCGCCACCGCATCCGATGCCACCGCCGTTGTGCGCGAGCGAAGCGTTTAACGAAGATTCGTGCACGGACGAAGTTGTTGTGAAGAAGTGCACGAGTAAAGTGAGCGAAAATAACAACAATAACAACAACAACGCCGACGCCAAGGCGACGCCTCAATTAGGCGAGGAGAAGTGCGAAGACGTGAAAGTCCCGGTGTTGGGGTATTGTTCCATGCAATCCGCGTTGCACAAAATTCAGTGTCAAGTGGACCAGACACCGTCGGCGCACTTGGCGCAGTCGTTGGAAAACTTGTGCACGGAATTGCCGGCGAAGATTGACGCCGTCGCGAACTTTACGATGTCTAGAATGTTCCCGACCGATCCGAACGTTTTAGCGGAAGCGTTCAACTCGAGATTCGCAGCATCTGCTACGGCCTCGTTGGGTGGTGCTGCTCACACTTCTTCATCTTCTTCTCCGTCGTTAATCGGCGCGGAAGAAATGTTGGACATTTTCGATCCGGATAACGAACACGTGTTCAGAGACTCTATTCGTAAACTGTTGCGAGGCGAGCCCGGGGTCGCGGACAAGAACAGCAAAGGTCACGAGATTGCCCCGTTGGGTCGCTCAGCGCACCAGTTGGGCGAGCAAGCGTTGATTGCCACCTTGGGCGGCAGAGAAACGTGCTTCTCTGTCCCGGTGGATACGTTCCCGCACCACGAAATGTCCGGTCAATTCGAAATGGAATGGCCGCAAAAGTTGCACGCTTCTGAGTATCGCCCGTCGATGTTCCGAGCGCAATTGTTGTCCCCGGAATTCGTTTCGTGCATCACGATGAATAAGTTTGAGATTCCGATGGAAGTCGCGCGAGGTATCGTGGACACGTACCGGACGTACTTCAAACCAATCATAACCAAATCGTTGGCGCAAGTCAACGACGCGACGTGCGGGAACAACAACCAAATGGGAAGATCGTCTAGAATGGGTAAAAATGAAGCGTCGCAATCGAAAGATTCTATCGAAAAGATTAAAGCGTTTACCGAGGAAGGTTTGGCCGGCGCCGCGAAGAAGAAGACGGTGGTCGGACGAAGTTTGTTGAGCAGCAGTTTAGAAGAGAAAACGAAGCCAAAGACGTACTTAAGAACGACGACGCAAATTCCAACCGTAGATTTGAGAGGTGCGGCGGATATTATCCAACGCGAAGCGAACATGGGCGGTTCCGTTGACCACGCTTCGTTGGTCGAGGAACGCATCATGTTGAAGATCAACAACTTGCGCGCGCAGTTTCAAAAGGACCCGTTGCAAGACAAAGCGTTCACCCAGAAGAAAAAATCCGAGGCTGAGAAGAAACACTCCTCCAGATCTCTTTTGAACGTGGATAATTACAACGAAGCCATGGAATCTGCGAGAATGTCCTTTACGAACGCGTTGAAGAACACGAGAAACGTCGATTACGAAGCTGAATTGGCGACGTCTATCAACTTCAAAGCGTCCTTCAAAGCCGCGAACACCATGTTCAAACACGGCGATTTATTCGATTTGACGGATACTGGACCACCGGTGATTAACAAAGAAGAGATGATCTCCTTGGGCGTGCCGGGCGTGTACATGAAGACCAACTTAGCGGCGAGGTTCCGCATGCCGTATTACTTCAAAGCAGACGTGCCGGGTGAAATCAACTTCCACGTCAAGGGTGACGTGCGCTACAAAATTAAGGTTTCCAACAATACCGCCGCGGTAGAGTTCTTAGGATCTACGATTCAAGCCGATCCGGAAGATATCACGTCCTCCGTCGTCGGATCCTTGCAACTCGGCACTTCGGTACGTTTGGACGAGTTCGTCACCGCCGTGTGCGTCGGCGACTTGTGCACCGGCCCGATGTTAGCCATGCAACAAGACGCCTACGTTGGCTTTGATACGTTCGATACGAACGGCGAAGTCTCCTCCGAGGATGAAACGCCGACGTGTTACGAAGGACCGGGTGGGCTCGAAACCACCTTTGTGGAGTGGGATTACGACGCGTCCGCAAAGGCGCAGTGCGTGGCGTCCGCCGACGGTGCCGCCAAGGGTGTCGGTTCGTACTTGCAAGTGCCGAAATCGCCGATGGGTGTGTACATGACCACTTTGAACGGTCAAGCACAATCTATCTGGCACGATTACCACTTAGACTCTGGAGATGGACACTTCTTCATGGATGAATTGTTCCACACGTGCGCCAAGGAGGACGATCCGGACACGTACGTCGACGCGTGCGATGCGGCGTATTTGGGTGAATTGCCGATGAAACCGACAAAGTCGGCGAGAAAAGCGGCCAAGCTGGCCATGAAGCACCATCGCGCGCACAGTAGCACGTTGAAGAACGTGAACGTGCCGAAACCGACGCCTGTCGCGCAAGTCGCCAAACCGGCGGCTGTCGCGCAAGCCAAGCCAGCTGCGGTATCTAAGCCATCTGCTGCGCAACAACAACAAGCGAAGCCTGTTGTGGTCGCGGCCGCGACGACTGTCAAGCCTGCTGCTGCTGCTGCTACCAAAACGCCAACCGTCGTGACTGCCAAGGCGGCGCCGGTTCGACCAGACGGCGTCTACGAAAAGAAACCGGACGGCATGATGCGCTTAGTCGCCACCGAGCGTAAAACGCCCGAGCAAGAGCTCGCGGAAAAGAAGAATGCGGAAGAAGCGAAGAAAGCTGCCGAAACTAAAGTTGCCGCCGCGGAGAAGAAAGTGCAAGATGCGAAAAACGCCGCGGATGTCAAAAAAGCCAACGTGCAAAGCAAAATCGCAGCGGACCAAGTGAACGCGGCGACGAAAGTGATGAACGACGTCAGGCAGCAACAGCAAAAGCAGCAGCAGCAGCAAAAGCAGCAACAGCAACAACCAAAACAACAACTCAAACAACAGCAATCAAACAACAACATCAAAATGACTCCAATCAACGAAGAAGCGAAGAACCTCGAAAAACGATTAGACTCCATCGAAGCTTCGATGGGCCGCGAAGAACTCGAAAAGAACTTACAAGCGGAAAAGTTAGCGAGAGGTATCGCCATCCCGGATCTTCCCACCGCTACGACTCCTAAAGTCGCCTCCGCGACGAAGAAGCCAACCCAAGCGAAGAAACCAACAACATCATCCGTGATTTCAGAAATTTCCATCGACGACATCGCGGCTGAAATCGCGGACGAGGCGAGCATGGAAGGCGCGTAACGCGTAAAAGAAAAATGTACAAGAGTGAAAGAGCGGGAAAGTGTTATTTTTAGTTTGAGATATTATTAGTTTATATATACACATATTACGTTTAGAGAGAGAGAGAGAGAGAAATAGAGGAGGATTGTTATTATTATTTATACACTGTTCATGTCGTACCGAATGCTAAACTCTCTCGCGTACGTTTACTGTATTCCTCCCTTCGCGCGGCGAAAGCGCAAATCTCAGCTTCTTTTCTTTCTTTACGAATCCGCGGCACAAATTTCCTCTAATTCTGATTAATAATGTCGGCAGCAGCATCGACATCGCGTCATCCTCGTCGTCATCGCGATGGCGAGCGCGAACAGCTGTTGTTCAAAACGACGACCGCGAGGACACAAACGGTTGAACATGGGTCGTCGTCGCTTGATTGTGATGAGGACGACAACAAGAACGTTTTGGGGAAAATCTCAACCTTTTTCCTCCTGTTGTTCGTCCTCAGCGTTGCGAGCGCGCTCGGGGTTGTTCTGACGAATGATAATACTGCGACGACGAAAACGAGAGCGCTTTCAATGCTCGGAAGCAGTTCGAGCGGTTTGAGCGCGAGCGCGAACAGTTACGTGCCGTATTCCGTGGAACTGATTCCAACGTTTGCAGAGCAAAGAAAACCACTGACTGATTTTACGTTTTACGCGGCGGTTGGATCGTGCCTGAGCGAAGCGCCGAAGGACGGTCGATGCATCGATTACGGATCGAGAAGCACTCACGGTGCTTCGATTTCGGAATGGAACGTGAGTTTAGTGACGAACATGGATAAAGCGTTCGAAAATCGCTGGGAGTTTAACCCCTCGGAGTCGTTGAGCGGGTGGGATACGAGCGGAGTGACTTCTATGCACTGGATGTTTTTCAACTGCCATGAGTTTAACGGCGACGTGAGAGAATGGCAAACCGGGAACGTGCAAGATATGAGCGGTATGTTTTATAACGCGACAAAGTTTACGAGAAAAATTGACCGGTGGGACACGAGTTCGGTGACGAACATGCACGGCATGTTTCAATTCGCGGCGAGTTTTAACAAGAACATTTTAGGGTGGGATACCGGGAAAGTGGCGAACAGCGCGAATATGTTTAAAAACGCGACGGATTGGTACAAGAAGTTTTCATGTCCGAACGATTCGAGCGTCCCGAACGAGTGTTCGTGCACGGCGTGCGTGAAACAGGAGGAGTTTTTAGAGAGCATAGAAGAGTGTTTGCGTTTAGCGCCCGGAGGGAATTGCGAGAAAGGGTCGCACGGCGCCATTCACTTGTGGGACGTGTCCCAAGTGACGGACATGTCGTCCGCGTTTGAGAATCGAGAATCGTTCAAAGACGTCGGTATTAGCAATTGGGACGTCAGTTCGGTGACTCGAATGGACAACATGTTTCGAAACGCGGTGTCTTTCAACGGCGATATTAGCAAATGGAACGTTGAAAACGTTCAATCGTCGCACCGCATGTTCAAAAACGCCAAGGCGTTCGATAAAGACATTCGAGGGTGGGTGATGATGAATTTGCCGTTATCGACGACGCCGACGACGAAAACGAAAACAACGGCATCGACGATGGGTTCTTCAGTAGTCAGCGAGAACCAAACCAACCACGCCTCTTGGGACATGTTTACCGGTGCGGACGCGTGGTTGATTAAATACGGCTGCCCGCACTGCCAACAATTCGAAGGCCCGCCGGGAATGTGGTCCACTCTCAACGAACACCCTCCGCCTTCGCCGCCGTTGCCGTCGCCGCCCATGTCGCCGACTCCCCCATTCGACCCATCGAAATGTACGTCCACCCCTGCGTTCGAGAACTTACACGAGTGCGAGGATACTTTACTCCATAAAGAGGATTGCTCCGTCGATCCTTCCACGAACGAGGAAACGTGCGCGGTGGAAGTCAAAGTCCCGGTCCTTGGATTTTGCGCGATGAAAGCCGCCATCAATAGGCTGAACAAAATCGAGTGCGGTTATTTATTAGAGGAGACCGCCTCGCAGACGCTCGATTCCGTCACCACGCCGGTAAACTTGCGGGGCATCGGAAACTACCTGGACGGACTCGCAACCGTCCTCGAGACTCAAATAGCGCCGCATCAAACGACGCCAAACGACGAAGACCCTTTCGACTTTAACGTCGCCGGCGGAGTCGGCGAAAAAGAAGAAGAAAAAACCGACGGCGTGTATGGCATGATTACAGATAAAAAGAAAGGTTGGTTTCCTTTTCTTTCTGAACACCAAAATTGACAATAGTAGCAATAGTCGTAGTCATCAATTAGGTGTATTCTCCGCGTTACGACAGAATTTCTCGCGCTTTGCATCCTCAGCTCGCCCGTGGGGAGGTTTCCTTTCCTCGTGCATCTTTTTTGGGGCGGTTCGGTACCGGACCGGGAGTCGCGCGTCGAGCGCGCTTTC
>Ga0181597_10005254_pt1 | contig 12503 bp, 3 predicted proteins | sample 041ome_5_FD_148647 | JGI IMG/M metagenome (GOLD analysis project Ga0181597, IMG submission 148647) | Coastal salt marsh microbial communities from the Groves Creek Marsh, Skidaway Island, Georgia - 041403US metaG (spades assembly) | ecosystem: Environmental > Aquatic > Marine > Intertidal zone >... | reverse complement strand
TCCTAATCCTAATACTGCGTTGTTGGTTCCCGCGTTCCGCCGGAGGAGACGGGAAACTGTTGTTCGCAACATGATATCTTCTTTTGTGTGCAAACAAACGACAGGTTTCGTTTCGTTTTATGGCATGTATGGATCAAAAACGCCATTTTTTTCTCTAAAATACGAGTACTTTTAAAATTGTGTGACACCACCCTCTCGAGTAGTCGCAGTAGCGCTGATTTTGCCAAGTGATAAGATATACGAGAGAATAAAAGCACTCACTTCGTTTCGTCTTCATCGCTTCTGACGTCAGAAGCGCTTCTTTGAGCGCTCGGGAAACTGTTGTTCGCGTTGCGTTTCTCTAAAATACGACTAAAAATAGACCAAAAACTTTTTTTTCGTATCTAATAAAAGCGCCAAACGGTTCGTTTTGACGGGGACACACACCCCAACAGAGCACGAATACAATGAAGAACGAAGAAGAAGGGAGTATCCGCAAGGGTCGTGAAGACGACGAGAACAACAAAACGGGAGGAGCGGTGGTGGTAAAAGCGCGCGTGGCACCGTCCGGCGCGTTTGGTTTGCCGATGTCGTTCGATTTGGTGTGTCGTTCGATTGTGTTCTTGGACGACGCGCTTTGCGCGTTTCCGGTTGGTCACGGCGTGTTGTTGGTGGAGAGCGAACGCGGGAGGCAAGTGGCGTTCGTGCCCGGGACGCCCGGGCAGAGGAAAGTGACCGCGATCGCGGCGAAGAAGTGTTTTGGGGGTGGGAGCGCGAGGGAGAGAAGCGAAGACTTTTTGGAGCAGGAGGAAGAGGAGAGAGGAAAAGGCGGTGGTCAACGAAGAAGGGAGGCGGGAGTATCTTCTTCTTCTGCTTCTTCTGCTTCTGCTTCCGGACCGATCACGTTTACTGGCGAAACTGCTTCTTTACTCGCGATTGCAGAGAGTGGAGACGAGGAAATAGGACCGTCGATTGTGTTGTGCGCGATACATCGACAGACGCAAAGGCGCGCGAGGTTGAGAACGTTTTCGTTGAGAGACGCGATCGGGACAGACGGGAAGAAAAGTTCGAGCTCTTCTTCCAGTGCAACAGTAGCTTCGATGAGTGGATGTTTCGGTGAGTATGCGTTCACGGAGGTGTGTTTTTCAACCGATGGAGCTTCGATTGTAGCGAAAGTGCAAAGAGTTTCGGACGAGAACGATTGGACCTTGCGTTCGTGGACTTTCTCGGATCTGACGAAGCGCACCAACGTCAGTAACGACGGTGATATCAATAGTAATCAAGAACTGTCGACGAGCAATCCGTTTCCTGCGTCGTCTGCTTACTCTGATATTTTCTCTGCGGGTAAAAAGTCCTCGTCGGTGTCGAACGTGTCGCACGTGATTGGTTTTCTTCCAGAGCCGCGCATAAGCGTCGGTCAACGCAACCATTCAACGTCACACTCCAATCCGGCGAGTTTTAAATTTCATCCACGCGAGAGAAATACCGTTTCAGCTGTCGCTATGAGCGTGATCAGAATGTATAAGCTCCCTCAAAAGTCAGAGGCTGACTTATATGCCGCATCTTCGGCGTCGGGGAGTCGGGGCGTTATCAAACTCGCCAGCGCAATACCATTCGGGGAAGCCTTTGAAGGAGATGAACCAGTCGATCACGCGTGGTTAGAGAAAGGAAACGGAGAGAGAGTCGTTGTTGCATTTAAAAGTGGACAAGCGTTGATACTAGAACAATCGCAACCGATATTTATTATTCGAAACTGCTTTGCGCAAAATAATAATAGCTACAATATTGGCGCAACGGGCGTATGCGCCATCGGCGCACGAGGTTTTTGTATTTTCGGAACTAACGGAAGCCTTTCCGTGTATAACAGAAATGCCGATCGAAAGATTACCGCGGGTAAAGAGCCATACGGTAAAATCCGAGTTTGGTCTGTTCGTAGGAAAAACCAAGCCTATGAAGATAGTCCGGAAGAAGAAGAAGAAGAGGAAGAAGAAGGTGAGGTAGACGGAGTAGATGAAGACGCGGTCGATGAGAAGAATGTGAAGAATCGCAACTGTAACTCGCGTGATGGTACAGAATTCGATGACGTTTGTGGTAAAGATACTACAGATACTAGTATTTGTCAGTCGCAAGAAGTGCGTTGGATCATTGAAAGGGGAGCGATTGTTTCTGCGGACGTCTCTCCGTGCGGCGAAACTCTTATCGTGTGGATGGACCATCCAACGAACGAGCTTTACACTCTCGCAGTCTCAGATGCAGACGCATCGGTTCGGGAAATAACGACCGAGAAGGAAGCTTCCAGCGATTGTGAACAGAGCGCTTTGCAAGGTACCGCGCATAGTGACGTGTTCCAAGTACTTTTGCGGGAAAACTTCAGCGTCACAGCTTCTGAACGCTCGAAACTACCCGGTGCGACAAACTCGACGATATCGTTTTCTTCCACGTTTAATCAAGATGCCAACAGTACGTCACGTGGTGGTAATATGATATCGCACAACGTTGTGCTTCCATCTCCATCCTCGCGTGCAAGTCATTGCGCTTTGAAACCGATACTCGCTACGTGTTCCACTGACGGCGCCGTTCGTATCTGGTCTACTAAAGAGAAGAATAAAATGTTGTTTGGTGGCATTTCTACCGCGTTGACGACCAGTGATGTGCATTCAGAGACGACCGCAAAGTCGTCAGATCGCGGCTCTAGTACGAGCACGTCTACAGAGTCGTCGGCTTTTAGCTGTGCGCTTGAACTTTGTGAGCACTTCCCAGAGACGCCACTTTCAGTAGCATTGCATCCGTCCGGACATATTCTCCTCGTTGGCTTCAACGATAAACTCCGCATGTTCTACATTCACCGCGACACTCTCGAAAAGGCTCGCGAGTTTCCATTGAAGAACGTGCGTGATGTCAGTTTTGCACACGGTGGACACAAGTTTGTGGCCGCGCATGGTAACTGTGCCAAGATTTTCGACACGTATACAGGCGCAAATGTGTCGACGCTTCGGGGACACTCGTCAAAGGTTAGACGGGTAAAATGGACGAGTGATGACGAAAATGTCGTTACTATAGGTGCGGACGGTTGCTGTTATCGCTGGGAGTTACACGGTGTTGATGCTTTATCTGGAGAACACAAGAGAAACGCAGAACACGCGAGAAAGGGGTGTCGATACGACGACGTCGCACTTCTGCCGAAAGAACTCGGGAATGGCGTGTTTTTAGTTGGAAGCGATCGAACGATTAAAGAGCTAGACGGTGAAAAGTTTGGCGCAGGTTCGTGCCGAGAATTTGAAATCTCTTCATCCATGTCAGCGCTCTCTTGTAACGGCGGCGGTGACGGTACCGCCGGAACGACTTTCGACCAGAGCGGAAGTGATGAGGAGCACAGCAGAATGGTCTCGCGACGAAAAGCAACTACTCTAACATCTGCGTGCTTTCTGCATTCATCTCGACTCCTGGTATGTGGTACATCCTGCGGTGCGTTGCGGGTATACACAACTCCGTTGACCGGAGAATTTCGTGAATATCGATGCGCGAGCAATCGGGAAATTACATCCATATGTGCGTCCGATACTGAGAAGAGAGTGTTCGCGTGTGCCTCGGACGGAACAATGTTTGCATTCGAGATTATTATAGAATCTGATTCCGGTGCATTCAATTTCAATAACCCTCTTCCTCGGTTTGATAAAAATAGAAGCGTAAAAGATACGAGCGACGCTGACGCGCCAGACGACGTGCTCATATCGCGCCTCGTCCTACTTGAAAAGGAGAAGAGCATAGCAGATCTCCGTTCAAGAATTCGTGAACTTCGCGCCAGACACGAATACGAGCGTCGAGTGTCCGACCAACGGAATCGAGAAGAAGTTAATCGTCTAGAAACGCAGCGTAAGAACGATCTGGAAAGAGAAATCGCCAAGCGAACGAGGTTGCGAGAAACATTTCTGGAGGAGAGGGCAAAAACTGAAGAGAAAACGCGCAGCGAAGACGAAACGCGCCGAACACGCGAAGAACACAAAGAGAGAGAGTATAGGCGTAAACTCGCGAAAGAGTTTGAGAAGACTGAAAACTTAAAAGTCGTGAAAGATGAGGAAATTGCGAAGTGGGACGAGCAAAATTCAGCATTGGTGCAGGCCCATGAGGCGTACGTCAAAGAATCGGAAGCGAAATTGGAGAAAGAGACGCGACTTTTACAGCATAAAATCGCGCAGCTAGAACTAGAAATTCGCACAGAGAAGGAAATTAGCGAAGAGACGCAGCGCCAAGTTGAAGAAGACGCCGACGAAGAGATTGAAAATTTGAAAAAGGTATTTCAGGAAAACGTGGAGTACGAGCGCCATCGTTCTGCGGAGTTACGAATTGAGCACGCGAAAACACGGAAGCTTCGCGAAAGCGCAACCAGAAACGAAGAATTAATGCGCGAAGAGGCCTCGTTAGCAAAGCGCGAGCGAGATGTGCTCAAAGAAGAGCTGGAAAAGGCGAAACAAACTTTAGCAGAACGCGACGCTGAAATACGTGATTTGAAAGAAGACAATAAAAAATCGACTCGAGAGATGCAAAAGAAGATTGCATCAGAACGGAAGCTCTCCTCTCAACTGACGGAACTTTCCGAGAGACTCGTCAAAGTCGATTCTGAGATTGTACCAAAGTTTGAGCGCACCGTAAACGATTTGAACGAACATTTACAGTTGAAGGATAAAGAAATAGTAAAAGTATTGGCAGAAGTGAAAGCTCTCAAAGGCGAGTTGGAAGAAACAACACGCAAAGGAGAGAGCTTTCGCAAAGAAGCAAAGTTGAAGCGTAGAAACGCGGAAAAATCGCAGCAGTTGATTAAAAGATTCCAGCGCGACTTGTTCCAGGTGGTGGATAGAAAAGCAAACGAGGACTTCAAAGCGTTGAAAGATGCCGTTGTGCAACTGTATTCCCGATACGCTCGCGAAGAAGACATCAAGGAGAACGAAGTACACTTGACGCGCGCGGAAGAAGCAGCTCTTGCGGTCCAAAAACGGAACGATGTATTAGAACAAACTGTCGAGAAGTTACGTAAGCAATTGAGGAAAGAAAGTGAGGCTCGGCGTATCGAAGTATCGAAGGTTTTGAAGGAGAATCTGGAGCTCGTTGAGGCCGAACGCAAAAAGGAAAAAAAGACTACGGACGAACAGCAGCAACCATTTTTAGAGCTGAAGAGATATTTACACACCTTAGCCGTGCAATGAGGAATAAATATTTGTGTGCATCTTATCGTACTACACGCTGGCAATACCGGCTATTTGTGATCCTATAACCCAAAACCCATCCAAATCGAAGTATTCATAGTCTACGTTTTCGCTGCCAAACACCTTCTTTATGACTTCGCCTGTCTTCCTGTTCAATCTGCAACCATCCGCAGCTTTGATCTGCATCGGTGTCAATGCCTCCTGCTGACGTCTCAAGCTATCGTTCGTTTGACTCAACACGTGTTCGACGAAGATAAACTTGCCCGTCTTGGGTTTCAACACGCGCTTCACCTCCTTCAACGAAGCCAACTGATCCTCCACCGAACACAAAACAAGCGACACGACCGCCACATCCACAGAACCATCTTCAAACGGCAAATTCTCGCTCACGCCACGCAACGGCTCGTATTTCACCTTATCCGATTTCACCTTTTCAAAATTCTCCAGCGCGTACGGAGTCATGTACTCGTTCGGATCGACGCCGTACACGTCAACGCTCACTCCAAAATTCGTCGTCGAAGCGACCATATCGTAATACTTGGCGTTCGGCCAGGTGCCCGCGCCTAATTCAACCACGTCCACCTTCCCTGTTCTGTTCGAAAATGCTCTCGTGAATAATTCTGTCTTTCTCTCTTCGATGACGCTTTCGTATCCAGCCATCGTTGTCACTGCGTAAAAAGAGTTATAGAGTTAGTTGGAAAGAGTTCGTTAGGGAGTTCGCAAAGAAAGAAGAAAAACACAAACACTTACTCGCTTTGGCAAACACTTTGTCCGTCCGCTGATTCCTGTGATCGAGCACATAGTTCACGTCCTCGACGGTTTCATCGTTCAAGTCTAAGAGTTTTGGAAACGCTCGCGCGGCCTCCGAAAAGGAAGCGGCAAAACAGAAAGCGCAGCCAGAACACGCGACGAAAGCGCGTCTCGAATCTTTCTTCGTTTCCAATCCTCTTTTTCTTCTTTCATTTTTGTCCTCATCATCGGTCCTAGATGCATCAGCATCAGCACGCGAGGATGGTACCACGCGACGACGACAACTGTTGCGATTGTTTGCTCCTCGAGATGTGGTGGTAACGCGACGACCGGTGTTGTGATGCGCTGAAGACGCGCAGAGAGATGTCATTTTTATAGGGGATTTTTAGGGGATTTTCTTCACTTCATTTTAGACTGACGCTTTAGATATACACATCAAATATGGTCGCCGATCGCGAAATTGGAGCATCGACGCACACGAAAAAGTCCTCGAGAGTATCATCTCGGAATAAACGAGCGTTTGGCGGATTTGTCGTCGCCGCGCTCGCATCCATGACCGGGTACTTTTTAGCGACCAAATGGAAGGAGTTTACGACGAGTTTTTCTTCTGACGATGATGCAGCGGGGAACAGACGACAAATATTACTCGTGGGAGACTCGCTGACGCAACGAGGCTACGATTCAAAGAAAGGATGGGTGTCGAAACTCGCGTCTTCGTACGTCAGACGCGCGGATGTTATAAACAGAGGGTACTCCGGGTACAACACGAGATGGGTTTTGGATTTGATGAAAAGGAAACCGAAATTGTTTGTGAAAAAACCAACGCTGGTGGTTGTGTTTCTCGGCGCGAACGACGCCGCGGTGAATCACAAGCGCGAATACGCGGTTCCGCTCGAAGAATACGTGAAGAATATGCGGGAGATATTGAATTTGTATAAGAACGTGCCGAGAATTGTCATCACGCCACCACCGATTATTGAAAAGGACCGGGTGCAACACGCGATGGAGACGACGGCGTTCGATACGCCGGATCGACTTTATCAACACACTGAGAAATACGCGGTTGCGGCGGAAAAAGTGGCGAGAGAAATGGGGGTAGGTGTGGCAGACGCGTTCGATACGTTTGAAAAGTTAGGCGGTGGGGATTTGAGCGCGTATTTTTCGGACGGGTTGCATTTTAGCGAAAAAGGCGAGGAGGTTGTGTACGCGTTAATCGTAGAAACCATAAAGCACACGTATCCGTGGATCGCCTCGGAAAAGTTATCCTTAGACGCGCCGTTGCACGGAGAGTTAGCCGAAAGAAATATTTAATAGCTATGTCATACTATGTAGTAGCGTGAATTGTTCTCTAGTATTCTGAATCTATCTTTCAGTATTATTAACTTATATCTAATGTTTCTAATGTTTCTATCGTCGCATTTGAGTAAACGCAGGCGAGGAAGTTTGTCCGGGAGGTTTTTGTTGCTGACTGCCAAAACCAGAAGCTTGTCCGAAAGCAGAAGCTTGCCCGAAACCAGAAGCCTGTCCGAATCCGGTATTTTGTTGTTGTCCAAATCCAGCACCTTGTTGTTGCCCGAATCCAGTGCTTTGTTGTTGTAGTTGCCCGAATCCAGTGCTTTGTTGTTGTTGTCCGAAACCGGTACCTTGTTGTTGTCCAAAACCAGCAGAAGATTGTCCAAAACCGCTCGTTTGCCCGAAACTCCCAGAACTTTGTGGTTGTTGCTGCTGCTGATTGCCAAAACTAGACGCTTGCCCGAAAGCACCGCCTTGCTGTTGCGCTTGTTGCGCAAACGGACTAGAAGACGCTTGTTGCGCGGCTTGCGCAAAACCACCTCCACCACCACTTTGACTCGCCAGCGCGCCAAAACCACCTCCGCCGGAAGCCGCCGCGGCGGCACCAAATCCAGTCGGTTTATTTGCAAAAGCAGCGAAACCAGACGTCGGAGCAGGCGTCGACGGGGCAGTAGCGGCGGCAACAGTAGTCGCTGCCGCTTGGCCGAAAGTACTCTGCGGTGTTGAAGAGCCGAACGCAGGCGTACCACCTCCAATCTTTGCCGCTTGGCCGAACGATGGAGTTCCCGTCAATGCTGCCGCGCCTCCACTCGTTGAAGGTTGACCAAAAGAAGATGTTGAAGTGGGTGTGCCAAAAGCTGCGCTTCCGCCTCCACCAATCGTTGCGGCTTGGCCAAAACCAGGCGTGCCAGTGAGCGCGGCTGCACCACCACCACCACCACTAGATCCAAAACCAGTGCTCGTAGCAACGGCTCCTGTAGACGCAGGCGGATTCATACTACCAAACGATGAAAAAGTACCCGTACCCGGTACACCAGCCACCGAAGCGGCGGGCTTTCCGAACGCAGGTGCCACCGTTGGTGCACCGGCCACGGTAGTAGTAGACGTAGGCACCGCAGACTTACCAAAAATTCCACCTACTGCAGACGTTGATGTCGTCGAACCTAAACCTCCGAAACTGCCAAAGCTCGACGCGACGTCTGTCACCGGAGCTTCAGCAGCTTCCTTTTCCTTAGCAAGCACCAACGGAGGTGCCAATTTCGGGGTTTCTGGAGGCACTGAAAATAGAGCGGACGTTTCACCCTCTTCTTTCCTCTTTGCTGGCGCCGCCGTCGCGAGCGATCCAAAGCTGAACACAGTCTTCTCAGAGCTCGCACTCGCCGCGGCGCGTTGTAACGGTGGCGGTGAAGACTGAATGTCCTCTTCCTTCTCTCCTTCCTTACTATCATCCAGTTTTAACTCTTCGACAGATCCGAAGGCTTTGGATTTCGGGACGCTCGTTGCAATTGAAGAAGTTCCAAAGCCGAGCGGTTTCACCGCCGGCGCCGGCGCCAAGGATGCCAGCGTTACAGGAGCAGAAGCAACGGGAGGAGCAGGAAAAGTAGTAGTATCATCAGCACTTTCTTCCTTCTTCTCCTCTTCTTCTCCTTCTTTCTTCTTCTCGGGTTGGTTTTTAGCGATGCCGAAACTAAAGGCCGGCTTACTGTCGCCACCACTACTCGTCGACAATGGCGCAAAGCTGAATGCAGGTTTTGGCTTCTCCTCCTCTTCAATGGCTTCTTGAATTTTCGCTCGGTCTGCTTTATTTTTAGCCATGAAGTCTGCGCTCCATAAGTTCACCACTGGTTTCGCTGGAGTCACAGAGGATGCGGTGCTAGATGCCGTCGCTGCTTCAGGAGCAGCTGGGGCCGACGACGCCGAAAGACTCGGGAACAAAGGTTTCTTCGACGCTGCCTCTTCCTCGTTCGTCATTTTTTTGGGTGCCAAGGAAGGTGCAGTCAACGACGGTGGCGGAGGAACTTCCATTTTCTTCGGCGCTTCTTTCGGTTTCGACGGTGCCGCTGCAACAGGTGCTGAGAACGCCGGGAAGAGTGGTGCCTTAGCCGGCGCCGCCGCCCCTGGCGGTGGAGGAACCTCCACTTTCTTCGCGGCAGAAACAGGAGCAAAAGCAGAAGCAGATACTACAGGCGGCGCAGAAACTGTTCTCTCGATGCGCTTCGGAGGCATTCGCGGTTCTATGCGGCGAAGCGGTTGCTTCAAAACGTCTCGCTTCATTTCAGAGACTACGACTCGAGGTTGCTTGACGAGCGTTTTGATCGCGCGATCCATAGCTTCCTTGTGCGAAGTCGTCGGCACGTCCACTCCGAGATTATCGTCACCTCTACCTCTCGAGGCCGTTCCAGGCGTGCTAAACATCACACCAGACGATAACGCCGCTAAGCGTTGCTTACCGGGAGTTTCAATCGCATTCACTTCAACTCTCCCATCCTTCCCGACGCGCACGTCAGCGTCGTACCCAAACTCGCGGAGATCCGCAATAGTTGTTTCCAAACGTTCATTCTGATCTTCGATGACTTCTTTCTGCGTTTCGATTGCTGCCTTCAACGCTCTCGTGGTTTCTTGCGAGCGACTCTGATTCATCGTCAAGACTGAATTTGAACTGCTGCTCCCGGCTGCCTTCTTGATGCGATCGAGCCGCTTCTTCTCGCGTTCGGCGAGATTTGTACGCACTTCGAAATCAGCCGCTCCTTGCGCGATGACATCCATTTCTCGCCGCAGCTGAGCTTTCAACTTTCGCAAACCTGTTGGGAGTTCCATATCTAAATCGACGATTTCAGTCAAATCTTCGTCGTCGGGATTTTGATTTTGGTTCTTCTCCAGATTTTCTTGTGCAGCCTCGATGAGACTTTCGAGTTCACATCGCATGGTTTCGTTCTGGCGGTCGCGCGACCAAAGTTCACCGATGGCTTCGTTTTGTAGCCTCGCGACGCGTTTCGTCTCCTGGATTTCATCTCGAGCTGAATCTCTGGCTTGCGTAGAAATATCAAAGTGTTTTTTTGAAAATTTCGCGCTCGCAGCGAATGCAGAATTTTCATTTTGAATCGCATCGCACGCGTCGTTACAGTCCGATAACATAGCGTCGCACTCAAGTTTCGCGTTTTCGAAATCATTCGCAATAAGTTTGAGAGCATTTGCAATATCCTTTGACGTACTCACACCTGAAGCGGCTGAGGTCTTTGGAACACCTTCCAACTTTTTACCCCAAGAAGGTAATGGCGAAGCCTTCGGGTCCATCGGCGCTAACGCCTTCGAATCGTCGGCGATTTTTGTTACATCTATAGACCGCATCACTGGAACTGGTGAAGCAGTACTCGCCTCTCCGCTACTTGTTGCAGAAATTTTCTGCTTTGGCGTAGTTTCGATTTCGTGCTCCTTCAAAAACAGTTGTTTTAACTTTTCGCGCGCCGCAGCTACGTCTGAGATTTTACCAAGCGAGAGTTGCTCCAAGAGTTTCGTAGGATCATCCGCGAGCGCTTCGAACGAGGTAGGAGCGGACGGAGAAGAAGGAACTGCGGACGTAGGTGTTGTTCTTGATGGCGGCGCTGCTCTAGGTGGCGTCGGATCTGGTACTGGAGTTGGCGGCGGGACGTTGTCTCTTTCTTTTTCTTTTTCTTCGTTTTCCTTTTTCAAGTCTGCCGCCGGCGTCGAAGGAACGCCAAAACTAAACGCAGGTTTCTCCCCTGTCGCGGGTGGACCAAAGCTAAATGCAGGTTTCTCCCCCGTTGCGGGTGGAACAAAGCTAAACGCCGATTTCGGTTTCTCCTCCTCTTCGATAGCTTCTTGAACTTTCGCCTGATGTGCTTTGTTTTTCGCCATGAAATCCGCACCCCACAAATTTTTAACCGGCGCTGGAGCTTCTACTTTTTCTTCATCATCTTCTTTTTTTTGCGGTGCCGCCAACGTTTGTATTTTTACCGGCTCTTCTCTGGGAGTCTTTTCAATCCTATACCCGGGCGGATCTGTCAAACACGCCAATCGAAAGCATGCGATGCGTCCATCCGACGTGGAAAGGATAACTGTCGGTCCTAGGGGTAAGTCACCAGCACCGCCGTCGGATGGGTTCAACATGGCCCCGCACGAGGCGCCGTAATCCACCGCGACGCCAGAAACAAAATTATTCTCGTCGTCGAAAGCTAAAGGGATCGTGCAAAAGCACCTATCGTCGTCGATTTCTAAAACGCGACACGGTTCCGATGCGGACGTGGACACGAGAAGCACTTGGTTATCCCACGCGCGCGCGTGCGCACACAAAGCGACATCCCAACCATTAATTGGGACGACGTGCAAAGGATTCCCAGTCGCCGCGTCTTGCGTGGGATCGATATCGAACCCTCCGCCTAATTTGCTCGCCGTCCACTGGCCGTCCTTCTTCCTCAACGCAAGCAATCTGCACTCATCCTCTCCGTTTAATATAGAAACTAAAACCAAATCGTCGCTGTTTTCGTTTGGAAACGCAATCGATTCGATTCGCTTTACGTCGTTCAAATTCACAACGTCTTCCCCGACGAATACCGAGCCCTTTGCGTTCGCGTACGCCAACGCGTTCGTCTTTGGATGACACGCCGCGCACTCAACGCCTCCACCTGCCACCTCTTCCGTCCCGTTCCGAATCAACGATCCACCTTCAGTGACAACAACATAGCTCATACCATCCTCTTTCTCCTCCCAAACGAACTGTTTTACCTTTTTCGTCTTCGTAAAAGTACCTTCCTCTCGTCTCTTCACCGCGCCTTTACCGACGACGTCGTAAAACTCCAAGACGTCATCGTCTCCATCGCTGACAACGACCGCGACGACATCTTCGCTCCTCGGTTTCACGCTCACTATTTTCACGTTTTCTTTTACGACACCTTTAGTATTCTCATTCTTCTTCTCGTCCGACGTCGAGGATGAAAAAAGTATCGCTTCGCTCTCTTTCCTCCCTTTCAGTCCCATCACTTCCTTCCCAACCTCGTCCACATCAAACGCTCTTAACTTATTCTCATCGTCCACGTGTACAATCGTTCCGTATCTCACGGATACGCTCGTTTGTCTTTCGTTGCCTCTCGCGAAGCTTTCCTCTTCTTCTCTGAATCTGTGCACGGACACCGCGCCGCAGTTGGAAAACACGAACGGGCCGACAACAGAAGATTCATTTTCTTCCGTTTGTTTCATCTCTTCTTTTTTTCTTCTTCTTCTTCTTCTCCTTCGCTTTAATATATATTCAAAACAAATTGAACG
>Ga0181597_10005248_pt1 | contig 12511 bp, 7 predicted proteins | sample 041ome_5_FD_148647 | JGI IMG/M metagenome (GOLD analysis project Ga0181597, IMG submission 148647) | Coastal salt marsh microbial communities from the Groves Creek Marsh, Skidaway Island, Georgia - 041403US metaG (spades assembly) | ecosystem: Environmental > Aquatic > Marine > Intertidal zone >... | reverse complement strand
TAAAAACAAATCTATATCCCAATTTTGAAATACATATATTAGGATTTACATTCGATACACTCACTAAATTATGGAGTAACAATAAATTTATTGAAATGTTTAATTTTAATGCATGTATAAATATAGGAGTCTTTGGAACTTGTCGTATAGATGATTATAATATAGATAATATTACTCAAATACGAAATAGTTACCCATATGTATATCGAAGTCCCACCCATAATATAGTAATAAGACCAACTGGTTATACCACCACAACAAGTGATGTATATCAAAATTTATTGTTAATAAAAACAGAACAATATAAATTATTGAAAGACAAATATATTTACCATAATGTTTTCTTAAAACATGGTGGAGATACATTAATGATAGATACGGATTATAAATATATTGTATTAGAAATATGTTCTATTAAAAAAATTATACATCTTAAAAGTAAATTAATATTTCCATATGAGGTTGAAGGAGATTATAATGAAAAAGATTTTGAAATAAAAACAGAATCATTTTATGAAACAATAGAAAACATTATCAAAATACGAGATTTATTAAAATGCAAAGTAATTTTATTGCCACCAATTACTGAATTTGAAGGAGATTGTATATTAGGTGTTCATGAAAATACAATACCTGATAAAGTTATTGAATACAGGAATGATATAATAGCACGACTGAAAGCCGCATCAACATTAGATAATACATTTTTTATTGATTGGAATTTATTTATTAAAGAAAAAGGAGTCAATATTATGTTACAAGACCAATTTCATTTTACGGAATATGGCAAAAAATATATTTCACAAAAAATATATGATTTTATAAGAAGGAGACAAATAAATATTGAGAACTAAAACAAATTTTTAGATTTTATTGAAATATGAACATCAGATTTTGATACTGAAATTCAGAAGAATTATACAAAAGTAGGTTTTCTATAGAACCTATAAAATATTATATAGATTACCAAATAAAAAAGGTTGCATAAAACTTACACCGACTAAAAAGAAAATGAGACAAACTAATTTGAAAATATATAAATATTTTTTATTTTCAAATAAAATACAAAATTATTTCATAGAATATTATCCAAGTAATTACACTTTCGGACATTTAAAATGGGACAAAAACCCAAAATAATAAATATGAAGTAAAAACAGGTAAATATATTAGTTATAATAATGGCGTATTATTTTGGGTATATTTGTAAAGACTAATTGTAGTCTAACACCTAAAAGAATATGCAAAAATACCAACGGCAATTAACCCTATAAAAAGACCCATATGATAATGATATTGCATATTACGATACATTTTCAACCAAGCTTTGGTTTGCTTTGGGTCTTCAATATGTTCTAACATATAATTTTTTTTAGGTGTAAGAATGTAATAAAAATAATTAGTTATAAACGCAGAAGTGGTAGATATACATATCATAGACATAGTTGAAAAGGCTCTTTTCATAATGAGAGTATTATATAAAATAAATAAGATAGCAACAAAAAATCCTATTACATATCCAGTATAATAAATACGGGTTCGTTCATCAACTATATTTTTATACATATCTCGTAAATCTTCTGGTAATTGTTTTTCATATTTTTTCATGGTATCACTATTGGATGTAGCATTTGTCATATAAATCATTCCAATAATAAAGATAACAGAAATAGCACAAGTAATTCTACAAGCCATTTATATATATAGAAGATAATTTTATTTTCTATATATTTTGATACCTATTGGAAATGTTGTTATACATTTCTAATGATTCCCTATCTATTTGATATGTTTCGGTTACAGTTTCTGGATTATTTCTACAATGACAATTTTTTTTACATATACAATGATGACAATTTATGATGATACAACTAGCGCCCCATATTATTCCGCAATTTTTGGATGGAATACATAACGTAATAAAACAATCATCTAAAAAACTAGATACTACATCCATTATATGTATATTATGAAATTATCTTTATTCTATTTTTATCTTTTTATAGGTTTTCTTCTGGTATTTCTAATTCGTTTTCTGAAAGTTTTATTATTTTGAATACCTCTTAAAAGGCGCATTTGTGCGGCAGCCTTTTTTTTGGTGGAACACTTGGAAAATACCTTCTTGGAAACAGGATTATATACTTTATAGCATGGTTTATTGCGAACTTTTCGTGTTTTATATGGCATTTATATAATATTACAAAGAAAAAATCTAAATAGAGCAATATAAATCTTGAATTTCAGAGGTTAATATATGACCTCCATATTCAACTACAGTTTGATACATACCGTTAGCAGATACGGATATAGATTTCCATTTTTTTAATCCAATATTCGGGTCTGATACAACTATCCAATTTGCTCCATAATCAGAGGAAACGTAAATATATCCATTAAATACAATAGCTGTTTGAAATCTTCCATTTGCTGATATAGATATATCTTTCCATTGTTTATCACGAACATTTTCATTGTCATTTTTAGTCCAATTATTACCAAAGTCTGATGATTGATATATTTCACCGGTTTCTTCAATAGCTGCCATATATCTTCCATCAGAAGACATATCACAACCAACCCAATTGTGATCGTCGAAATCTCTATCAACATCATTTGTAATTGTAGTGGTTACCCATGTTTGACCGTAATCAGTTGATAAGTAAATAGCTTCACAAACAATAATCTGTCTGGAACCATCATATGACATTGATATACCAGCAGTAGGAAATGTTTGAATAGAATTATACAAATCACCTGATACATTCGTATTTTTTTGCCATGTTTGTCCGAAATCGGAAGATTGGTATAATCCATCACCCGAGGATATAACAGCCTGATATTGACCGGTAAGACACATATTTACAAAAACCTGTGTTGTTCCAAGACTAAACACTTTGGACCAACTAATTCCATAATTACTGGAAGTATAAATATCCACACCATTTGCTGCGGTTTGATATTGACCGGTTAAGGATATGCTAACACTATTAGTTAATGCTTCTCCTATGTTTGTTCGTAAAATCCAAGTATTGCCAAAATTATTGGATGTATATATATCACCTTGTTCTTCAATAACAGTTTGATATTTACCACTAGCAGCAATTGATACAGAAAGCCATTTTTTGCTACCTATGGAAGTATCAGACCGGTTCGTCCATACAGAACCATATAAATCAAATACACTGGATGCATCATCAGATAATATAATTAGTATGGGAACTGTATACGTTTGTGTGATATTGGTAGTAGTCGATGTTGTTTGTTTTCGTATGTTGGTTTGTGATTCAGAATAGTTAATTAGGTTATTAATAGATGATAAGTTAATAGGTCCTACGTTACTAATAGGTGAATATGGTTCTTGTTCTATATCAACTTTTAATGTTATGCTAATACCACCTGGTATATATATTAGATCACCATTCATAAAACCATCAGTTACGCCTGGATTATTTTCAGCAGGTCGATTATCAAAAATATTAGTTCCCGATGCGTAACGTAAATTTTCACTAACATTATGCACTTTAAAATATCCAGACAAATCAGATACAACCGTCCCATTAATATTAAAGTCAAATTTATTGAATAATTGAATCAAAGCACTAGCATCGAAAACACCTTGATTAATATTATAATATTGTTCTCCGGCAAAAAGTGTAGAAAAACCATAAGGAGCACCAAAATATTCTAAAACAGTATAATTAAAATCACTGTATAATGTGGATAATCTTCCAATGGAAACAATATTGTCGGTTTGAAAACAATGTAATAATTCCTCAGCCGTAATAGTCACGGTATCATTAATTAACGTATCATTACTTGAGTCAAATTCTACATATAAGGTTTTATCATTACTTTCGTCTTTTGTAACCCCGATTTTATCATTCATTCTACGAACAGAATATTTAATTTGAAGAGCATCAGTAACATCAAATCTATTTGCTATTGTAGTATCTTGTAATTGAATTTCAGGAAAAGATTGTTCTATAGAAAATCCACCGGATGAATCCATTGCGAAATTATCACCTACATATGAACCATCTGAATTTTGTGTATTTGATGGATATCCTGACATTATAATATACAATATAAAAATAATTTTTACAAGTCTTCCAAATGTAAAACTAAAGGTACGTTATATAATTTACTTAAAACAATCATTTCTTTATAATTAATATTATTGCTAATATCATTATATTGAATAGGTGCTACTAATTTATTAAATAGATCTAATCGTATAGTAATGCCTGACTCTAATAAAATAACATCTCCTACAGCAAATCCTTCATTTATGGTTTTATTACTGCGATTTAAAAAAGGGTCGGTATCGTATAAATTTTGCATAAGTTGTGGAATATAATAAATATTCATGTTACCTGATACGTCTGAATTTATGGTATTTGTTGAAGGATCGATTGATAACATATTGATAAATTCATTTTCTGTAAAATCACCTTGATTATATTGTACTTCTCCAGAAACATCAAAAATAGTAACACTAGAACTTAACTTATAATAGTTAATTATGCTTCTTCTAAAATCTAAATACATACCTGAAAAATTTCCAACACTAATAACATTTTCATTAGTTAAATAAGGGGTAAAATCTTGGAATTGTAATGTTATTTTATCTGGGAATGAACCTCCAGATACATCAAGTGGTGATGAGATTAGATTATTGCTATTATCGGTTACAATATTTAATTTATCATTAAATGCCTTTACGCCTATTTTTAACTGTAAAGCAAGTGTTAAGTCTAATTCTTTTGTGGGCACATCAGTAATAATAGGTATAGGTCCACCAAAATATTGTTGAATATTAAACCCACCAATAGCAGGTATTGCATAGTATACGCCAACATATTGTACGAAATCATTATTTTGTATTTCAGTAGACATAGTAATTATACTATATATGCTGAAAGAGTATTTGCTTATAAATCATAAATCATTTTAAAATCTAAACAAAAGGAAAAATTCGAATTATTCATTGGTAAAACACGACCTCTTTCGTCAAATAACCTTATCCTTAAACGTTGAATATCGACTGGTCCAAAATATCTTCTAGGTTCAGTAATAATATTAAAATCATTTTCCATTATTAAACTAAAGTATGAACCCTTGATTGATATACGAGCTAAAATATTAGGGCTCATTATAGAATTATTGAATACACTTACAAATTGATTATTAGCACTATTTGCAAAATCATCTACTGCTAAATAAATATAACGTATATTAGCTGGTTCGATTACCGTATCAGCAATATAACTAGATGCGCCCCGATATTTTTTCTTAATAAATCCTAAATTCCAACCAATTTTTGTGGAAACATCTACTTTATCAACATCTCCATTAATATCTCTTGTAAAATCTAATTCTATATTACGTATTAAGTCAGAGCGTAATCCAGAAGGTTTTATGGATATTTTTCCGCTTCCAGAACCGGATGATGTAATATCCAATGATAATGATATATAAGAAAAAATATCTTCTGGATTTAAAAGATCACCGGTAGAAATTCTAGGTGATAATAAGTCATTTATTTTTTGAATTAGATCTCCGGCATTATAATTTCCATCTGGAATGGTAATAATCTTATCTGCTGTTTTTATTATATTTATATCGGCAAACGATGAATATATTGCTTTTAAATATAAAAAGTTATTACCAAATTCTTTACAAATACCGTAGAATGAAACTGGTAATTCTAATGAAGATAAACTCATAGAAACAACCTTATTAAATTTAATAGGCATTTGTATAGAAAAATCTGAACTTTGGGTGCTGTATAAATTATCACGAAAACGAGTATCTATATTTAAACTTTTAGTTATGATTCTCGTATTTAGCTGATTTAATTTTCCAGGAAAGAAATCGCTATTGTTAGAATATACATATTGTGTATCTTGACGATTAATAAGTTCATTTGTGCGGGGTTCAACTTCTTTTGATATAGGAGTATCCAACTTATCTAATTTATAATTATCAGGAATGGTAGTAGGTGCTGTAAAATTTCCTTTGCGACATTTTACAAAAATCAACCAATTCTTTGCTAATTCTAAAAATTCAATTAAGTCACGTTTAAATCTTTTATCAACATGTCCGCTTGATAATAATTTTTCACGTATGTTATATTCTTTTAATTCAATATCACTTTCTGTATACTTTGTATTCGGTTTTATTTGAAAAAACCTTTCCAAATCATTAATATTGTAATTATTTATATCTAAATCTAACTGTTCCATTACTAATAACGTGTATATATTATTATATCATTTGAATTATAAATTATTAAAGCAATTTAGTATTTTATTATTATATTTCTTTTCGGAAGACATATTATACAGTAATATATAATATGTCTTCAAGTGATTATACTGCTCTACGTAAATTAAAACAATTACAAAATAGTTGCGACGTAGATGAATTAGGTGATCCAGTGTCTTCATCATGGTATGATATTCCAATGTCAGAAAGAACAGATTGTAGTGTTGTATTAGGCACTGGACCAACTGGACCAATAGGACCTACCGGTTATACTGGTTATACTGGTTATACTGGTCCTGCAGGTGATACCAATGGCGGTTTATTTACAATATATGCTGAAGCTCCTGGATTCTATACATCAAATACTGGTTTTATATTTGCGTTCGGTGCTGGAATGGAAGGTTCAACTGGTTATGGTGTACCAATTGGAGCGGATTGTTCTTTAAATTATATCGGGGTTCGTGTTGGTTCACAACCGATTTCTTCTGGTTCTATCGAAATATATAAAAATGGAACGGCAACAGGTATTATATTAACTGGTTTAACAGATTATCATTATTTATCAGATTTAAGTTATAGTTTCGTTCAAGGTGATTATATAAATATTAAATCATTATCTGGTAGTGGAGGTTCTGTCGTAAGTGTTTCTATGTGGTTTTCTACGCAGGGTATTAAAGGTGAAAAAGGAGATACAGGTGAAATGGGTCCGACTGGCTACACCGGTGAAATTGGTGAAATTGGACCAACTGGTGAAATCGGTGCTACTGGTGAAATGGGTCCAACCGGTCATGTAGGCACAAGGGGTCCGCCAGGTATTCAAGGTGAAATAGGTGAAACCGGTCCTACAGGTCCTGCTGGTGATATTGGTCCTATTGGTGGTATTGGTTATACTGGTCCAACAGGTTATACCGGTCCTACTGGTTATACCGGTGATATTGGACCTATTGGTTCAAAAGGTGATACCGGTCATATTGGTCCAATTGGTTACACTGGTTATACTGGTGAAAAAGGTGATATGGGAGTAACTGGTCCAACTGGGTATATAGGTCCAACCGGTTATACTGGAGAAGTAGGTCCTATGGGTCTAAAGGGTGATACTGGTTCTATTGGTCCAATCGGTTACACTGGTCCAATTGGTTATACAGGTTATACTGGTGAAAAAGGTGATATTGGCGTAACGGGTTATACTGGTCCAATTGGTCCTACTGGCGATATTGGTCCTATAGGTGAAATTGGTCCTACAGGTAATATGGGTCCTACAGGTTATACTGGAAGTGTTGGTCCTATTGGACCTACTGGTGTTACTGGAAATGTAGGACCAACAGGACAACTTGGTCCAATTGGTTATACTGGTCCAACTGGTAGTATTGGTCCAATAGGTGAAATAGGTCCAACCGGTAGTATTGGTCCAATTGGTTATACTGGTCCAACAGGTAGTATTGGTCCAACCGGTAATATTGGTCCAACTGGTTATACTGGTTCAACCGGTAGTATTGGTCCAACTGGTAGTATTGGTCCAACCGGTTCAATAGGATATACTGGTCCAACTGGTGACGATGGCGTCCAAGGTGAACGTGGATATAGAGGAGAAGACGGTGATACTGGACCAACGGGTAGTATTGGTCCAACAGGTAGTATTGGTCCAACAGGTGCTTCTGGTAGTATTGGTCCAACAGGTGCTGCTGGTAGAGATGGTGTAGATGGTGTTACTGGTCCAAAAGGTGAAGATGGTAGAGATGGTGATGTAGGTCCAATTGGTTTAACCGGTCCAACTGGTCCTGGAATAGAGGATACACTAGCAACATTAGAAAACGAATTATATATTGGAAATTCAATAACAATTTCTGGAGATATTATTCCAACCGAAAAAAATAAGTTTAATATTGGTTCAGTAGACAACCCTTTTAATAGTGTCTATATAAACAATTCTACTTTATATTTTATTGAAGAAATTGAAGATGAATTCAATAATCAAACCCGACTCGTAAATGCTCTTTCTGTTAATAGTGGGAATTTACAGTTGATAACAGTAGATTCAAATAATTCGATTGTATCAGAGACAAAAGTAGGTAGTAATTTTGTTAATAGACGAGAAGACAAATCATTTTACGATTTAATTACTCAACAACCACCTATATTTACTAAGGATACAACTATTTATATAAATGGTTCGAGTAATACTACAAAAGATTTAACTGTTTACTGGCATTATGACGATATTATTGCTTACATGACAGATAGTTCTTATCAGGCATTTTATAATAATAACAATACATATAATAGAATCATACCGTATATTAATAATTTGTATGTTGATATATCTTACTCTACAGTAACAAATGGCTGGCAAAATTACATAACAATACCAATTAATAGTGATTATAATGTATCTCAATATAAATCCACTACCATAACTAGAAAACAAGCACCTCCAAGTGGTAATGCGTCTTTAAATACTTTATTATTCCAAGAAGAAATAGTCAAATTTGATGTGCGTGTTTATGGTTCAAATTTGGGTTATAATCACCCAACTGTTGAAGAAAGAGCACTTATCTATAATAATGTAACATTCAAACAACCGAGTATTCCAGGAGTTTTTAATTTTAATAATAGCACTATAAACACACCTAATAGTCTTACATTATCATATAATTATACGGAACCAGAGGTAGGAAATGCGAATTCTACTGCTGTATTACAAGAAACACAAACAAAATATACTGAAAATGATACATTATCCAGCAGTTATTACCCGTTAGTAACTACTGTACGAGAAGATATTGAAACCGATGAACCAATTACTGGCGGAAATGATTTTACAGTTGGTTTATCATCATTACGTGCAGGAACAAAATACGATTTTTTGACAAGAATCAGAAACGATTTGAATTCTAATTTCACTATATCTGATTCTAGTTGGAATTTGGTTGGAACTGATGTTTCATTCGATACGGTTAATGGACCAACATTATATACATCTTTACCAACCGATCATTCATATTCATCTAACTATAACCCAATATTAACTTATAAAACAACAGAAAGTATAACCACGCCCACAATAAATGATTCAGAGGTTACCTATATTAATATTTCTGATACCCAAAAAATAGTACCAACCTATACATACGTTCAATCATTTGAAATTAGTGATACGAATGCTACCACTAACGACCAATATGGTTATGGTAAATACATAGAAACAAGCAATGGTTTAGTAGAATTATCTTTATATGTAAATAACAACGTAAAGCAAACCTTAACATACCCTGGATTTTCACCGAGTAGTCAATTTTTCCCTGCTAGTAAAAGTGCCAGCACTACTACAATTGATTATTATGGCACTCCCCTTGGAGGTGACATTTATGTTAATAACTCACTAAAACGAGGATATAGGTTATGGGGTAATTTTCAAATGACAAATATAAATACAAATGATGTAGTCACTGCAGTTGGTTCTCCAAGTAGCGCTCCATATTTATTAAAACACGAACTTACACGTGATACCAATTTAGTAGGTGGAACAGCATCTGTTAGTAATACTACTAATGTTTATGTAGATGACTTACCAAATAATCCTAATATATCACAGCAGACTGAAACAGCTATTGTTACTGATGTTGTATGGACTATGGGTATTCCCAGTGTTAAAAAGTATAAAATAGAATGCACGAGAACTTACAGCGATATTAACTCACAATACCAATATATTCGTGGCGATAGAAAATTATCATCAATAAATAGCGTAACATCAACCTCAAATACTAATAATAGCACAGGTTTTACAACAGGTATAGTTTATATTGATAGTAATAACATATCAACTGATGGAAATTATAGTTATACTGTAAGCGAATTTGCGAATGCTATTACCAATAAATTAGATAATTTACATTATACTACAGCACGTAATAGTAGTAATACAAATGTTACTATAAATGAAATAATATACTCTTTGAAATCAAATGGTATTACTAAAAATATAGATGTTACTGTAAGTCATCACTTTGATAAAAATAGTTATGACAATCTAGGTAATAGTTTATCAACAAAATTAACATTAGTGGATATTTACGAATTATCCAGCAGCACGATATCTAAAATAAATAATGATTTGGGTGGTCTTGCTATAATATCATATAGTTCTCATACTACCATACCCGAAAACTGGACTTTATTATATTATAATGGTTTGTTCCAAGCGAGTAATTATCCAACCATACCCAATTATGAATGGGACAATGTTCCTGGAACATTAACCTATAATGCTGGAGGAAATGGGTTATCATTAACTGGAACTGAAGAAACTACAGGAACTCGTTATAAGTGGATTGTCTTTAAATTGAATAAATTGTCTGCAACACAATACAGATTTAATAATACTACATACAATGTGGAAGATTCAGGTGGTATTAAATATTTATCAGTAACGGACATGCTATCGGGTTCTGGGTTATTTAATTCTACAACAATTAATAACTTATTTAATAGTAATAACACAGATATAATAGGGTTTAGTCGAGTTACAAAAACAGTAAATGGAACAAATATACCATATATTGGTAATTTCAAAATAGATTTTTCTCCTACTGGTGGGAATTGGACTTTAAATGGTTCCGCACAAACTGGTTATACAGGTTCTTTAAATCAATCGTATGGTGCAAGAGTGTTCTCCGGAACAGAATATGGATTTTATATTGCTCCTGCTTCCGTGAACGATGACTTACATATTTTTGTAGGAATAAAAGTATAAATTTTTATATAAAAAGAAGTCTAATATTATATTAGGTGTATAATATAAGATAATGAGTGATACCGTAAATTTTGATACAAATGAAAAAGTAAATATTTTATTAAAATCTGCATTAGGATTTCCATCCGCAGAAGAATCAAGACAATGGTATGAAGAAACAACGGTAGCTTTTAACAATTATATAATAGGAGAAAATATATTTTTAGATGAAGTTCCTACAATACCAGATTTTAATACAAATGGTACAGTTCGAACTGCTACCGACGTAGGTCTATCAAGTAGTGATTTTGAATCATATAGTGAAGATTCTAATAATAAATCAAGTTGTAGTATTGTTGATGATTCTACGGGAACCATCAGAAGATATAATTTATTAATTTTAGAACAAACTCCTGAACTAGCTAAGCCCTATTCTTCATGGTATAAACTGAATAGCAATTCTGAAAACATTATAAAAGATGCTATGCAGTTTAATTACAAACAATATACACAAAATTCAGTTTTAAACCAACCATATTTATACAAATTAAATACCCAATCATCATTAAGCACACCTATGCCGTTCGGTAAATTTGGAGGTAATTGGTTAGTTGACTTTAAATCGGGTATAGTTTTATTTACAGATGTTGATAATTTTTCAAATGGAACGCAAACGAACTCTGTTTTTCAAATAAGTGATTCCAACCGACCTGTTTTAAGTATATATACATATATTGGCAGAAAAGGTATTGAAAAGTTATTAGTATCTGGAACGGAAGTAAGTAATATATCAAATCCAATGACAAATCAAATATTTGTAGATACTAGTAATAATTATATGCTTAGATATAATGGAACTGAATGGGTATCAGTTGGTGGTAGTTCTGAAGTAGATGCGGAATTAGAATTAAAAGCACCAAAAGATAATCCAACATTTACTGGAAATGCAACTATGGATGGTGGTTATATTAAACAATGGTTCTAAGATATTATATATTCATAAATATATACTATGTCAATCGCAACATTAAAACGAAAAACACAAACAAAATACAATAATATGAGCGTAGGCACCGAAGGATTTTCTATAAACGGTGTATTTCGTAACCAAGGTTATGTAGGACAAACATCTTTAACACGTTCTTTACCCAGAACTTTACAAAAAGGATATGGAGGTTGTTGTGGAACATACAATGATGTTCCCGTTGTATTATCATCTGTGAAAACTACAGAAGATTCAAAAACTGTAAAAACCAGTTCAATGGGAACCTTAGGTATGTTAAGCAGTAAATACAGATGGATAAGAAGACCTCATCCATATTCGACCGTAAAACCAGATTCCAATAATAATACTGTCGACCAAAGCACATACATTGAAAATAAAAAGAAAGACACGGTTAATGATATTAGTAAAGGAAACGACCCTAATAATACTGATTGCACGAATGTAAATAATACTCCTGCCAGTTCTTGTGTAAATAGACAAAATGTATGCGAACAAACACGCCCTGC
>Ga0181597_10005240_pt1 | contig 12531 bp, 6 predicted proteins | sample 041ome_5_FD_148647 | JGI IMG/M metagenome (GOLD analysis project Ga0181597, IMG submission 148647) | Coastal salt marsh microbial communities from the Groves Creek Marsh, Skidaway Island, Georgia - 041403US metaG (spades assembly) | ecosystem: Environmental > Aquatic > Marine > Intertidal zone >... | reverse complement strand
CTCCCGTCGCGCGGATTCGCGTCGCGATCGCGACGCCGGTCGCGCGGATTCGCGTCGCGATCGCGTCGTCGTCGCGCGCGCTCGCGTCGTCGCGTCGCGTCGTCGCGTCGCGTCGTCGTCCGTTCCGGAATCGCGACGACGTCGGACGCGACGACGCGAATCGTCGACGCCGCGCCGTCGGATTCATAAATGGGTCTTTCGTGTGCCAAAATACGACCATCGATCCCTTGTCGAATCGTGACTCGAGAGAAGTCCCCCGGTCCGTCGCATGGTCCGTGTGCGTCTGACCGCACGCGAGTGAGACCGCGCGCGATCATAAATGGGTCTTTCGTGTGCCAAAATGCGTCCATCGATCCCTCGTCGAATCGTGACTCGAGAGAAGTCCCCCGGTCCGTCGCATGGTCCGTGTGCGTCTGACCGCACGCGCGTGAGACCGCGCGATCGCCGACGCGCGATCGCCGCGATCGACGCGCGCGACGTCTCGACGCGTCTCGATCGCGTCGACAGACATGGCGAAGGTCCCCGCGCGACTGCGAAGCGTGACGTACAGCCTGTCGCCCATGCGCACGGGCGTCATGCACGGCCTGTTCAAGGATTGGGCGTCGGGCATGGCGACGCGCGTCAAGGAGAACGCGGTCGACGCGGGCGTGTTCTGCGCGCTGCCGCTCGGCGCGACGGTGTGGTGCGTCGAAGCGAGACGACGACGACGCGAAACGGTGACGCGACGATGACGCGACGACGACGCGACGCGAAGGGACGGGACGATCGAGGGATCGCGGGTCGAGGCGTAGGGTCGCCGGAGCGCGACGACGGGACAGGGCGAGCGAGAAGACGCGACCGCGAACGATCGGTCGGGGCGCGTCGACGGGGTGGTGCGCGCGAACGCGTGACTGACGAACGCGCGTTCGATCGCGATCGAACGCAGGTACGCGTTGAATTACAAGGAAAATGAAAAGTTGGAGCACCGATATTAAATTCGAGCGGCGCGCGCGAGCGAAGGGGTCGAGCGAACGACCGACGTCGCTCGCGCGGTAGAGCGCGTCTTAATTTAGAATTGTAACGTTTAGAAGGACGCGCGCGCGCGCGGTGGTCGCGACGTCGCGCGCGTGATCGAACCGCGGCGCGAGGGACCCTCGAGCGCGCGGCGCGCGCGGCGCGCGCCGAGCCGCACTCGCCGGCGCGCGTCGACGTCCCGGATGTCGGACTCGGTCGCGCCCGGTAAGGATGACGACGACGCCGATGGGTTCTACGAGGAAGCGCCGCGCGAAGGCGGCGTCGGCGACGTCGCGCGCGAGGAAAACGGCGAGCGAAACCGCGCGTGGCCCGGTGTCGACGTGCAACAGCTCTCGCAAGCCTTCGCGCGCGTCGCGGGGTCGTTCGGGCGAGACACGATGGGCGTGCGTAGCCCGCAGTTCAGCGAGGAAGCGCACGAGGCGGCGTACGCGGCGGCGCGGGCGGATTATCAGGACGAACGGTTCGAGGCTGACCTGGCGCGCGCGATAAGCGCGTCGCTCGGGGACGAACAGCGCGACGCGCGGACGTCCACCGGCAGCGCGAACGAGAAAGGCGGGGATGAAGAGGCAGCCTTATTGCTCGAGGCGCGGCGACAGAGCTTGCGAGAGCGTTTCAGTGGGAGCGCGATGGCGGAACGGTTTTGGTCGACGTACTCGCTCAACTTTAGCGAGCGATTGGCCGACGGCTTTTTCTACCCGCATCCGAGCGATTGGGGGACGTTGAACGCCAAGGGGGGGAGATTACCGAAATTCGAGTCGTTGCGCGCGGTGGAGGATTACCAGGGAGATCGCGAGGTGGTCATCGTTGATCGATGCGGCGACGTCTCGTTGGAAGAGTTTATGGCGTATTGTTTTGACGAAATTGGCCACATCGAGGATAGGTGTGACGCATCGCCTGAGCTCGCACGCCTCGTCGCCGAGCGCATGGGGGGCGCCGCGGAAAGCGACGACGCGCTGCGAGAGACCTGGGAAAGCGAGCGAGCGCGTTTGATCGAGGAACACGGTAGCTTGATTTTTCCAGTGGGATCAATGAAAGTGGGTTTGCAACGACATCGCGCCATTTTGTTCAAAGCCGTGGCAGACTTCCTTGAAATTCCTTCGCAGCTGTTGCGTGGGAAATTTTATTGCGGAGACGAGGAGGCGGTGATGATCATTGTGATGTGCGGTGGTATGAAGCGAATGCTTAATTTGATGCATGAGCCGGGTCGTATGCAGACTCCGTACAACTCAGATTCGACGCCGCCATCGAACGCTGGATCGACGTACGCGCCTACCGACAGCGGTCGAGAGTCACCAGACGTATTGGTGACACCATCTCGAGCGGAGGATACTAGAGAAGGCCAACGTTTCGGCGTGATGTCTCCGGAAGACTTGCAAACGCCAGAGCAACCGAAGACTCCTTTGCGCCTCCAAGTCGCGGTCGATCTCACCATTGATCCGTCACAAATTTTACTCGGAGAGCGCATCGGGATAGGTTCTTTCGGCGAAGTTCACCGAGCACTCTGGCGCGGTACAGAGGTTGCGGTGAAGAGATTTCTCGACCAGGATATTTCAAAAAATCTCCTCGACGACGTGACGTTTGAGGTAGACATCATGCGACGTCTGCGACATCCGAACGTCATCTTACTCATGGGCGCGGTCACAGTACCTGGAAACCTATCCATCGTTACCGAGTTTTTGCACCGTGGATCACTTTTCAAACTTTTACATCGCGAACAAAGTCCAGCGCTGAAAGCGGCATTGGACAACCGTCGCAGGATGAGGATGGTCATGGATGTCATTCGCGGCATGCACTACTTGCACTCGTTTGAGCCGATGATAGTGCATCGCGACTTGAAGTCTCCAAACCTTCTGGTCGATAAGAGTTTTGTCGTGAAAGTGTGTGACTTTGGTTTATCGAGAATGAAGCGTAACACGTATCTCAGCTCAAAGACAAATGCGGGCACGCCGGAGTGGATGGCGCCCGAGGTGCTACGAAATGATGACAGCGACGAAAAGGCGGACATCTATTCGTTTGGGGTAATTTTATGGGAACTTGCCACGATGCAAGAGCCTTGGTCAGGCTTGAATCCGATGCAAGTTGTCGGAGCGGTCGGTTTTGCGGGTAAGCAGCTCGAGATTCCAGCGGATATGGACGAAGTCATCGCGAAGATGTGCCGCGATTGTTGGAAGACCAATCCTCGTGAGCGCCCGAGCTTTGAAGATTTGGCGACAGAAATGCGATCTGTACCCAAAGCTCCTAGTTTAGCGCAGAGCGATTCGAACGGAGCTATTAAGGAGCGAAGTCGACTCTCCGTGCCTCCGGTGCCGGTGTCCGAGCCACGGGGCGACTGGGAAGACGAGCGGTCGCGTGGTTGGTAATTGTACAGTGATATTGTAACACGTTCTAGTAATCAATGTATTTCGCTTGTTGCGCCTCGACGACCCAATGTTGCATTTCTTTTTGAAACTCTTCATCGTTCATCGTTTCGAGCTTTGCGTTTGTGGGCATGAGTGGTGAAAAGGCCTCGTTGAAGAGGAGTTTTTTGATAAGCAACAAGCCCGTCTGCGGTCGAAACTGCGGCACCATGTGACCAGAGCCGTGCACGGTCGCAAAGGACAGGTTGTTTTCGTAGTCAATGACGTGACCGGCAAACTGCGGCCCAGCGTCTCTCGTGGCGAGGTTCGGACCATATAGTAACGGCTTTTCTTCGAGAAGAAATGCGGGTACGCCCGAGGCGTTCACGAAGTAGGCTCGCTGAGAGCCACCCTCGAGCTCTTTGAATCCGAGCTTGATTATGGCTGCGCGCGTACCTTCATACGATACGCACGGGTCGGTATCGCCGTTGAAAACGATCGTTCGTTCGAGTCTCGGCGCGAGCGTGCGGTAGAAATCAATCATGCTCGGCGTGTGTTTGTCCGCGCCCTCGTTACACGCCGCCCATACGCTGCTATACGACCAATTTTCAGTTGGACCGGGCCAAGCTTTGGCGGGAGATTTCTCAACGTTGAGCGCTTTGCGGACATCATCACGCATCATCCATTGTGTCATCATATAATCAAGCGTGCCTGGAACGAACTCTCCGCCCTCTGCCATGGCTGCCGGCCCGAACAACGTGAGATCGTTCAGCCACGCGTAACGCCAGTCCTGAGAAAAGCCGTTGCTCGTTTGCCATAGAAACTTACGATGCGCGACGAGACACTCGGGCGAACCTTTTCCCTTAGAGACCTCATCCGCGAAAATCTCTAGCAAAGACGTCGACTTGCGCTTCGCGGCGCCGCTCCATTCGCCGCGCATCAACGGCGACGCGTATCGATGTTCGCACTGATGCCAGAGCAAGTCGAACTCCTTGTCCGGGATGAACCCATACTTGTGCCCGTACCACAACATAGACATTGAATTCCTCTGTGAATCGTTATCCGTGCACGGATCCCCCGTAGCGATGCCCGCGAGCGGAATCTTTGCGTCGTCGCTCGTCTGCGCGTCGTTGAAATCCAACAGTTCCCGCGCCAATGTCGGCACGTACACCCCCGCATACGACTCACCGGTGACGTAAAACTTATTTGACCGTAGCTCTGGAAATTTTCGATGGAAGAAATCCACCACCGCCGCCGCCGCGTCTCGCGCCGCGCTCACGTCGTCGTTCGAGCAGTCGCCGCCAACCGTCATCTCTTGGCAATAGCTCCATCCCACCCCCGCGGGCGACTCCAACGCCACCAAATTCGCATACTTCGTCCAAGCGAACGGATTTTCCATCAAACCACCGCTCGCGTTCACCAACAGCGGGCCTTGTTCTTGCAGAAATCCGAGAATTGAGCTCGATCCCGGGCCTCCGTTCATCCACAACAGCGTGGGCGCGCGCATCCAGTCGCCGTCGCGCTTCGCGGCGAACCAGTAGTGCAGCGCCGTCCCCGGCGTCGACGCCGACGCATCGAGAAATCCAGAATACTGCGTCGACGGCGGCGCGCCGTATCCCGGCAGCGTCGTCACCGCGTCGCCGTCGCGCGCCATCGCTCCTCCGCGCTCTTCGCGCCGTAATCCGACGCTCGCGCGCGTCCCTCGCGTCGTCGCGCGCGCGTCGCACGCCCCCGGCGCGACGACCGCGCACGCGAAGAGCGCCACCGCCGTCGCGCGCGTCGCGCGCGCGCGTCGCGTCGTCGTCATGCCGCTCGAAGACGCGAAGTGACGCGATGCGGCGACGCGTCAGACGCCGACGCGCGAACCGACGCGCGCGCGCGAACGCACGCGCGCGAACGCACGCGCGTCGCGCGCGCGCGCCCGATGTCCGCGGACGAGGACGAGGCGCTGCGCCTGGCGCGCGCGCTGCCCGTGAGAGATCGCGTCGCGCACGCGCACTGGAAGGCTCGAGTCGAATGTTACGACGCGATTGCGCAGCGATGCGCGCGCGCGAGAGCGATGGAGGACGACGCGGACGTCGTCGCGTTCGGTGCGTGTGCGATGCGACGTCGATGGGCGCGGGAGCGCGCGCGGAGACGGTGTCGCGGGAGCGATGAAGCGCGGAGGGGGATTTAAACAGCGACTGACAGCTGGAAAACGCGAACGTCGACGAACGCAGGAGATTGTGCGGTGAAAGCGTGCGCCGATGGGAACGCGGCGGCGCTCGACGCGGGCTTAGATGCCGTGCGAGCGATGCTGACGATCGCGGACGTGAGCTACGCGGAGAAGGTGGCCGAGGACATGCTGGGGAATTTGACGACGAAGGGTCTGGGCGGACGACCGAAGGCGGCGGAGCGAGCGACGGAGTGTTGCATGCTGTTGATTGAGTTGGAACAGTGCGATGCGGTGTTGGACGCGTTATTAAAGGCGAGCTTGAATAGGATACCGAAACTCGCGCTCGCGGCGACGAACGCGGTGTTGATGGCGGTGACGTCGTTTGGCACGCCAAAGGTGGTGCCGGCGAGCGCGATTTTGAAGGGGCTGGCGCCGTTGTTCGACGCCAAGGATGCCAAGGTTCGCTCGACGGCGAAAGATATCACGGTGGAGATGACGAAATGGTTAGGAGCGCAAGCGGTGAAGCGCGATTTGATAGATAAGATGCGGGAGGCTATGCAAGCAGACGTGAACAAAGCCATCTCGAGCGTCGAGGCGAACGCTCGACCGACGCGATTTTTGCGCAAAGATCAAGCGGCGCAAGATTCCGCGATGGCTTCCACATCCGGCGACGATGGGAGCGCTGTCGTGGTACAAAAGCCCTCACGGGACACAGAGACGACGACGACGACGGCGCCGGTTGCTGCACCTGACGCGTACGATTATTCCGAACCGGAGAGCATTCTTCCGCTTCTCGAGAAACCGGCCGAAGGGGAAAATCCAAAGTTTTGGGACGGCATAGTCAGTAAGAAGTGGCAGGAACGTCTCTATGCGCTTCAAACGCTCACGAAACTCGCGAGCGCGCCGAAGTTGTCGTCGGGCGATTACGGAGACGTATCCAAAGCTTTGAAGCAAGTCATCACAAAAGATAGCAACGTGGCGTGCATCGCCGAGGCCGCGAGAGCCGCTGCAGCGCTGGCAAAGGGCGCACGAAAAGAATGGACCCGAGACGCTCGTATACTTTTACCCGGTATGCTCGATAAGTTGAAAGATAAGACTGCAGCCGTCATCGCGGCCATTCAGGATGCACTGAATGAGTCTGTCAAGTATTGTTTTGAGCTCGCAGAGATTGTCGACGAAGTGTGCGCGGCGCTGGCGCACAAAGTTCCCAAAGTTCAGATCGAAACGCTCAAGTGGCTGGAGAGAACGTTCGAGTATATGACTCGCTCTTCATTGAGTAGTTTGCACAAGGTTATTGTCCCTCCCATTGTGAAATGCACGAGTGCGTCGAACGCGGATGCGAGAAACGGCGCGCTGCAGACGCTCGCAACTTGCGCGAAAGCGAGTGGTGGTATGAAGTCGATCGAGTTCTTATTGATGGATATCGATGCTGGAAAAAAGTCTAAAATCGAAGAATTGATGTCGGGTGCGCCGAAAGCTGGTGTATTGGCGCCGAATCCACCGTCTGTGCAACAATCGAGTATGATTGGAAAAGTAGCGCCGCCGGCGAGCGGCAGCGTCGAGCGCGCGATGAGCGTAAAGCCATCAGATATGACGGGCACAGCGAAGAGACAAACCATCGCTGTCAAAGCTTCCACTGAGGAAGTTATCGTTGAATTAGCGCCAACAATATCGAAAGATGATGCCGAAGCGCGCATTGTCGCGCTTTTGAGTGAGGAAGTCATACACAACTTGAAGAGCGCGGATTGGAAAGCTCGACTTGCGGGAATGTCGTCTGTCGTCGAAATAGTGACAACACTGAAAGACACGTCTGGTGACGCGTGTGATGCGCTCGTGATTGGTCTTGCATCGTTCCCTGGATGGAGCGATAGCAACTTCCAAGTCATGGATAAAATGTTTGAGACTCTAAAAATTTTGAGCGCTCAGCCTTGCTTCGAGTACAGGCACGTTGCGGCCGCGCTTGACGTTCTCGGCGAAAAACTTAGCTGTTTTAAGCTCGGTACTCGAGCGAGTGACAGTTTGCTGGCGTTTTCAGAGGCTTTAGGACCGCGGATCATCATGTCACGTCTTCGAGAGAAGACTGGAAATTCCAAGGCTCCAAAAGTCGTCGTCGGCGCTTTGAACTGGGCAAGTTCGACTGTGGAAGAGTTCGGCGTGGAGTGTTTAGACACGGATATGATGGTAGCCTGGGGTCGAGATGCGCTAGAAACGCCAAATCCCATGATAAAAGGCGGTGGGGCGAAGCTGCTTGGCGCCTTACACGCGGGCATCGGTCCGAGCGTTAAGGACTCGCTTGCCGGCTTGAAAGACGCACAGTTGCGTAGTTTAGAAGTGGAGTTTGCGCGTAATCCGTTCGAAGGTGAGATAAAGGCAAAGAGGCAAGTCAGAATGCCGTCATCTGTACCATGTGCGTCGCGTGCCGCTTCGATACCTAGTACTACGAATGCGCCACCGCCGAACGCGGCGGTCGTTGAAGCTCCGCGAGCCGACATAAGCGCGAAAATCAACGACAGCTTTCTGAGCAACATGAATGATTCCAACTGGAAGACCCGCGCGGCGGCTTTGGAAGAACTTGGAAACATTTTGAGAGGCGCAAATAATCGCATTACACCGACCGGAGGCGATTTGTTCAAGGCGCTCAACGCGCGGTTTGCAGATTCCAATAGAATGCTCGCCGTCACGGCGCTCAACATCGCCGGCGAGCTCGCTCTCGCTATCGGATCGCCCATCGATAAAGTTGGTCGAGGAACTTTATGTGACATCGTCAAGTACTTTGGTGACAGCAAGAAAAACGTGCGCGAGGCAGCGTTGAAAGCGTGCACGTGTTGGGTAACTTCGGCGGGGCTTGCAAAAGTTTTACCAACGATGGCGGAAAAGTTTCAAGAGTACTCTGCGAAAATCACAGCCGAGGGTAAAAAAGAAGCGATAGAGTGGTGCATGGAAACGTATGGCCGAGACCAATGCGCTGACGATGTGATTCACTGCAGTGCTGTGCACTTTGCCGCTGTTGGATTGAATGACAAGGCGACGGAATCAAGAAAGGCGAGCGCGGCGTTGATGGAAGCCATCTCGTCAAAAGTCGACGCCGACAAAGTGCTCACCATGGCGAAATCGCTCGGTAAGGAATTGAAAATCGCGCTCGAAGCGCACTTAAATCGTTCCAAACCGGCGACGAATATGAAAAGTGCAGCCATGGCGGTCATGGCGACGAATGCGTTGAAAGGGTCAGCGGCTGCCAGGAATGCGGCGCGTAAAGCCGCCGCGCTGGGTGGCGGCGTCGCAAAGTCAACCGATGCCCCCGTCATGGTACAAAGTGGTCCTGTTTTCCTCATCGACGCCGACAAAGCAGTTCGTATTCGCAAGTATCCGCGCAAGGCGATGAAGTTTGAGACTTTACGTGACGAGGATCTGATGTTATTGTCTGAGGACGTGAAATCTGCGAGTCGAGCGTACTTTCGAGCCGACGTGCATAAAATGATGTTCACGAACGATGTCAAAGCGCGACTCGCGGCGCTCGACTCTATCGATGAGGCAATCAAGTCCGATGAAGCTGAATTGGTCAACAGCTTTGACTTATTACTTCGTTGGCTCATGCTACTCATCAGCGAGGCGAGTCCAAACACGCAAGTAATGAATCGAGTCCTCGACGTGGTTTTAGATTCACTTCACGCCGCGAGCGATTTGGATTACAAGATCGTCGAACAGGAAGCTGCCATATTACTTCCAGTGATCGTAGAGAAGTCTGGTCACAGTATTGAGAGCGTTCGTGAAAAGTTTCGATCGATTTATCGCGCCGTTCCGACTGTGTACTTGGCGTCAAAATTTGTCGGCTACCTCACCACGGGTGTCGTGGAAACGAAGAGCTCGCGGACGCGCGCCGAATGCCTCGAAGAAATAGGCCGACTCATTGAGCGTCATGGTTTATTGGTGTGTCTCAGAGAGGATAAGACATTACAGGAAGTTGCCAAGTTAGTCGAGACTCGTGATATGAGTCTGAGAAACTGCGCTTTGAATTGCCTCGCTTCGGCGTACAAAGTCGCCGGCGACGGCGTCTGGAAACGCGTCGGCAAAGTCTCTAACGAGCAAGTTAAGGACGTCATAAGCGACAAGTTTGCTAGAGTTGCTCGGGAAATGAGTCTCAGTAACGAAGGTACTCCCGGAGATTGGCTCAAGTTTGATCCAATTCCAATCGCGAGCGCGTTGGATGGCGCGTCGTTGAGTAAAAGCGTCGATGCGTCCACTTTTGCCACGGCAAAACTCGCCGACATGATGTCTTCTGCGTCGATTCGCGAGAACTCTTCTACATTTCAGGAAGGAAAAAGTTTGGTGTCGCAATCTATGCACGTATTACCCTCACGAACGCCTTTTGCTTTGCGTCAGGAAGAGACGACGCCGGATGTCGAAATGTCGAGCGCCCCCGCACCCGTCGTCCCCGACGTGTTCGTTGGCGCAAACACGCCAAAGGCGCCGTCTAAGCCCGTCGTCTCTATCACAAAAGATCTCAACGAGTCGACTTGGTCTAAAGCGTTGAAGAGAGTGAATGACGTCGACGAAAGCGTCGCCGTTGAAGCAATGAAGAGTGTGTGCCACGAGATCGTGAGGGCAAAAGAGGACGTCGTCGCGCACGCAGCCATGGTCGGTGACATTGACGGATTGGTGCATTCCTTGGCTAAGCGCATAGAGCATGTGTTCGTTACTGCCATCGCATCGCCGGCGAAGGGTACGCGTGCGTGCAGATACATTCTGAATGCATTGATGCAAGTCCATCAAGATAGAGCCTTCGCGACGGCGATCACTGAACCCACGCAGCGTGCGTTCATCAAGCAATTATTGCTCATTCTTCTCGACGAACGCGTTTTGACGCTCGAAGACGGAGAATCCTTGATCAAGGCTGCAAATATGTTGATGATTGCGATGATGGAGAACTGCACGCGGTCGTATTCCTTCGTAGCGTTCTTGACGTTGCTGCACGATCGCCCGCTCAACGTCCCGGCGCATTTCGACGGGTTACTCGTAAAGTGTCTCATCAAACTCACTCGGTCGATGCAACTATCGTTCGACAACGTACATATCCCGACAGTACTTGGAGGCATTCATACATATCTGGTAGCGATCGGTATCGATGAAATCAACGCGCGCGCCAAGGTAGAGGACCAAGGTTTGCGCGCGGTGAAGACGTTGCTGCACACGATCACCACGCGCGTCGGAGAAGATGTCTTCAAATACTGCACCAGCGTTCCGCCTCGCTCCGCTGTGCCGTCGCCGATGATTTACTCCTTCATCGACGTCAACTTGATGGCGCCCAAGTCGAACGCCACGCCGTCCGCGAAGTCATCTAGCAAGTTGCAAACGAGCCCTGGGGTGAATGCAAAGAGTCGGTTGGTGGCCATCTTTAAAAAGATTGGTGAAAAGCAAACCACGAGTCAAGGCTTGGAAGAGCTGTATTTGTTCACTCAAGAACATCCCGAGGAGGACTTAACGCCTCAGCTCGAGCGCACGAGTGAAGCGTTTCAGATGTACATCAAGCGTGGCTTACAAAAAGTCGAAGCAGCGCGTTTACGAAAGAGTCCGTCAAACCTCGCGGGGGCGGCGCCGATTCCGTCTCCGGTGGCGGAGGCGAAATCGAGCGCCGCAGCGTATCGAGAACGTCTCGCGCAGATCCAAGATAACGTTGGTGCCGACGTCGCGGCGCCGACAAAAGTCGTCGACGTGGACGAAGCCATGACAGATCTCCAACGTTTGCGGCAAAGAATGAATTCAATCAACGCCAAAGCCGCGGGGACGATGTAAAGCCCATCGAACGATGTGTAATAATAATTAGATTTTCGATTTGATGCTTAAAATCTTGTGCCGTCGCATTACAATGTGCACACGCCGTGTGTTACGCGTCATCGCAGGCGTCGTCTAAAATTTGCCATTAGTTCTTTCTGTTTTGAATGTAATCCGCCAAACCGATGAGCGGCTTGACCTTCACCGGGTCAAAGCCCTCTAACTCTTGCTTTGCCTTACTAATGAGATCCGCCGCGATGCGCTTGGACTCTTCCATGCCGACCAGACTGGGATAGGTGGACTTGCCGACGGCCATATCCTTACCCGCGGTCTTCCCGAGCTCTTCGCTCGTCGCCGTGCAGTCGAGAATGTCGTCGACGACTTGAAACGCCAAACCAATGTTTTGCGCGTATCGCTCCAGCTTCCCGATCTGCTCTTCGCTCGCCCCCCCGAGAATGGCACCAGCCGTGACGCTCACCTCGAGCAACGCTCCCGTCTTGTGTGCGTGAATGTACTTCAAGGTATCAATCGTCACCGTGCCCTCGTCCGCGCCCTCGGACATGATATCCACGACTTGTCCGCCGACCAACCCCTCGCTCCCGACGCACTTTCCGACGTCGACGATCACTCGAAGCACTTTATCCGCGCTCACCCCTTTCGTTTCTCTTCCGATGTACTCAAACGCGTGACTCAACAGCGCGTCACCGGCCAAAATCGCCATCTCCTCTCCGTACACCTTGTGATTCGTCGGCTTGCCGCGGCGAAAGTCGTCGTTATCCATGCTCGGCAAATCGTCGTGGATCAGCGACATGGTGTGAATCATCTCCAGCGCGCACGCCGTCGGCATCGCCACCTCCATCGTCCCCCCCACGAGTTCGCACGCCGCCAAGCACAGCGCCGGTCGAATCCTTTTCCCTCCCGCCAGCAGCGAATATCGCATGCTCTCGCTCAGGCGTTCCGGATAATGCATCGGCACCGACGCGTCCAGCGCGCGTTCGATCTCCGCGTTCACGTTCTTGATGTACGCGTTAAATTCTTGTTCGCTCGACACGTCCGGCGTCGCGCTCACCGCGCGCACGCGTCCCATCACCCGTCCGCGCGCGCCCGCGCGATCGCCGCGCGTCGGTCGCGCCCCGCGCGCATTCGCGACGCGCGCGCGCCCCCCCATCGCGCGCGTCGCCGCCGTCGTCGTCATCCCTTAATCGCCCGTTCGCGCGCGCGTTTTGAGATTAAAAATATTCCCTTCGAACGCGTTTT
>Ga0181597_10005226_pt1 | contig 12542 bp, 10 predicted proteins | sample 041ome_5_FD_148647 | JGI IMG/M metagenome (GOLD analysis project Ga0181597, IMG submission 148647) | Coastal salt marsh microbial communities from the Groves Creek Marsh, Skidaway Island, Georgia - 041403US metaG (spades assembly) | ecosystem: Environmental > Aquatic > Marine > Intertidal zone... | reverse complement strand
AAACAAACGAACCTTCAGTAGCATAGACGGTCTTATATCCAGAACCATAACGATAGTTGAATGATTCTTTTCCTCTGTAAACTTCGGGCATTAGGCCAAATCTAATAAGGCAAGGACCGTAAACTGACTGTCCGACTGAAAAGCTATCGTTACTATCCAAATGTTCATAATCCACGGTTGTGTAGATGGCAGCTCTTACATTTCTTGATGTTTTTGAAACTTTATCATCATAGGATTTGAAATTTAGGTAAGTGCATTTTTCGCCTGGCAATAATTGAAAATAGACAAAACTTTGCTGCACATTGTGATAAGCTTCCATCCATTCGTGAGAAGATAAGGCGTTTATTGATGAAGTCGCATTCAGATTGAAAGTAGAAATGGAATCTCGGTCTCCACGATTAGTAGGAACAGAAAAAGTCTCTGAAGTATCGTTTTTGATGTGTAATTTAACAAATCTTTCTGCAGATAAAATTGAACTAGTAGATAAACAAAAACAGACTGCGAGGAGCACAGTTTTGAACAGGTTATTTAGTAATACTTCTGTAGGTTTCATAACAACGGTGGGTTGGGTCATTTGATAAAGGGAATGTCTAGGCTACTCTACTTTCTGAAAACTGGCGGAGGGGCCGAGTTGCAGGCGATCGGCACCGAGGGTGCCCAGCAGTTCCAATTGGTCGGGAGATTCGGCATGGATGGTAAATTCCGCACTGGTGGTGGGGCCACCCACCAACCCGTTTATCCGTACACGCTCGCCCGATTGCAACCCATGACTGGGCCAGATCAGGCGGGCGGGAGACTGCTCGGTGGCGGGGGAAAAAGTAAGCCCCGTGGGCTCATCGGCAACCGGCACGGTACCACTGCGCCGGGAACGGCGGGCACCCTCCTTTAAGCGGTAGGCAGCGAGCACGGTATCGAAGGAACTGCCCTCGGTATCGAGCACCATGGTGCCCGCACGGGGAGCTACCCACTTCCACCACACGGAGTGGTGGGGCAGGGATTTGCCCGCATGGTCGGGCTCGCCAATCTGCCCGGTGGCGTTGCGGGTAACGGTGGATTCCTGCCCACGGTTGCCAAAGAGGATTTCGGCTTGCTGGATATCGTCGTTGGATGGGGGCTCGGTGGTCTCGCGTACATCGAGGTTGGCAATGGCAGCAACCACCTGGTCCGCTTTGTTGCGCACTTGCACACCATACTCACCGGACTGCTCAATTGACAACCGGGCAACGGAATAGGATGGAAAGACGGCACCATCAATGCTTCCCCCATTCAATATCCACTGGTATTCAAATGGAGCGGTGCCATTTACCTCGACCACAAATTCAATACTCTCCCCTTCCACCCGCGAGAATACAGATACTTTCGAAAGTACAACGGGGGGGAGCACTTCCTCGGGTGGTTTGGGCGGCTCGGTTATGGGGGTGGGTTCGGGGTAGTGAAGTTTAAATGAACCACTGTCCTCATGGGCACACCCAACTTGTATGTAGTAGAGCACACCGGCGGTGACGGGGAATTCCGCAACGGATGCAATTTGGTTCTTTTTAAAATCATCGTTGTATGCGATTGTTTCAAGCTGTTCCACAGATTTGCCGGTAAAGATGGCAAGGGTGGTATCGATCCTGGAACCAAGGGTGGAGAGCCGGGCATTTCCGGTAATGTGCGGGCGCCAGCTATACCAGACCGTGTGGGAGAGATTGTCGCGGAAGAGGGGCTCCCCTTCCTCCAAAGTGGCGAAGGAATTGTCTCCATTGATCAAGTTTTTTGAGAGGTCCAAAGGGAGGGCATTTTGAAAATGATCATTATCGGGAGACTTATTTATTTTGATCGGGGTGGTGCCGACAAAATCTTCGAACCCATTGAGGGAGGCTTCCACCAGAAGCTCGGCCGAGGAGCGGTCGGGTGTGTAGGCCGAGGTGGTGTAGATACCATCCCCTTCCACCGAGTCGTGACCTTGCCCATTGTCGAGCAACCTGGCCACCTTCAGGCTGGAGAGCTTCGCCGTGACCGTGGCATCAGAGCCCACGGCTTGCCCCGCACTTACCCGGGCCTGAATGATCATTTCCTCCCCGACACGCGGAGCAGTCGGGCTGTAGGTAACCTCTACATCCAATGCAGGATCGGGGGCGGATACCAAGGCATTGTACACATCGAGCATGCCCCCACTCACGGTCTTGCCCTTGAGAGATTCCAACGGGCGGGCAGTATCAATAAGGCGCTGGCGGATTTCACGGGGGGTAAGATTGGGCTCCTGACTAAGCAGCAGCACCGCCGCACCACTGACAAATGGGGCAGCAAAACTGGTACCCTGAACACTGCCATTACCATTGTTGCTCGGGCTCGGCTTGGGGGCACGGAAACCTATCCCGGGAGCCGCAATGTCCACACTTTTTAATCCAAAGGAAGACCGCCATTGGTTTGTATTTGCTAAGTTACCAGCTTTGTCCACGGCGGTCACGCTAATGATATTGGGCAGAGGGTAGCAAGATGGGTAATGGCGATACTCACCATCTGTGTCGGTGTACTCTTCCACCACTTTCATCAGCTTTGGGTCCTGGCTATTTCCGGATGCAGCAACCACTAAGATACCCGCCTCGCCGGCACGCTGGATAGCATCTAACTCGAGCAAACTGCCCTCATTCTTGGCATAACGGCCGTAACTGGCGTTGATGATATGGGCACCGTTCTTGATCGCATAGTCTATTGCCTCAATGATAGCACCCATTTCACTTTCTTGATTATGAAATGCTTTGATAGGCATAATTTGGCACTCCCATGCCATGCCCACAAACTTCCCCTGCTCCACCGAAGCACCAATGATGCCGGCAATTTCGGTACCATGACCATCTGTGTCCATGGTGGTGTTGTTGTAATTGTCCGCATCGGTCTGCCAACCCCGGTCGTCGTCTACCCACCCATTGTTGTCGTCATCCAAGGAGTTGTTGGGGATTTCTCCAGGGTTTCTCCACATTTGGGTAGCGAGGTCCAAGTGATTGTGGTCGACACCCGAATCAATCACCGCGACCACAATCTCTTTGCTACCCGTGGTGATATCCCAGGCCTTTTCCGCATTCACATGATAGGGTTGATTCGAATCCAAACCCCATTGGCGACTGGGGAATGCCTTGTTGTGTTCCGAGGTATCGGGAGTGCGATGGAGGACGACCTGCCAGTTGGGTTCTACCAATTCGTAGTTTCCAGAGTCCATCATTTCCTTGATCTTCGCACGAACGCCAAGGGATTTAAGTTCCGCTTTTTTTGCAGATAGCAAACTGAGACTGCTGGTAGTGACATCTTCAGCGCTTAATACATCCGAGAGTTTGTAATCCAAGGGATCGTCGATGTAGACGATGTCATTTAGAACGGAGTTGGACCTGCGAACCCGGGCACTCCCCACACGGTTGACGCGTCTTTTAAGCGAGCGCCTACCCTGCTGGCTAAGTTTGGCGATGTAGGAGCCGGCAAGTGCAGGCTGTCCATCCACGAAAACAATTTCTTTGGAGGTCGCCTGAAAGTGTGCAAGGAAGGAAAGATTTTTGCGGGCCTCTAATTGCAAAGGGTTTTGATCTGTGGAAAAATCACCCGACCATCCGATAAATTCATAACCAGGATCCGCCGTGGCGGAAAGGGTAACAGAATCTCCCTGTTGATATACGCCCGCTCCGCTAACAGTGCCGGAACCGAGTACATTCACTTCCACCAACACTTCGGCAGATAGCACGATGCCAATTGCCAAATTGAGTATAAATATGAGGGATATTTTTTTCAAAATAGAAGGACTTTAGAATTTAATTGTGCAACTCAAAGAGGCAATGATTTTTGTTATAATCTTACGAATCGGGCAATTTGGTGAAATTCAACTAACAATCAATTGCCACCGATGACTTGAAATAATTAATCCAGCCTTTTTTAAAAAGTAGCAGTTTTCATGATCATCAAGCGGGTACCACAAAATTCACATACTGCTGTTTACCTTTGGGTTAATTTGTGCAAAATAGATCCTTCTTTTAGATTATACCCCGGAGATAATGAGTATCCAAGATGTCAGAGATCTGCTTTGGATTGCTACCATTTGCTATGGTGCGTCTTTTGCTTTGGGCATAATTAAGACCCGGCATTCCCTGTCGGGCACCTTGAGCGAAAGCCCATTTTTTCTGATCGTGATCGGTTTTTTTATGCAAACCCGGGCACTCTACCTCCGCGGTTTGGAGGTGCACGGCTGCCCCTTGGGCAATGGATTGGAGCGTACGCAGTTCATCCTCTGGTCCCTCATTCTCGCCTATCTCATCCTCCGACTCATTTGGAAACTTAATCTATTGGGCACCTTTTGTGCCGGGGTGTCCCTTCTTCTTGGCTCTCTTTCCCTTGGCCTGAAAAACTGGGATGTACCCTACTGGACTGCCAGTGGATACGTTCGCCTGTTCAAGGACCCATGGATCGAGCTGCATGCATCGATTGCCATCTTTAGCTATGGTCTGTTTTGTTTATTGGCGGTAGTCAGTGCGATGTATCTCTCCCAAAAACAGGCCCTGCTTTCGCGCAAGCCGGGTTTCCTCGGGCCCTACCTGCCCGCCATCCAGGACCTTGAAGTGGCTGCATTTCGTTTACTTGCTGTGGGCACTGCCTGCCTGACCATTTCGATGGTGGTGGGCACGATGCACTGGACACGTCACCCGGAATTGGTCAGCACTTTTAAACTGATTACCACTGTATTGCTCTGGGCCGGCTACCTTGCCCTCTTTTTTAAGCGCTTAAGTAACACTCTTTACGGTTCCAAGTTTGCCAAATGGTCAATTGGCTTATTTGTGATCGCACTGACTGTCCTGTCCCTGGTTAATTCAGCCGCTACCAAACCTTCCACTTCCACCGCCGCCCATGTGGCCTCGTTCCGATGAGCTTGGATGATCTGACCCAGTCTCTTTTCCTCGTCGGTACATCACACCAGGTGGCCAACCTGGAAGAGCGTGAAAAAATTGGTATCGCCAATAACGCGATGGATTCCTTTTACGAGGGGTTGAAAAAACTGCCGGGTTTGGACGAGTGCATTGTTATCAATACCTGTAACCGCACAGAAATCTACTGGGCATCGCAGGAATCCTCCTTTGAGCTTTCCCGCTTGGTTAAGTATTTAGGAGACTTCCAGCAATTGGAGCCCGCTTTCATAGAATCCCATACCTACCGAAAGAAAGGGCCCGAAGTGGTCAGGCACCTTTTTGAGGTGGCGGCCGGGATCGACTCCCAAATGGTCGGAGAGACCGAGATCCTTGGCCAAATCAAAAAGGCCTACGACGAGGCAACCGCACGCTCCGCAACCGGCAAGATGCTCAACCGCTTATTCCAAAAAAGCTTTCAGGCAGCCAAGTGGGCACGGACCAATACTGGCATTTCTCGCGGGCAGGTAAACCTGGGCAATGTACTCTGCGAACTGGCCCGGCGTATCTTTGGAAATATTGAAAAGTGCCGCCTGCTTGTGGTCGGCACGGGAGAGGTGGCGGAGGGTGCACTTGAGGCCTTTAAATCGCGAGGCTCCGAAGCGATCACGGTGACCGGGCGCACCTTTGACTGGTGTCCATTGAGCCGACGCAAGCCTGATGAACTGGCCCAGAAATTTGACGGATTCACCCTCGCCTATTCCAAACTCCACGAGTCCCTCCATCTCTTCGATGTGGTGCTTGCTTCCACCGCCAGCTCCAGGGCCCTGCTGACGAAAGCACAGGTCAACCAGGCAATGAAAAAGCGCCCGGCCAAGCCGCTCTTTTTGATTGATGCCTCTGTCCCACGGAATATCGAGGATGCCACCTCGAAAATAGACAATGTGTTTCTTTACAACATGGACGATGTGTCTGCCATCGCCAACGAGAACCTGAAGTCGCGCCTCGCTGAGGTGGACCGGTGCCGGGTCGCCCTCTCCAAGCGTGCTCTTCGGCTGTGGGAACAGATGGGTACTCAGTCGAGTTTCCCAGCCTGAAGCACCCAGTCTGTGAGCTCGCTATCCTTGGACAGACCGAGCAAATTTTGTAGTTTTTCGGAAGTCGCAGTTGCTCGCTCTGCCGTACTTGAAGAATGGAGCATTTCCGAAAGGGCACCGGCAAGTTGCTTCCCGTTGGCTGCACCCTGCAAATATTCAGGATTGGGCGGATCTTCCGGTAATAAGAGGTTGGCCATACCAAGGTGAGGCACACCGACCAGCATTTTGCCAAGTAAGTAAGTAAGCGGATGGGCCCGGTAGCCAATCACTCCGGGAATACCTGCCCAGGCACAGGCAAGGGACATCGTTCCGGAACTCATCAGGGCGGCCCGGGCACGAAGATTGGCTTTTTTGTCCACAATTTCAATATGGGGCGAAATCTTTTTTCGCGGAGCAAGGATGGACTGCACCAATTCCCTAAGAGCAGGATTGGCAGTGGGAATCACCACGGGTATATCATGCCCTTCTGCCCGCAATCTTTCATAGGCATCCAGAAAAACGGGTAAAATTCTGGCAATGGGCTGGGCACGACTGCCCGGGAGCATGAGCAGGCAGCCCTGTGGGTCGTAGGATACTGGGGACCGATACTCAGGGTGGGCAAAGGGATGGCCGACAAAGGAAACCGGCAGGTCGGTATCTTCATAATATTTTTTCTCAAAGGGGAAGAGGATACCCAGCCCGTCAAGTACACGGCTCATGAGAAAGCGGCGCTTTGGTTTCCATGCCCAAAGTTGCGGGCTTACATACTGGAGAACGCTGCACTTCCCCCCACCCTTTTCAGACAAGCCCTGCTCCGACATCGCACGAGCGAGGCGGAGGTTAAAACCAGGGTAGTCTACCAGAAGCACACACTTCGGGCGGTTGCTCTTGATCCAGGAAAGAATCTCATCAAACAAGTTCTTAAAAAACCCGTAATTTTTGAGAACTTCAACAATGCCCACCACGGCATGATCGGCCAGCGGGAAGAGAAATTGGGCACCACTTGTACGCAACTCTTCCCCGCCAAGTGCGGCAATTTGTAGACCAGGGCGTTGGGCAAGCAGGTCTTCCACGAGGCGGGCGGCATGTTCATCCCCCGATGCTTCTCCTGCGATAATCAGCAGGTCACACTCGCCTGAATATGCGGAAAGCTCGGGCTTACTACTCAAGGTTTCCAACCAGATTGGATTTGCTTGGTAATGGTGAGGGCCACCTCCAGGGCCGACTTTCCAAAAGTGCCGTCGGTTTTGGGAGTCGACCTGTCCCTAACACAAGCAAGAAAGGACTCCAACTCCAGGGCAAGAGGCTCCCCCTGCTCCACCGGCACCTCATGGCGTTCCAGCGAGGGCCCCGCCTTTTTAATGAGGTGCCCCTTCTGGTTCATAAAGTCAAGAGAGAGGTAGCCGCTGTCCTGAAAGACACGGATTTCCCGGGCCTTTTTTTCACTCACCCGGCTGGCACTGAGATTGGCCACGCAACCATTGGCAAAGACGATACGGGCATTGGCAATATCCTCGGTCGGGGAAAGGACGCGGACACCAATGGACTCGACCCGCTCAACCGGGGAGTCGACCAGGGCCATGGCGATGCCCACATCATGGATCATTAGGTCGAGCACCACGCCCACTTCTGTGCCTCGCGGTTGAAAGGGAGCCAGTCTTTCCACGGTCAAATACTTGGGCTCCGTTACTGCATCCTCCAAAAAAGTCATCACCGGATTGTAGTGCTCAATATGCCCGACCTGTACAAGTACTTTGGCTTCCTGGGCACGGTTTAGAATCGTTTCCGCCTCCTCGGACGACACGCAGAGCGGTTTCTCTACCAATAGGTGGCAGGACTGCTCAATTAGCTCAACCGCGACCGTGGCATGGAGATCGGTCGGGCAGACCACCGATACCGCATCACAGGCCTGGCCCAGTTCCTGAATTGTGGAAAAACGGGCACACCCGTATTCGGAGCACACTTTCTCTGCCGCCTCATCGTTGGGCTCATACACTCCAACCAATTCGGCCCCAGGCAGGGCATGATAGAGGCGTGCATGATGCTGGCCAAGGTAACCCACCCCAGCTACGCCACATCGGATCGTCCCTAGATCTGCTTGGTTCATCATATTTTTAAGAGTAGGTAATTTTTATTCATCCTGCAAGGTTCCCTCAGTCAGGTAGGCCTGGCGGTCGGTGGACTGGGCAAAGGCGGGGTTATGAGTCACCAGAATGAGGGCGGTCTTTTCTTCTTCGCAGGTGCGGAGGAGGAGGTCCATCACCTCGGCCCCGGTACGTTCATCGAGGTTGCCCGTGGGCTCATCCGCCAAAATAACTTTTGGTTGATTTAGTAAGGCACGGGCAATGGCGACTCGCTGGCGCTCCCCACCGGACAACTTGCCCGGTATTTGCATCTCCTTGGAGAGTACTCCCATCTGTTCAAGAAGGTGCCGGGCACGGTCAGTGTTTACACTTGAGTGATCTCCCACCATCCGGCTGGGAAGTAATACATTTTCGAGCACATTGAGCTCAGGAATCAAATAATAAGCCTGATAGACCACGCCGAGAAAGGACCCGCGCAGGCTGATCTCTTTTTTACCAGGCTTGTGCTGGGCGGGAAATAGACTGCCAGCCCAACGAACCTCACCTGCGTCTGCCGCTTCGATCCGAGCGAGCAGGTTGAGGAGGGTGGTCTTCCCGCAACCCGACTCCCCTCGAATACTCAGGGAGGTGGCAGGTGGCAGGGAAAAGGAAACATCGCGAATGACTTCCAGTACTTCCCCGCCGAGGGAAAATTCTTTCCGCAAACCCTTGGCCTCAATAATTGCTTCCATGCTATTCATTGCGCAGGGCATCGGCCGGGTTCATGCGTGCAGCCCGCCAGGCTGGCAAGAGACCAGCCAGTGTGGATACACAGACCGCAAAGCAGGCAAAGGTTACAAAAGTGGACAAACTTTCCGCTGACTCCCAGGGGTATGGTACATGGAGGCTGTAAAAATCATAAAACTGAGCCACACCTGCCTTCCCTTCCTCTCCGGCAATATTGACCACGATAAAGGACATGATGCTATCGCGGTAACGGATAAAAAGCAGGGCCAATCCGCATCCTAGAACCGCACCCAGTCCGCCAATGAGGAAGCCCTGTAAGCAAAAGATCGAACCAACCGCCCCCTGCCCTCCACCCATCGCCACCAAAAGACCAATCTCACGAATCTTTCGCAGCACCGTGGTCATCAGGGCAATGGCAATGGCAAAGGCGGCCACCAAACCGATGGGCACCATGATCAAAATCATCAGGTACTCCTCAAATTTGAGCAGGTCAAAAAACCAGGCATTTTCCACAAACCAAGGTACAAATGCCCAGGTGCGGGGATGCTTTTCCGCCTGCTCTTCGCACCAGCGGATCAGTTCCCTTTCACTGGAGGAAACGGAGGGATGAAACTTGAGGTAAAACCCGTCACAGGCACCAGGATTGCCCTGTAGGTCAGCCATCATTCTCATTGTGCCAATCAGGGCCTCTGCCTGAAATCCCTGCCAGGGAACCTCAAAGATACCCCCGACTTTCACTTCCCGAGGAGGCACCATTTCATCGGCCTTGGCCTGCTCAATCATATGTGGGGAAAACACCTCGATGGCGGAGGAGGCAAAGGTCTGGTAGGTCGAGACACTCCCCTTCTGTGGCTCAGCTTGCGATAAATCACGCAGAAATAATGGGCAACCCTGCCCGCCGTCGATCCGACCATCCTGCTCGGCAATCTTTTTCTCAAATCCAAGATCCCTCATTTGCAGGAGCCAGTTCATCTCCCCGAGGTATTGCAAAGTCCACTCACCGGACGGCACCCAGGCGTCCAACCGAACCACCCGCACGCCTAGGACCGGGTCGAGGGGGCTCTGCTTATGGGCACCCTCCCCCATGCGCAGAATGGCTCCGGGTCGCACACCGAGGCGATTGGCCACATAACGGCTGATCAGCACGACATCGTCCTGCAAAGCATCCACCGTGGGTACAGGGGTGACATCGAGGGCATCCTTTGTCTTCATCTGCCCATGGGCACGATCAAGAAAGTCATCCAGGGGAAGGACCAGGGGTACATCGCCCGGATCAATTCCTATGGAAAAAGGAACGGCCTGTTCATTTCTGTTTTGTAAAAGCAGGGCACTTTGGGCGTATGGGGTGACCGCGGCTACATCGGGGTTGCCCTTTAACTCGTCCCGCAAATCCACCCACTTTGCCGGAAGTTGAGTGGGAAAGACCCGGGCGTGTCCCTGAGCATCGATAATATCCTCCCTGAACTTGTGCTGAAAGCCCTTCATGAAGGCGACCACCACAATCATCACATTGACCCCCAGAGCCACCCCCACCACCGCGAGAAAGGAAAAAAAGGAGACCTTTTTTTGGCTGGGAAAAAGTTGCTTCCAAGCCAGATAAAGAGGCCAGGGTATTTTCATGCGGGCATCAGTCCTGAGGCGTAGGCATTGGCACCGGTCTAAGGATTGTCTTTGTCCTGAGGACGGGTGTAATTGGAATCGAGCAGTTTTGCCCCAAAGTCATCCGGTATGTACTCGCTAACCTTTTCAGTCCATTCGCTAACCGTCTCAGGGTCCACCTGCGGGAGAGGGTATTTTTCCTGGAGAAAATTAACATACCCAAAATATAAAATGACCAGGGCAGCCAGAAACAACACAATCCTCAGTAGGCTCCTCAAAATAAAAAATGCGACAATAAAAACGATCAACCCCACCAACACCAACAACAAGGGATTTCCCGACAACTGTTGAACCACCTCTTCCATAACTAGCAATCCTTGATAAATGAAGTGACTAGGACAACGAAAATCCTAGTCTTCGGACACCTCTATCATTTCAGTAAAAACGGAATTCTCAGGTGCATCCACGCCCAGTTCATTTAATTCAGCACGGTAGTCCTCAAGATCTCTTTGCAGCAAGCGTACTTTGGCATTTGCCTGCTTGTACTCGTCGTGAGCGATGTTTAAACGGGCATTCCAGATAAGCCGTTTCCTTTCATCCACAAACCCCTCGTTATCGGGCATCCGCTCGTTCAGCTTGCCGTACTTAGCCATTTCCGAGGCGAGCATGAGCTCGGTCTCTCGCAACTGGTTCGCCTTCAGTTCTGCTGCAACCATTTTTTGCCGCAGACGCAACCAGTGTGCTTCCTTCTGCAATTTGATTCGGGAGTCTGAGTTGTCCAACTTTTCCTGAGTTACAGCCTCGAGAGAATTGGGGGAAAATGCATCTTTTTGGGCAGGCTCCTCCTCTTCTCCCGGCATGAACTGACTCTCCCTTGAACGGCAGGAGACGAAAAGAAAAACCAGAGCGAGGGTGCAAATGGAGAGCTTGTGGCTCACCCGCACTTACTTCTTAACCCAGACACCGGAAGATTTCCGGAACCAGTGGCCCGCCTTGGCCTTGGATGCAAGGGCCTTTGAAAATTTCCCCGCCACCGCCTGCACCGTGCCACCCGTCTTGCCAGCTAGGGAAATGAATAACTTTTTACGATCGGCATTCTCTGCGTCCACCAGTTTCCTGGCTGCCGCATTTCCACTATCACGCAGGTGCACATATCCATCCACTCCCTCGCCAATCGAGCCGGCATCCTTGGCCGCAACCAGATCGCCAAGACGGGCTTTCATCGAATCAGAAAAATCGGCCTGCAAGCCACCGGCGAGAAAAGTGAGCAGGAAAACAGAGGTCAGTATTTTTTTCATAGCACAGAACAGGAGAGAAGGATCAAGGGGCGTCCGAATAAAGGTCGTCCAGGAAGTCATTTACCTCCTTCTCGATCTTAATGGTGATGTTGTGATCCAGGGTGATGTGATGCTCCGTCTTAACCATGGTACAGCAAGCAAGAGTCATCCAAAGGGGAAGTAGAGATAATAAAAATTTCACCGGCTCAGAAAATCTGATATTTTTCGCATAAGCAAATGCCAATTCTTAGCGAGTCTGTAGTTTTAGTGCGAACTACAAACCAAACTCAGCAAGGTTTAGCTTTTGCAGCAGGGCATCACGACCGCCGACAATTCGTGGGCGGTACTCAATGGTAATTTCTTTTCCATCCACAGTGGACATCCCCCGCACATTCATTTCCACCACCCGCTCACCGTCCTCCATTACCTTAAAATTCACATACAAGCCGGACAGCGTTAAATCCTGCAAAGCCTGCTCCAGCAGGTACATATTTCGATATTCTGCACTCTCAGGGCTGAGATCGGAGGTAAGCATACCGTCGAGATTAAGCATGAGCTTACCGGGACTCTCGCTGCCCACATTGATGGACCCTCCGGAAAAGTCCCACCCCTCATCCCGCAGGTTGACCAGGTCAATAAAACCGGAAAAATTTCCGTCCATCTTTGCATCCAGCTCATCGAAGCAATTGATTATTTGCTGGGCGACCAACTGGTCGGCGAGCACCTTTATCTTCAAGTCCTCAAGATCCTCCTCCAGACTAAATTCATCCAGTTTCAGTTCGCCGCCAAAGATGCCCAGCCTGCCCTCGTGGATAATTTTCTCCCCGCTCGGAAGGACCTCAAACCGGACTAATCCGCCCTCAAATTTCTGCTCCCCAGCATGGATATCGAACTGGATCGCCTGTGTGCTATTGG
>Ga0181597_10005209_pt1 | contig 12575 bp, 6 predicted proteins | sample 041ome_5_FD_148647 | JGI IMG/M metagenome (GOLD analysis project Ga0181597, IMG submission 148647) | Coastal salt marsh microbial communities from the Groves Creek Marsh, Skidaway Island, Georgia - 041403US metaG (spades assembly) | ecosystem: Environmental > Aquatic > Marine > Intertidal zone >... | reverse complement strand
CTTCAAATACGCTTGAGACAAATCTGTATATTCAATAACATAGTCAAAATTTGCTGGAACATTCAACAACCAAGGCATACCATTTTGAGTAACATAACTCACACTATTTGCAAGATTCGATACATCAGCATCCGTATTAAAATATTGGGCATCGGCTAATGCCGATGGGGCTTGATTCGCTAAATGGATTTCGATACCTCTTTGATCGCCCTTGATAACAAATGGGTTGAATGTAGCTAAAACCGCATCATCAACTGCATTTTCAAAAACAATAGTGAAATCATACCACTGCGGAGCTTCGGTCGGTACATCCAAAAATGTATTCCACTCAGACAAACAATTGGTTACATTATCCACCACTATAAAACTAGACGTTGTTGAATTAGAGGCGACCTGCTCCGTTCCGTTGCCATTAAATGAAGTTATATTCTGAGAATACATTCCACCCGTAACTGACTCCACGTTGGCTTGGTCTGTTTCGAGTAGAAATCCAAAACCATTATTTAAACCCGCACCTCGAGCCTTTACTTGTGACCTAAAGTTCATATCCTTAATGTTGGATTGTGCATCTATGACATAATTCCATTCATATAATAGCACTAGATCATTAAAATCATAATCTCCTTTGGAAGGCCATAAATCCTCAGCAATTAGGGTAGACTGAGCAAGGACAACAGATTGCGCACGATCCGCGTCATTAGGAAAATCATCTAGATTATCTGCCACGCCGTCACCATCTGAATCTACTATAGGGGGTGTATTACCGTTTACAATACAAGCTGTGGTAGGTATATCTGTTGAACAGCTGAATGCCGCTGAACCGGACCAATTAATTTTATTCGCGTCTTTATTATCTCCAAAAACACAAATGTCTACTGAACCGGAAATATTGGATCCCGACTCATATTCTGCATCTCCAAGTATTTTTACCATAGAACGTGAAGTTCCTTGACCATTGATTTCCCCATCCTTAAAATCCAACTCGTCTGCTATAACAATGCTTTGATCTATTGTATTTAAAGTAGCATCATATTTTATGTATAATTTGTCTTCCGCTTTTATGTAGCCGTAATTGTTTACAACTGTAGAGTTGTTTTTAATCTCCACCTTACCATTAACATATATGCCGCAATGATTATCAATGAGCGCACCATATTCTGCCTTAACTTTATAACCTGATGTTAATTGACCATGGTTAGTTATTACAGAGCCAGCATCCTTAACTTTCAACTCTCCCTCAGCATCGACAGTACCCCAATTAAGAAGTTGAGACCCTTGTTTTAATTCCAGCTTTTTTGCTAAATCGATTGTTCCATAGTTATCTATACTAATATTTTCAGGCTTCCAATCTTGGTTGTAACTAAAGAGAGCATCTTCCCAAATTTTCATTCCTGCGGCTTGTGCCATAGTAAGATAGCTCGAGGAAGCCATAACTAAACTGGCATTTTGAGCCAGCACCAGTTCGCCACCAGCTGCTATTGATATGTGACCAACATTCGTATGCGATCCACATATTCTTAATTTTGCGTTTGCGCCAATTGTAATGTGAGCATTGTTTAAGCCCCCATTTCCCGTAAAACAAACTACACTTCCCGAACCAACACTTATGGCGCCGCCAGGAGCAACAGATGTAGTAATAGAACATCCTGAATTACAAATGGTTCCTGAAGAAGATGTTTTTGCCGTATAAGATGAAAGTACATAACCTTGATTAGTATTTGCCGGCATAAGCATAACGGTGTCAGAAGAGCCAAACTCAAATTGTCCAACTAGTTCATCCCCCTCACCGTTTGTTCCACGAAGCAATAGGCTATTTAATCTTGAGGGAACCTCAATCGCTAATACTTCTGTTGTCATAGGATTAATGAAACGCTTATCGTAAACATTTTCCTTACCCTGTTGGGTAAGTTCGTAAATCTCTATTAAAGCTTTTCCGTGATCTGGAGAACCAAAAACTTTAAGGGGCACATTTATCGTTTTCGTCATGGAGAAATCAAAGCCTCGCGGAGTAACAATCTCATTTGTAGATTCTACTAAATCTACTATTTGAGGATCAATAAATGTCTCTGCCTTTTTACAAGAGGCCAATAAGACTATACCAACAATAATTAGAGAGATATTTTTCATATAGCACGAATAGGTTTGAAGGGCAACCCTTAAAATTTTTGGCTAAAATTAGAAATCAAAGCCGAGATAAAGTATAAAACTTAAATATTGATAAGTGTTTTTACTCATACTTTACAAGGCCATACTAATCCGTGAATGGTATGATAAAAATTACCACAAACGTTACCTAGAATGGGATAGGTAGTCTTTAAAAATAAATAAGTCGAACCTTACAGATTGTTTATTTACGACGCTTACGACGTTTTTTCTTTTTAACTAATGTCATTTCATCAATCAAATGGGTGGCACCTGCATACTTGTCTATAATGAATAACGTGTAACGAATATCAACTGAAATAGTACGTTGTAATTTATCCTCAAAAAATATGTCCCCAGACATTGCTTCCCAGTTGCCATCAAAGGCAGTACCTATTAACGCGCCGTCACCATTGATAACCGGAGATCCTGAATTACCACCTGTAATATCATTATTCGAGATGAAATTGACAATCAAATCACCATTCTCATCAGCATACTGACCGTAGTCCTTAGCTTGGTATAGCTCTTTAAGTCGATCCGGGACAATAAACTCGGAATTTGAAGGATCTTCTTTTTGCATCACACCCTCAATTGAGGTAATGTAATCGTAATGCACTGCATCCTGTGGGTCATAAGATCCAACGACACCCCATGTCATCCGTAGCGTTGAATTTGCATCTGGGGCAAACACCTTTTCTGGCATTGCCTTACGAAGACCATCTGTGAACAAGCGATATCCCTTATCCATCTTTTCACGGACGGCAGAATTCCCTCTTTGAATACCGAAATAAGACATAATAAAACTTGTGGCAACTCGACCACCCATATCAGCACCTAAACTTTCAAAGTCCATATTCTCCATCCAAGATTCTAAAGCTGCCTTTGAAGAATAAACACTGTTGTCATAAACCTCATTTACTAGGGTTGCTAAATTACCTTGCATGCTGTCGCGAACTTCTGCAAAAATGGTTGGCTGCTGATTTTCTGGAATATTCTTCATCCACATACCCCATAGTGCTTGCGCTAATTTTCTGTCTACATCAGGTTGAAACTCACTAAAATGATCGTCTGCATATTGCAGAATTGCTTTTTTATCTTCTTCCAGATCTTCAGACGTTTCCAAAGCGCCCAACATTCTACCTAAACGATAAGCATACAAGGGCAAAGACGCTCCTCGAATTCCTGCTTCCATCAAATAAACTTGACTTCGAACAGTTTCATCAGTTGTGGAATATGCCTCGTCCAAAAGATCTAAAGCTCCAGCGTATTCTGAACGACTTTCATCTGCCTTAGCCCAAGCGAGATAGGTCTCTTCTATAGCTTCTTTCTTTGCTTTTACCTTATTCTTTTTCAGCTGTTCCGTTTGACCTATGAAATACTTCCAGTAATTAGCTGTTGAAGCATAATTTGATGCTAGAGCAATACGCACTGCATCATCTGCATCCATGGCTTCTTTCATAATCGCCAATTTCTGCTCACGAATTTCAACAACAGTAGGATTGTATAAATTGATAGCTTGCTCAATACCTGTTGATGTCAAAAAGCGGTCTGTAGAACCTGGGAAACCAAACACCATGGTAAAATCACCGTCCTGAACCCCATTTAAACTTAAAGGTAAATGATGCTTTGGCGTTAATGGTACATTTTCAGGGCTCATATCAGAAGGATTGCCTTCTGCATCCGCATAAATACGGAACATTGAGAAATCTCCAGTATGACGCGGCCACATCCAATTATCCGTATCCCCACCATATTTGCCAACACTGCTTGGCGGAGCGCCAACTAAGCGAACATCTTTATACGTATTGAATACAAACAAATAATATTCATTATTGTGAAAAAAGCTTCGCATATATCCGTTGTACGGCGTGTTTTCAGTAGCTAAAGTCACAAGAGAGTCTCCAATCGCCTTTGCTTTAGCGGCGCGCTGTGCTTCACTCATATCTTCATTCAACTCTGCCAAAACAATGTCCGTAACATCTTCCATTCGGACTAAAATGGCAGCCGTAAGGCCTGGATTGGTGCGTTCCTCCTCACGAGTCATTGCCCAAAAACCATCTGTCAAGTAATCATTTTCCACTGAGGAATGTGAACGAATAGCATCGTAACCGCAATGATGATTGGTGAGCATTAACCCTTGATTGGAAATAATCTCACCCGTACAGAACCCTCCTAGAGACACTATAGCATCCTTAATAGAGGCATTATTGATATCATATAGTTCTTCTGCCGTCAAATTCAAACCATTAGCTTGCATTTCAGCTATATTTAATCGCTTGATCAACATAGGCAGCCACATTCCTTCGTGGGCAGAAGAGTTCGTGCTGCTTAATATCAATGAAATAGTTACTATTCCGGCTAAAAATCTTTTCATCTTTACTCTTTGGTTAAGTTTTTTATGGCAGACCCTACCAACATGGACGGTGCGTTCAAATATACATTATAAGGTTTCAATTACAGGTCAAGAGCCTTCTTGGCGTTGCCTTCCATTAAAATTTCTTCAGGATTCTCCAACGCTTCTTTAATAGCAACTAAAGTTCCTACACTTTCTCGACCATCTATCACTCTATGATCATAGCTCAGGGCCACATACATCATAGGGCGAATTACAATTTCTCCATCAACTACAACAGGACGCTGAATAATATTGTGCATTCCAAGAATAGCGCTTTGAGGAGGGTTTATTATTGGCGTACTTAACATTGACCCAAATACACCTCCGTTTGTGATGGTAAAAGTACCTCCTGTCATCTCATCTATCGTAATCTTTCCGTCTCGTACCTTTTGTGCAAGTCTTCCAATCTCCCGTTCTACACCAGCGAAATCCATGTTCTCAGCGTTACGTAATACGGGTACCATAAGGCCTTTCGGTCCACTTACAGCGATGCTCACGTCTACATAATCGAAACTAATCATATGATCTCCGTCAATCATACTATTTGTTGCAGGGTACATTTGAAGAGCACGGGTTGCGGCAAGAGTGAAAAAGCTCATAAAGCCCAATTTGACACCGTGCTTCTCTACGAATGCATCTTTATATTTATTTCTTAAATCAAAGATTGGCTTCATGTCCACCTCGTTAAATGTGGTCAACATGGCGGTTTCGTTCTTTACAGTAACTAAACGACTAGCCAATTTCCGTCTAAGGCTACTCATTTTCTTGCTTTTAGAACCACGCTCACCACTACCTGCAGAACCCATAGAAGCAACAGCCTCAATAACGTCTGCCTTGGTAATACGTCCGTCTTTACCTGTGCCTTTATTTAATTCCAGTCCGGTCTCTGCCAACATTTTTTTAGCTGCTGGACTCGCCGTTCCTGTTGCATAAGTCTGTGAGGTAGCAACGGGAGCAGGTTTATCAGATGTTGGAGCAGGATTCGGAGTTGATGCTGGTGCTGAACTACCGGATGGTCTTTCTGCAGCAGTATCTATAATGCAAACCACTTGGCCCACCTCAACCACATCTCCTTCTTCAGCTCTCAAAGAAATAATGCCTGCTTCTTCTGCTGGTAATTCTAGGGTGGCTTTATCTGAATCTACTTCCGCAATCGCCTGATCTTTTTCTACGTAATCACCGTCGCTAACCAACCATGTGGCAATTTCAACTTCCGTAATTGATTCGCCTGGTGAAGGCACTTTCATTTCTAACATATCTCTAAAACTTAGATACTAAATACTCTTTCTATTGTTTCGCGTTGACGTATATGCGCAACTCTGCTTGAGCCACTCGCCGTGGATGCACTTGGAGCAGGCGATACAAGTGTTAATTTTTGATGCATTTGCCAGAACATATAAGTCCAAGCACCCATATTCGCGGGTTCCTCTTGCGCCCAAATATGTTGATGAGCATTCGGATATTTCGCTACCTCCTCTTTTATCGCAAGGTCATCTAACGGGTATAATTGTTCTATTCTGATTAGCGCCACCTGATCTGCCTTTTGAGCCTCGCGTTCTTCAAGTAATTCATAGTATAACTTCCCTGAACAGAAAACCACCTTGGTCACCTCTTCTGTATTAACATCGTTATCTGGAATCACATGCTGAAAGGTCCCTTCTGCCAGGTCTTCAAGTGAACTTTTCACTCTTGGGTGCCTTAGCAAACTCTTTGGAGACATAACTACCAACGGTCTTCTAAAGTGCCTTTTCTGTTGCCTGCGAAGCAGGTGAAAGAGATTTGCAGGCGTAGTACAATTTGCAATGGTCATGTTCTCTTCAGCACACAGCTGCAAGAATCGCTCTAGTCTGGCAGAACTATGCTCAGCACCCTGACCTTCATACCCATGAGGTAGCAAAAGAACTAGACCGTTTTGAACTTTCCATTTATCCTCTGCAGCACTCAGGAACTGGTCAATAATAATTTGGGCACCATTTGCAAAATCTCCGAACTGGGCTTCCCAAATGGTTAACGTATCTGGAGCTGCCATGGCGTAACCGTAATCAAAACCCATGACGGCATATTCACTGAGCAATGAATTATAAATCGCAAAACGACCTTCTTTACCAGGATATTCATTCAACAGACTTACTTCCTCCTCGCTATCTTCAACCTTTAAAATCGCATGTCTATGTGAAAATGTTCCGCGCTCAACATCCTCACCAGATATTCTAATATTAAAGTCCTCTGAAAGCAATGAACCGTAAGCAAGTAATTCTGCCATTCCCCAGTCCAGGCTATTGCGATTCTTGCTTACTTGATCCGCTCTATCCTTCATCAAACGCTCAGTTTTACGCAGAAACTTTTTGCCTTCAGGTAACGTGGTGATGTATTTAGCTATATCTCTAAGTTTATCAAGATCAAAGGTGGTATCAACTTGTTGGAGCATCTCTCCAGGTTGGGCACCTGGGTATTTTGTCCATTCATCATTCATAAATGGGACAATCCTGTTGTGCTCGATTTTTTTTGATTCATCAAAATCAAGCTCAAGCATTGCCTTAAATTCGGCTTGCATCTCTTGAACTAAGCCTTCATTTGCCACGCCCTCTGCCAATAATTTTTTAGTATAGATTTCCCTAGGATTCGGATGCTTTGAAATTGCCTTATACAATAAGGGCTGGGTAAACCGAGGCTCATCTCCTTCATTATGGCCGTATTTACGATAACACAGAAGGTCAATGAAAATATCTCGGTTAAATCGCTGACGGTATTCAATGGACAAGCGCATCGCGTGCACCAGGGCCTCTGGATCATCTCCGTTCACGTGCAGTACAGGAGCAAGAATTACCTTGGCTACATCCGTACAATAGGTGGAGGAGCGAGCATCCTTATAATTGGTGGTAAAACCAACTTGATTATTAATTACTATATGCAGAGTACCGCCCGTTTGGTAACCATCCAGCCGTTCCATTTGAACGGTCTCATAAACCACTCCTTGGGCTGCGATTGCCGCATCACCGTGAATCAATATTGGGAGTACTTTTTTATTATCGTGTTGGTAATCGTTGTTGATCTTCGCTCTAGCTATTCCTTCAACAACAGGATCTACCGCTTCCAAGTGAGATGGATTAGGAGCAATATTCATTTTGACGCTTATACCATCAGATGTAGTATGAAGAGTGGTATGACCAAGATGATATTTTACATCTCCATCAATTGTGATATCGTCAAAAGCTTTGCCTTCAAATTCAGAAAAGATCTGTTCACGCGGTTTACCAAAAATATTTGTCAATACATTAAGCCTTCCTCGGTGCGCCATTCCCAATACAAACTCTTCAACACCGTGACGGGCTGCATGGTTAATGGCTTCAGCTAATCCCGGTATAAGGGATTCCGCGCCTTCTATGGAAAAACGCTTTTGTCCTACGAACTTTGTATTTAAAAATACCTCAAAGCTTACGGCCTCATTGAGTTTATGAAGAATTTGCTTCTTCTCCTCCATGGTCAATGAAGGCTTATTGTCGTTTTCATGAATCCAATTCTTAATCCACGTTCTGCGTTCAGGATCACGAATGTAATTGTATTCAACACCGGTGCTTTGACAATAAATTGCCTCTAAGTGCTCAATAATTTTACGGAGTGTTCGGGGCCCACTTGCTCCTAATTCGGTTGCGGCATTGAATTCTGTTTCTAAATCGTCCTGAGATAACCCAAAATTTTCAAGATGAAGCGTTGGTTGATATTCTCTGCGTTCTCTAACCGGATTCGTTTTAGTAAATAAGTGGCCTCTGGAGCGATATCCCTGAATAAGGTTTAAAACATGAAATTCCTTTATCACCTCTTGGGGCACACCAGCACCTTCAAGGTCATCCTCCGAATACACTTCTTGAGCAAAATCATAGCCCTGAAAGAAAGCTCTCCAGCTTGGCTCAGTGTTATCCGGGTCGCTAAGATAACGTTGGTACTGCTCGTCTATAAATTCCGCATGTACGCTGCCTAAAAATGAAAATCTATCCATTTAAGAGTCTTGGTAATTCTTTCAAAAGTACAACACAAAATTGGGCTAACTATTTGATACGAATAATAATGATACAGTGATTTCAAACTTAATCTAGAGCCCAACATTTTAAACAAAAAAAAGAGCCTAAAAAGGCTCCTTGTTTAATACTCTTCTTCATTCCAGAGAAAATCCTCCTCCGAAGGATAATCCGGCCAAATCTCTTCTATGCTTTCGTATGTTTCTTCCTCCTCCTCTTCTATAGCTTGGAGATTTTCCACCACTTCTAGAGGAGCACCCGTACGAATTGCATAATCGATTAACTCATCGCGTGTTGCAGGCCATGGAGCATCGCTTAAATAAGAAGCTAATTCTAGAGTCCAGTACATAATATTATGGTATTAACTCGATTTGGTATTTCGTGCAAATGTAATCGAAATACGCACTTACGCAACTTTTTTGTAAAAATGTAGCGTTCTAATAACTTGGATTCCAAATTATCTCTTCATTTCCTTCTACATGAAGTATAAACCTAGCTTGGACAAAAAAGAAATCAGATAATCGATTCAAAAAGATTGGTATTTCTCTTTTTACCTCAACTTCATCTGCTAATGCTACGACCCTCCGTTCTGCACGACGGCAAACAGTGCGAGCCACTTGGGCCATCGAAGAAGCTTTAGAGCCACTGGGTAAAATGAAGTTTTTGAGTTCGGGAAGTTGTTCGTTCCACGAATCAATTTGTCTCTCTAAAGATTCTACTAGACTAGCATCCAATTTTGGCATTGGAAAATTCGCCTCACCTTCTAAGGCCAAATAGGAGCCCATTGAAAATAATTCACTTTGAATTTGAGCCAAGAAAGGGAAACAATTGTCCGGAGCTTCTGCTGCAAGAACACCTAACCATGAATTTAACTCATCTAGAGTACCGTATGCTTCCAAACGCATATCTGCCTTTGAAACCCTCTTGCCTGTTAGCAAAGAAGTTGATCCTTCATCTCCTGTTTTAGTATATATTTTCACTTAGTATGCTCTTTCTTTTCTCCCTTCAACGTAGAAAATGAAACTCTTGTTCACCACTCTATTTCCTCCAACGGTTGGATAGTTTCCTGTAAAATACCAATCCCCAGGATTATTTGGACAACTAAGGTGTAAATCTTTAATGTCCTGGTAAACAATACTCACCTTAGCCTGTACGTCAGGAGGAGTTAAAAGTTGAGCAATCTTATCACTAATCTCTTCTGCGGTAAACGGGGCATAGATTTCTTTGACGTAGTTCAAAACCTCACTGTCCGGTAACGATTCTTGTTTCTTACATTTTTTATATACCTCATCAATGACGCCATTCATCCCTCTTTCCTTTAGTAAAGCCACAGCAGCCCTAAAGGCAATAAAATCGCCCATACGAGCCATATCAATTCCGTAACAATCCGGATATCTTATCTGCGGAGCTGAAGATGCAATCACAATGTGCTTAGGTGATAATCGATCAAAGATTCTTAATATGCTTTGCTTTAAGGTCGTGCCGCGTACTATACTATCGTCAATTGCCACAAGGTGATCTTCCGGGTTCACTGCACCATGAGTAATGTCATATACGTGACTTACTAATTCATCTCTTGAACTGTCTTCTGTTATAAAGGTGCGGAGTTTTACATCTTTCCAGGCGACTTTTTCAACTCTTGGTCGTTTTGAGAGCACCTTCCTTAGTTCTGCTTCGTTCAAGTTTTTCCCATTAATCGCTTCAAATTTGAGTTGATTAAAGTAATCCTCCATACCCTTTACAACCCCATAAAAACTAACTTCCGCTGTATTTGGAATAAAGGAAAAGACCGTGTTATCAACCTCACCATTGACCTTGTCAATTAATTTGGGGATTAATCGGCGACCCAGTTCAATTCTCTCATTATAAATGTCTCGATCATTACCTCGTGAAAAGTAAATGCGTTCAAATGAACAGGCCTTGTATTCTAGCGGCTCTTTAATTTGTTCAATACGTACGTCTCCGTGATTTTTCACAATAATCGCAGCACCAGGAGGCAATTCATTGACTTGATCCGTTTTAATATTCAAGGCTGTTTGTATGACAGGACGTTCAGAAGCCACAACCACAATCTCGTCATCATAATAATAGAACGCCGGGCGCACTCCAGCTTGGTCGCGCAAAACAAAGGAATCTCCATGTCCCATCATTCCAGCCATGGCGTAGCCACCGTCCCATTTTTTTGAAGCGCTCCTTAAAACTTCCGCCACATCGAGCCGCTTGGCTATTTCTGCTGTAGATTCTTTTTTGGTATATCCTTGCTCTTTGAGTTCGTAATACAACCGGTCATTTTCCTCATCCAAGAAATGACCTATCTTTTCCATGATAGTAACTGTATCCGCCTTTTCTTTTGGATGCTGACCTAATTCCACTAGTTCGCCAAACAGTTCGTCAACATTAGTCATGTTAAAATTACCCGCGACAATTAGATTACGAGTTGGCCAGTTATTTTGACGTAAAAAAGGATGGCAAGCCTCAATCGTATTTCCTCCGTAAGTCCCGTATCTTAAATGCCCTAAGAACACTTCACCCGTAAAAGGCAAATTCTTTTTGAGCCAAGAAACGTCTTTGAGTAGCTCAGTATTACCAGCAATTCCTTCCGCTATTCGCTTTTGTACTTTTCCAAAAATATCTCCAATGCTGTTTGAATCCACAGAACGATAACGCGAGATATAGCGAGTGCCGGGCTCCATGTTGAGCTTCACATTCGCCAAGCCTGCACCATCTTGACCGCGATTACGCTGTTTCTCCATAAGGAGATACATTTTGTTCAAGCCGTAGAATGCAGTTCCGTATTTCTCAACGTAGTATTCAAGGGGTTTGCGGAGACGTACAAAAGCAAGTCCACATTCGTGTTTGATGGGATCACTCATAGCGAGGTTTTCTGATGCTCAAACTTACCACAATTGGTGGGGCTGAACAAGTGCTATTAAATGAACTTTGACAGATCTAAATTCAACCATTCTAAAGCCGCTCCGTGAAGAAGATTCCCCTTCCTTTCCTGACTCCAAGGCATAGAATTTATGAGTTTTCCAGGGGCAAGTTCTCCCAGCGGAAATGGGTAATCTGTACCTAAAGCCACTCGTTTCTCACCAACCAAGCCAACTATGTAATCGAGCATTTTTGGATCATGAACCAAGGAATCAAGCCAGAATTTGCCCATATATTTCTCTGGTGAAACTTTATTGTCAATCGCACATAAATCGGGGCGAACGTCAAAGCCGTGCTTTATTCGGGCTAAAGTAGCCGGGAAAGAACCTCCACCGTGTGCAAAAGCAAATCTAAGATTTGGCAAACGCTCAAATACACCTCCAAAAATTAGTGAACATATTGCTAGAGAGCTTTCCGCTGGCATTCCTACGAGCCAGGGCAACCAATACTTTTCCATCTTTTCCTTTCCCATCATGTCCCAAGGGTGAACAAATACGGCCATATCCAAATCCTGACACGCCTCGAAAACAGGAAATAGCTCAGGCGCATCTAGATTCCAATCGTTTATGTGTGTGCCAATTTGTATTCCTTTTAAGCCTATCTCTTTGCAACGCCTAAGTTCTTGAATTGCTAAATCTGGACTTTGCATAGGCAACGTACCTAACCCAACGAATCTCTTGGGATGCTTGGCACAGATTTCTGCTATATGATCGTTTAAAAAAATGGCAACTTCTAATGTGTCTTTTGGTTTAGCCCAATAGCTAAACATTACTGGAACTGTTGAAAGTACCTGTACATCAACATGCTGAGTGTCACATTCACTTATGCGTGTTGCAGGATCCCAACAATTGCTTTCTACCTCCCGAAAAAAATGATCGTCCTTAAACATTCGTGCACAAGAAGGCATGTGATGTTCTAATCTTATGAACCCTCCATATCCAAAACGCTCCCGAAAATTAGGAATGTCCTTAGGAAGGATGTGTGTGTGGATATCAACCGAAAAATTTCTGCTAGTTACTTCACACATTCTTAAACAAATCTTGAATCCGTTTCCATGGTAGTCCCGCATTGATTGCATGTGCGCAATT
>Ga0181597_10005205_pt1 | contig 12580 bp, 13 predicted proteins | sample 041ome_5_FD_148647 | JGI IMG/M metagenome (GOLD analysis project Ga0181597, IMG submission 148647) | Coastal salt marsh microbial communities from the Groves Creek Marsh, Skidaway Island, Georgia - 041403US metaG (spades assembly) | ecosystem: Environmental > Aquatic > Marine > Intertidal zone... | reverse complement strand
TACTCTTAGAATGCCCTTTGTATTTCTTCTTGTAATGCTTTCTTTTCTAATGTCTCTTTTAATAAATCTTCTTGTGTACCCCATTTGTCATCAAATTTTTTTGGAGAATAATGATAGGATTCTTCGCTGTTTCGATGATGATGTGGGCAAAGTGGAATCACCTCATAATTAGTTGCTTTTTTACCCATGCCAGTATTACTAATAATATGATGTAATTCTGCAGGACTGCCTGGGTAGCCCATCTTATGACATATTATACAGCCCAAATCTGCAACTGCTCTCATGTGTAATTTTTCATCTTTTGTTTTTGCTTTTTTAGCCATATTTCACCCCCTGTATTTTCATATTACTTTTACCAATTCATCCCAATTAGTTGTATACCTTGGCGTTCTATTTTCACATCGTCGTGCCCATGGATGATCAATGCCTTGTGCTGCAAAGCGAATCGTATCTTGTCCCATAGTGGTATTCATCGTATCAATTGTTTTCATCAAATCACTGCGCGCTTTGGTTTCTTCTGAATCAAACATTTCCATTTGTTTATATGATGCAGGCACTATATCAAGTAGCATGATTCCTGCTTTATGATACTTGTAACCTTTAGAATAAATTTGTTCTAAACTTTTGCGTGCCGCTTGAATTATATAGGTTGTGTCATCACTGGGTTCCATAAATCCATAAGTAATTCCATTGTTGTACTGTGGGTCTTGACGGCGAAATGGATTTGTTCTTAAGTAAACATAAATACCTTGCGCTTTACTTTTTTGTAAACGTAATTTATGACAAGCGCGTGTTGTATAGTTAGCTACTGCGCTCATTAATTCTTTTTTATCAGTCACTAGTTTTCCGAAAGATTTAGAGGAGGTAATATTTTTTTTTGCCATTACTTCTTCTAACTCTAAACAATTTACCCCTCTTAACTCTCTTACAATACGCTCGCCAACTACCGTGAAATGCTTCCGTGCCCAAACAATATCAACATCTCTTAACTTTAATGCTGTGTTAATTCCCATTTCATTTAATCTTTTTGATAGTTGGCGACCAACTCCCCAAAGATCACCGACTGGAAAGTTAGCTAACACTTTATTTTGTATTACTTTTTTACAAATATTAAAAACTCCGCTATTAGTATGTTTTTTTGCCATATGATTAGCGACTTTAGCTAGCGTTTTATTAGGGGCTATCCCAATTGAAACCGGAATTCCAGTCCACTGCTTAACTGTTTTTCTAATCTCTAATGAATACTTATCTAAATCTAATCTTCTAAATTCTTCTAAGCGTAAAAATGCCTCATCAATTGAATACACTTCCATAGCCGGTGTGAATTGGCGTAAAGTTGTCATGACACGCTGCGACATATCCCCATACAATTGATAATTGGAAGATAAGATAACTGCTTTTTTTTGTTCCAGTAGATTTTTATATTGAAACATAGGCGCGCCCATCGGAATACCAAGTGCTTTTATTTCGTTAGAACGAGCGACAATACATCCATCATTATTAGATAAAACCGCCATCGGTTTTTTTTCTAATGCAGGATTAAAAACTCGCTCACAGGAACAGTAAAAATTATTGCAATCAACTAATGCGTAAATTGGATCTGGCTGCAATGAAGACATAGGTTAAACCGCATGCACTACATTGGTAACAACACCCCAAATATGAACCTCATCTTCTTCACTAACTAGAATAGGTTCAAAAGCGTCGTTTTCAGGAGCTAAGTAAACTTTACCATCTTGTTTCACATAACGTTTAACGGTAAGTTCATGTTGAATAGCAGCAATCACAATTTTTCCAACTTGCGGCTCAAGACTTCGGTCTACTACCAACAAATCACCGTCATGAATTCCTGCATTGATCATTGACTCACCAGAAACACGAACAAAAAAAGTGGCGCTCGGCGTTTTTATTAAGTGAGTATTTAAGTCAAGTTTAGTATCCATGAAATCATCGGCAGGAGATGGGAAGCCGGCAGCTACTTTGGAAGCAAATAACGGCAGCTCATAAATAGCTGAATTTTGTGCTTCTATAAAATCTTTTATTTCTGCAACCATGTTTTCTGGAACACGAATTGCCTTAGTGGGTGCGCCATAAAGACTCTTGCGTCCAGCGCCTGATCTTTTGCCACCACGTTTTACAGATTTACTTTTGATTTCGTACATAATCTAAAAGTACTTTAAATGCTGGCTTATGTCAATTAATTTAAATGCCCTGTTTTAACAAAAATGAGTGCGCCTTCCTCTTTGGTGAAAGGGGTATGCTGACTTAAATGCGGGGTTCGTAACCATGAGCCTTTTGGATACACGCCGAACTCATCATGAAACGTGCCATCTAGAACTAAAATTTCCTCACCGCCCCAATGTTGGTGTGGATTAAATACTGTATTAGGCTCCCATTTTACCAAAGCAGCGTGTTCGGTTTCAAAATTATGTAGCGGCATAACCGAAAGACCATCTACCAAACCTGGAAGCCATGGTTGTTTATTAGTATCAATTTTTACTGATTGAGTATCATCATTTTGAAACTGCCGTAATTTTACAAATAAAATACATCCTGATTCACTGTAAGGATTATGTGTCGAGCCTTTTGGATTTCTAATGTATGTGCCTTTTGGATAATAACCAAATTCATCAGAAAATACTCCATCTAGAACCAAAAATTCTTCACCACCGTCATGCGTATGCTGTTCAAATTTACTACCTGGCGCAAATTTAACAATGGTTGTGGCAATAGCTGATTCTCCGGCGTCATCTCTCTCAAGATATAGACGCTCTACTCCGTCTGCTGGCGATTTGTGCCAAGGTTCATTTTCAGAATTAATACATACTCGTTTTGTAAAATCTCTATTTATGCTCATGTAAGATTTATGCTAATTGATCTAATGGCCATCTTGGTTTAACTTCACCCTGTAAATCATAAACTTGTCCAGCTTCAAATTTTTTATAGCCTGCATAAGCAATCATTGCGCCATTATCAGTGCAGAATTTTTTAGTTGGGTAGTACGCTTCAGCGTTTATTGAATGCGCAAAATTAGTTATTTTTTCTCTGATAAATTGATTAGCACTTACTCCGCCAGATATAACTATTGATGGGTAACCTTTTTCATCATGAGCTCGTTTTAATTTTCCAACTAAACAATCGGTAACTGAATTTTGTAACTCTAAAGAAATATTTTTTTGTACTTCTTCAGTTTTTTCTGACGTTTTCCATGTCAGCATGATATGAGTTTTTAAACCACTAAAACTAAAATCACAATTAGGTTTATTTAAAATTGGCCTTGGAAATTTATATGCTCCTTGTACGCCTTCTTTTGCTAATTTTTCAATTAATGGTCCGCCAGGATAATCTAGACCCATCAGTTTGGCACTTTTATCAAATGCCTCGCCAATTGCATCATCTAAAGTTTCTCCCATAATTTCATACTCTCCAATATTTTTGGCATTAACAATCATAGTATGTCCCCCAGATATTAATAAGCCAAAAAAAGGGAAAGATAGCTCAGAATATTCCATAAATGGTGCTAGTAAATGTGCCTCAATATGATTGACTGAAATAATAGGTTTGTCCGTAATGTAAGCTAAGCTTCTTGCAAAAGTTGAACCAACTAACAAACAACCTTTTAGGCCTGGTCCAGCCGTGTAAGCTATTAGATCTATATCATCTAATGATTTGCCTGTATTTTTAAGTAAATTTTGCAGCAGAGGTAAAATTCTATCAGCGTGATCCCTTGAAGCCAATTCTGGGACTACACCGCCATAGTCTTTATGAATATCAATCTGACTATAGAGTTCGTCTGCCAATAGCCCATCTTTTGAGTCATATAGTGCTAAACCAGTCTCATCACATGAGGTTTCAATGCCCAAAACTAGCATATTATAAGACCACTTTGTTTTGATTTTTCTTCATACAACTGTATAATCACACCACTAAATAATTAAAGGTAAATTATGCCAAGTATTAAAGTAAAAGAAAACGAGCCATTTGACATTGCCATCAGAAGATTTAGACGTGCATGTGAAAAAGCTGGAGTTTTAACTGAAATTAGAAAAAGGGAATTTTACGAGAAACCAACCTCTGTTAGAAAAAGAAAAGCAGCTGCAGCTGTAAAAAGAGTTCACAAAAGAACTAATAGAACTGCAACTGGAAGAAGAATTAAACTTTATTAATGTCTAACCCTCAAGAAACTAATTCACCTCTTAAAAATAAAATCACCGAAGATATGAAAACTTCGATGAAAAGCGGTGATAAAAAAAGATTGGCTGCTGTTAAATTAATTCTTGCAGCAATTTTAGACAAAGAAGTTGAGACAAGAGAAAATCTTACTGATGAAATTATTTTTGAAATTTTAAAAAAACTCTCCAAAAAAAGTAAAGAATCTCTCACACACTATAAAGAAGCAGATAGAACTGATCTTGCAGAGCAAGAAGAATTCGAGTTATCTGTCTTTAAAGAATATCTGCCAGAAGATATGAGTCAAGATGAAGTGAAGCAAATGATTGAAGATATTATTAAAGAAAAATCCATTCAAGAGATGAGCCAAATAGGCCAAGTAATGGGTGAGCTCAAAAAACGTTCCAATAATCGCGCTGATATGGGCTTTGCCAGTAAGTTTGTGAAAGAAAAGCTATCTTAAAAAAACCATATAAGTTATTTTCAAGGTATTTATCCGCCCTTTCTATTGAATGCTTCACCTGTTAGTCCTATAATTAATACTCTAATAGAATACACGTTCATCCTTGTAGGACGGAAGTAGGCATAAAGCCGAAGGAACGCACCAAACTTTTATCTAGAGTTTGGTGAGATAACATCAAACTCTAGTAAGTTTTAATTTTATGGACTTAGTAAGAGTATGAAAAACGCAATGCAATTTTTAGATATTGGAAGAGAGGATCCTGCTGTTGAAAAAGCAGAGGTGAGAATCTATACCTTTGACGAAATATATTCTAATTTCCCTGCTGATAAAGCTTCAGAACAAGCGGGACGATGCTTGAATTGCGGAAACCCATATTGTGAATGGAAATGTCCTGTTCATAATTATATTCCTAACTGGTTAGACCTTATAAGAGATGGAAAAATTATTGAAGCAGCGGAAATGTCTCATAAAACCAATTCATTGCCAGAGATCTGCGGAAGAATTTGCCCACAAGATAGATTATGTGAGGGCGCATGTACTTTAGAGGATGGTTTTGGGGCAGTCACTATAGGATCCATAGAAAAATACATTACGGACGAAGCTTTTCGCCTTGGCTGGAAACCTGATATGTCAGAAGTTGTTAAAACTGATAAATCCGTCGCTATCATCGGTGCTGGTCCAGCAGGTTTAGCATGTGCAGACATACTTACCAGAAATGGAGTTAAAGCAAAAATTTATGATAAATATTCAAGGATTGGAGGTCTGTTAACTTTTGGTATACCGCCATTCAAACTTGATAAAGATGTTGTTGAAAAGAGAAAAGAAATTTTAGAAGGTATGGGTGTTGAATTTATCCTAAATACAGAAGTCGGAAAAGATATAGATTTCCAAGAAATATATGATTCCCACGATGCAGTTTTCTTAGGCATGGGCACATACAAGCCAATGAAAGGAAACTTCAAAGGCGAAGATCTAGAAGGAGTGCATGAAGCTTTACCTTTCTTAATATCAAATATAAATAATGAATTAAAAATAGATACTAATCTCATTTCTATGAAAAATAAAAAAGTTGTAATTCTAGGAGGTGGTGACACTGCTATGGATTGTAACAGAACTTCAATAAGACAAGGTGCCGAAAGTGTTAAATGCGTTTATAGAAGAGATGAAGAAAACATGCCGGGTTCAAAGAAAGAAGTAAAAAATGCTAAAGAAGAAGGCGTTGAATTTATGTTCAATTATCAGCCCATTGAAATTATTGGCGACAAAAAAGTTGAAGGTATTAAAGTTGTTAAAACAAAATTAGGACCACCGGATGCGATGGGCAGAAAAAATCCTATTATACTAAAAAATTCCGAAAAAATTATTCCTGCCGACAATGTAATTATTGCATTTGGATTTCAACCTAGTCCTGCAGATTGGTTTAGTAATTACCAAATAGAAGTTAAAGATAATGGACTTTTAAAAATTGATAATGAGTATTTATATCAGACCACAAATGATAAAATATTTGCTGGTGGCGATATGACAAGAGGATCAGATTTAGTAGTTACTGCAGTATTTGAAGGAAGAGAAGCAGCTGAGAATATTCTAGACTATCTAGAGATATAAATATGAATTCAATTAAAAATAAAAGAATTTTGGATGTCTTGGCAGGCAATCCTGTAGATAAAACACCCGTTTGGATAATGCGACAAGCAGGCAGATATTTGCCAGAATATAAAAAAACAAGAGCTGAGGCTGGAAGCTTTTTAAATCTCTGTAAAACACCAGAACTAGCTTCTGAAGTAACAGTTCAACCAATTAGAAGATTTGATTTGGATGCAGCTATAATTTTTTCAGATATTTTAACAATTCCTGATGCCATGGGTCTTGAGTTAAAGTTTGAAGATAATCGCGGTCCATATTTTGATAATCCATTAAATAATATTAAAGATGTGTCATCACTTTCCGATAAAAATATAAATTCTCTGGAGTATGTGGCTGATGCAATTAAACATACAAAAGAAAAATTAAATAACGAAATACCTTTGATTGGATTTTCAGGAAGTCCATGGACCTTATCAACTTATATGATTGAAGGCTCAGCAACAAAAGAATTTCGAAAAGTAAGATCAATTATTTTTAACGATTCAGAAATGCTTAATACGTTAATAAAAAAACTTGTAAAATCTATTTCAGAATATTTAATTATGCAGGCTAAGGCTGGGGCAAATATTTTAATGATTTTTGACTCTTGGGGTGGATTATTAAATACAAATAATTATATTCATTTTTCTCTTAACCCAATGAAAGAAATAATAAGTAATTTAAAAAAAAATAAAATAACAAAAAATATACCCGTCATATTATTTACAAAAGGTGGGGGTGGTTGGTTAAATGAAATATCTAAATCCGGCTGCAATGGAATTGGGTTAGACTGGACAGTAGACATCGCAAGTGCAAGAAAAATTGTTGGGGAAAATATTTGCTTACAAGGAAATCTTGACCCTTGCGCTCTTCATGGTACAGAGCAATCTATAAAAGATGCTGCATCAGAAATAATCGATAACTATGGATTTGGACATAAACACATTTTTAATTTGGGCCATGGTATAGACCAGTTCGTTGATCCAGAAAATCTAGGCATTCTCATTAAACATATCAAAGAATATAGTATTAAGTACCATAGAAACTAAAAAATTTTTTCAATCTCAATTTCTTTTTGATCTTTTTCTTTAGACTTATTTTCTTTACTAAAAGTCTTTGGCACATTCTCTTTTCTAAATACCTCAATTATTGAACTTTTAGAGGTTGGTGATGCTAGTAAACCATTCTTACTATCTATTTTTGCACTTACTAAACCTTCTGGCTCATCCATATTTGAAATCGGTAAATTTTTTAAAGCTACTTTCATATAATCTATCCACATTGGTAAAGCTGCAGTACTTCCAAATTCTTTTTTTCCTAAAGATGAGTGGTCATCGAAACCAAGAAAAGTAACAGTCACAACGTCTCTATTAAAACCACTAAACCACGCATCTTTTTGATCGTTTGTGGTTCCTGTTTTGCCTGCAATGTCTGAGCGTTTAAGTACTTTTGCTTTTTTAGCAGTACCATATTTTACAACATCTTTTAGCATGCTTACCATTTGATAAATATTTCTTGGGTCAATTGTTTGAGTAGAAAATCTTGGCAAGCCAGCCTTATTTCTAAGTTCAGAAATTTCTTCTACAGATTCTGCAGAAGGAAATTGCAAGGTATCCATGCTCACGTAATCGCAAGGATTACTGCAAACTCTAACTGGATTTTCAACATAAACGATATCATTATCTCGTGTTCTTACTTGCTCTATAAGATATGGTTTTATTCCGTGACCACCATTTGCAAAATAAGCATATGATTCAGATAATTCTAAAGGTGTGATTTCTCCACTTCCTAAAGCTAAGGTCAAATCTTTTGGTAAATTATCGGTTGAGATACCAAAGTTCTCAGCAAAGCTTAAGGCGTATTTAATGCCAATATTATCAAGCAACCTTATAGAAATCATATTTTTTGATTTTGCCAAACCATACCTTAATCTTGTAGGCCCAAGGAATTTACCACCGTAGTTTTTTGGTCTCCAAGCTCCGCTAACAGTATTTTCTTTAAAAACTTTAGGAGCATCGTTTATTATAGAGGCTGGCGTATAACCCTTGTTTAAAGCTGCAGAGTATATAAAAGGTTTAAAGCTTGATCCAGGTTGTCGTTTAGCTTGAGTTACTCTATTAAATTTACTTATTCTATAATCATAGCCTCCTGACAAAGCATTTATTGCACCGCTATTTGAATCGATAGAAACTATTGCTCCATTTACGTTCGGAATTTGTGAAAGCCGCCATTTTTTTCTTACTTCCTTAACTCTAACTACATCTCCTATCGTTAAAATCTTATTAAAATTTTTAATTTTTCTTTGATAGTTAACATCATAGTATTGATTTTTTATAATTATTTCATTCAAGTTGATATCTAATAATTGATTATGTTTTGTATATACTTTTATTTTTTTATCATCAACATTTAGTACCACAGCCGGAATATTTTTATTTATATCATAGAAATTTTTCAAATATTTATTGATGTTGATCATCGAAATTTCAAGATCGTATTCGAAATTAGAGTTCAATAGTTGGTTATAACCTATTTTTGCTTCTGCTCCTCTATATCCATGGCGTTTATCATAATTTTCCACATGTCTTTTGAGAGATTTTTTAGCGGCTTCTTGAAGTTTACTATTAATTGTTGTGAACACATCATAACCTAGAGTGTAGGCTTCCTTTCCAAATCTCTCTTCCATTTGAACTCTTGCCATCTCTGATACATAAGGTGCTTTTAACTCTATATTCTCACTTCTCAATCTTGCTGTCACAGGAGAAATATAAGCATCAACGTATTGGCTTTGAGAGATGAAATTATTTTCAGACATTCTTCGCAAAACATAATCCCTTCTCTGAAGTGCTCTCTTTTCGTTAGCTATTGGATTATAATTTGAAGGTGCTTTTGGAAGCCCAGCAATCATCGCTGCTTGGGGTAAAGTTAATTCAGATAATCTCTTCCCATAATAAACTTGTGCGGCGGCAGCAACACCATAAGCTCTATGGCCCAAGTATATTTTATTCATATATAACTCAAATATTCTTTCTTTGCTTAAATTCCTCTCCATTTTATAAGCAAGCAAAATCTCTCTTAACTTTCTGCTGATTTTTTTTTCTCTACTTAAGTAGAAATTTCTAGCGACCTGCATTGTGATTGTGCTTCCACCCTGTGTAACCTTACCAGTTGAAATAAAACTTTTTAAAGCCCTTAACAAACCAAAGTAATCTACTCCGCTATGACTATAAAACCTGTTATCTTCTGCTGCAATAAAAGCATTTTTTAAATTTTCAGGTATTTCCTCAAAAGTCACTGGGATTCTTTTCTTTTCCCCATAAACTGCAATTAACTTTTTATCCTGAGTATATACACGCATTGGAATTTGCATCCTCATATCTTGTATTTCTTCTACGGTAGGAAGGCCTCTAGATAAATAAATATACGAGGCTAAAGGAACAATAATTACTAGGCCAATAACGATGTAAAGTGGTTTTTTAGCTTTCTTAAAAAATATACTCATACTTGTTGGTAGCATTAAAAATTCTTGTTAATATCTATATAATACTATAAACACAAAATTTATCTTGTCTAAACATAAAAACAATATCATTTTGATTGGCCCTATGGGCTCAGGTAAGACTTCAATCGGAAAAAAACTATCTAAAATGATGAAATTTAATTTCATAGATACTGATCATCTTATAGAGGAAAAAACTGGGGTAGATATCCCAACAATATTTGAGCATGAAGGCGAAGCCGGATTTAGGAAAAGAGAAAGTAATATTTTAAGAGAAATATGTTCTTTGGAAAGCACTGTCATAGGTACGGGCGGCGGGATAATAATTTCACGAGAAAATAGGGAAATTATTAAAAAATTAGGTTATATAGTATATCTCACTGCCAGTATAGAAGAACTTGTATATAGAACAGAGCAAGATAAAAACAGACCTTTAATTAAAGGTTATAATTCAAAGAAAATTATTACTGACTTAATTGATCAAAGAGAAAAATATTACGAAAATATATCCAATATTAAAATAAGTACTGATAATTATGATACAGTAAAAATATCAAAAATTATTATTAAAGATTATGAAAAAAATAATAGTTAAGCTAGGAAAAAGATCTTATCCAATTTTTATTGGGAAAAATATTTTATCAAATAAAAGTATATACAAAAATTTTAAACAAAAAGATTTTGCCTTGGTTAGTAATAGAAAGATAAAAGGACTACACATATCTAAAATAAAAAGTACCTTATTTAAAAAAAATCAGATTTTAATAAGCGATGGCGAGAAATATAAAAATCAAGAAAGTATTTCAAAAATATATGGCCATTTATTAAAAAATAAATATTCTAGAGACGCATGTCTTGTTGCATTTGGTGGTGGTGTAATTGGTGACATGACAGGTTATGCTGCAGCCACATATCAAAGAGGAATCGATTTTATTCAAATACCGACAACATTATTATCAATGGTAGACTCCTCTGTGGGAGGTAAAACCGGCATTAACCACCCTTTAGGAAAAAATATGATCGGTGCTTTTCATCAACCCATTGCTGTTATTATTGACACTGAAGTTTTGAAAACATTATCTAAAAGACAATTTAATGCGGGCATGTCAGAAGTTATAAAATACGGAATCATAAAAGATAAAGATTTCTTCAATTGGATTGTAAAAAATACTGAGAAAATTAAAAACCAGGATTCTGAGAGCCTAATCAAAATTATTAAAAAATCTTGCGAAATTAAAGCAAAAATAGTTGCTCAAGACGAAAAAGAAAAAAATGTTAGAGCCTTGTTAAACCTCGGTCATACTTTTGGGCATGCGATTGAAAACTATTTAGGATATGGAAAATGGCTTCATGGAGAAGCCATAGCATGCGGATTTCTTATTGCTTCATCAGTTGCAATACATAACAATACAATGAGCCAATTAGAATACAATCAAATAAAATTACTTTTAAAAATGTTTAACCTCCCGACAGAATTACCAAAAAATACAAATGTGGAAAAGTTATTCAAAATCATGCTATTAGATAAAAAAGTTAAAAATAATAAAATGGTTTATGTCCTTCCAAATAAAATTGGCTCAGCTTATATCACAGATAAAATTAACAAAAGCGTAATCATTAAATCATTAAAAGACCATGTCAAATGATTCTGAATATAACCTAGCTCCATATGCACTAAAATCAAGTGAAACTATTGGAAGAAAGTATCCGGAAGAAAATCCCAAATACAGATCAGAATTCCAGAGGGACCGAGAAAGAATCATACATTCAACTGCATTCAGAAGGTTAGAATATAAAACTCAAGTTTTTGTTAATCATGAAGGAGACATGTATAGGACAAGATTAACTCATACAATAGAGGTTGCTCAAATAGCTAGAGCTGCTTCTAGAGCTTTAAGAATTAATGAAGATTTAACAGAAGCCATATCATTAGCACACGATCTTGGGCATACTCCGTTTGGTCATGCAGGACAAGATATTCTAAATATTTGTATGAAAGATTTTGGTGGGTTCGAGCATAATATTCAATCTTTAAGGATTATTGATAAACTGGAAAATAGATACGCTAATTTTCCTGGCTTAAATCTATGCTTTGAAACTAGAGAAGGCTTACTTAAAAAGTGCTCTCTTACTAGAGCGAAGAAGATTGGCGATGTCGGAAAAAGATTTCTTAAAAAAAAACAAGCCTCTCTTGAAGCTCAACTAACAAATGTATGTGATGAAATAGCATACAACAATCATGATATACAAGATGGAATAAAGGCAAAAAAAATTTTCATAGAACAGCTTGAAGATATACCTTTATTTTATAATCAAATGAGGTTAGTTTTAAACAAATTCCCTAAACTCTCTGGTTCTAAAATTGTAAATGAAACAGTTAGATTAATTATAAATTTACTAGTAACTGATTTAATAAATAATACAAAAACAAATATTGAAAATGGCTTAATAAAAAAATATGAAGACGTTAGAAATCACAGTGAATTGATTGTAAGTTTTTCAAAGGAAGTTAAAGAAATGAACATAAAATTAAAAAGGTTTCTTTATGCAAATCTCTATAAACATCCAGATGTTGTAAAAATGACAGAAGAGGCTAATACGATCATTAAAGATCTTTTTTCAGCCTATAGCAACGATATAATGTTATTGCCAAAAGATTTCTATAACTACAATCTAAACAAAATTAATTCTGGTTTTAAAGAAAGAGTTATATGTGACTATATTGCAGGTATGACAGATAGATTTGCACAACAAGAACATAAAAAGCTGACTAATTAGATGTTTTAACATATAGATTTTATTCAACATATTAATATCTAATA
>Ga0181597_10005202_pt1 | contig 12584 bp, 12 predicted proteins | sample 041ome_5_FD_148647 | JGI IMG/M metagenome (GOLD analysis project Ga0181597, IMG submission 148647) | Coastal salt marsh microbial communities from the Groves Creek Marsh, Skidaway Island, Georgia - 041403US metaG (spades assembly) | ecosystem: Environmental > Aquatic > Marine > Intertidal zone... | reverse complement strand
ATAAGTGTACCTACCGCTTTAGCTGAATTCATTAAACACCGCCGAGAAGTTATTACTAGGAGAACTCTCTATCAATTAAACAAGACATATAGTAAAGCGCATATTCTTGAAGGCCTAAGTATAGCTTTAAATAATATTGATGAAATAATCAATCTAATAAAAAAATCTAAATCTAGTATTGACGCTAAAAAGAAAATTACAAGCGAGACGTGGTCAACATCTAAAAATAAATGGATATTATCTAAGCTTATAGAAGAATGCGGAGATTACATGACCGTAGAGACTAGTATCGGTTTAGTTGGAGACAAATACACAATCAGTGATGAACAAGCGCAAGCAATACTAGATATGAAACTTAATAAGCTTACGAACTTAGAACAGCACACTATTCTTGAAGATTACAATAATGCCATCACATCAATTAAAGAATATTCGAGTATATTGTCTAATACTGATGAGCTTAATCATCTAATGATAAATGAACTTTTAGAAATTAAAGATACTTACGGTCAGGAGAGAAGATCAAAAATATCTGATGACGAAGGATTGCTTAATAGAGAAGATATGATAAAGAAAGAGGATGTTATAGTTGTTCTCACTGAAGCGAATTATGTAAAAAGAATGCCTGTTACTGAGTTTAGAAGTCAAAAACGCGGCGGTCGTGGTGTAAATGCAGCTAACTTTAAAGATGGAGATAAGGCAAAACTTTTAGTGTGCGCTCATACCCATGATACAATCTTATGTTTTTCTACTAAAGGCAAAGCTTTTTCTATTAGAGTGTTTGATATTCCTGATACGAGTAGGCAAGCAAGAGGTAAATCTATAAATAACATCTTACCTTTAGAAACAGATGAATCAATATCAGCTATTTTAGCAATCAAAAACTTTGAGGAAAACAGCTATCTATTCTTAACAACAAGATACGGTATGGTTAATAGAATTTCATTATCTTCTTTTAAGAAAGTTCGTAATAGTGGTCTCAAGGCGATTCTTTTGAAAGATAACGATTATCTATTTAATGCCTTACACACAAGCGGTTCTGATAAAATTATTCTTTCTTCATCAACCGGGAAGTCAATTATGTTTCAAGAGTCTCAAATAAGAGAAAGATTTAGAGGTACACAAGGAGTTGTAGGCATTAAACTTACTAGCAATGCTAAAATTATATCTTCTTTGAACACGCAATCGGAACAGGTAATTTTCGTAACAGAAAATGGTTTTGGTAATAAGATTTCTGTCGATTCCTACAATGAGCAAAATAGGGGCGGCCAAGGTGTTATTTCTATAAAAACCTCTGATAGAAACGGTAAGGTCGTGGGTGCGGTAAACGTCAATAATACTGATTATATTATCCTTATAACGAACAAAGGAAAAACGATCAAAATTTCAGCATCTGACATGAAAACCATTAATAGAAATACTCAAGGTGTACGTTTGCAAGATATGAGTGATGATGAGAAAATAACAGCAGTTTCTTATGAACGCACAAATGATTAGATTATGTTAAAGAAATTCAGAGATAATATTGACGCTATAGATAAAAAAATTCTTAAACTCTTGAACCAAAGAGCAAATATTGCTCAAAGTGTTGCTGAATATAAAAAATCATCAAATAATACCCTTATATTTAGACCAGATAGAGAATCTCAGATTATAAAAAAATTAAGAGCTCTTAATAAGGGTCCCCTTGATTCTAATCATATACACAATATTTATAGGGAAATAATATCAGCATGTTTATCATTAGAAACAAACCTTAATGTATCTTTTCTAGGACCAGAGGGTACATACAGTCAAATAGCCGCTAAGAAATTTTTTGGAAACAGTTTAAGTAGCGATAGTAAGAACAATCTTTCAGAAGTATTTGATTCAGTCAGAAATAATTCGAGCGATTATGGAGTAGTGCCTGTAGAAAACTCAAATCAAGGAAGTATTAAATCAACAATTGACTTTCTTCTGAAATATGATGTAAAGATTTGTGGAGAGCAGAACATGCCTATTAGACATACTCTAATGTCTAAAAGTAAATCATATGAAAAAATAAAAAAAATATATGCTCATAATCAGACTCTTTCTCAGTGCTCTAATTGGATCAATAAGAATATGCCTAATGCAGAGTGCATTTCTACAGATAGCAATTCAAAAGCAGCTCTTCTGGCTAATAAATTAAAAAACTCAGCTTGTATTGCGAATGAGATATGCAGTAAATTATACAAACTAAAAATTAATGCTAAAAATATTAATGATTCCTATGATAATACAACAAGATTTCTCATTATTGGTAATTCTGAAATACCTGAATCAAAAAATGATAAAACTACTTTTGTTATGACCTTAGAAAATAAATCAGGTTCTCTATCTAAGGTACTTCAAATATTATCTGAAAATAAGATATCTATGACAAAAATTGAATCCATACCAACAAAAGAAAAAAATTGGGAATATTTATTTCTTATTGATATAACTGGGCATAAATACAACAAAAAAATATCAAACGCACTTAGCAAAATAGAAAAAATATCTAGATACTACCAACTACTAGGATCTTATCCAAAGAGTATAGATTAGCGTGACAAATAAAATAAAAAAATATACACCTGGATTTAATATACATGACGTAGAGAAAAAATATAATTTAAAAAAAGTTGTAAAATTGGCATCTAATGAAAATCCCTTCATCTCAAAAGATGTTATATCATTCATTAAAAAATCAACACATAAAATCAATCTTTATCCTGACAGTAACCCGGTTAATCTTCATTCTGAAATAGCAAAGCTTATTGGTTATAGAATGACGAATAAGAATATTATACTTGGTAATGGTAGTAATGAAATATTAGAACTTATCGTAAGATCAACACTTGATCATAAATCTGAAGTAATTATTCCAAAGCATTCTTTTCTAGTTTATGAAATTATTTCAAAACTCCAGAATGCTAAGGTCATAACAAGTAAACCAGATACAAACAAAAAAGAAAATAATTACCTCGGGATAGATCTTAACTCTATATATGAAAAGATTACAAGTAACACAAAGTTAATATTTATCGCAAACCCTGCTAACCCGACTGGAACTTATTTGCCATTAAAATATATTGAAGAATTTCTAAGAACCATTCCTAAAAAAATATTAGTGATTTTAGATGAAGCATATTATGAATATCTTGATTCAAGTTTTCAAAAATCAGCTGTAAGTCTTATAAAAAAATATAAAAATATATATGTAACTCGATCTTTTTCAAAAATATATGGACTTGCATCATTGAGAGTTGGTTACGGAATTTCCAATCCGGAAAATATTGAAAAACTCAAATTATATAAGCAACCTTTCAATACAAACTATTTTGCACAAAAAACTGCAGGAATTGCATTAAAAGACTTTCATTTTATTAATGAAAGTAAAAAAAATAATAGTAATGCATTGCAACTATTTAAGAGAGTATTTGATGAATTATCAATCAATTATCTTGGTACTTATTGCAACTTTATAACTTTTAAGGTTGGTACTCGTTCAGATTCATTATTTAACTACTTGTTATCTAAGGGAGTGATAATCAGACCTCTAAATAACTATAAACTTCCAGAATATCTCAGAGTTTCATTAGGCTCGCCAAGTGACAACAAAGTTTTTATTAAATATTTAAAGGAATTCTATAATGGCACCACTAAATAATGTTCTAGTCATTGGTCTGGGAATGATGGGTGCATCATTATGTAGTTCTATCAGGAAAAATAAACTGTCAAAAAATATTATTGGTTATGATTTAAGCAAGAAGAACTTAAGATATGCAATAAAAGAGAAAGTTATTGATGAAGCGCTCACCAGTATTTCTAAAATGGACAATCCTGAATTAATAATACTCTGCACTCCGTTAAATACTTATGCAAGTATTATTAATGAAATCATAAAATATGCATCTAAAAAAATTATATTGACTGATATTGGTAGTTCAAAAGGAAATATTAGTAGTAATATCCATAAACTTACTGTTAAGTCTAAAGTAGAATATTTAAGTTCACATCCTATGGCTGGTTCAGAGAAAATTGGTCCAAGTAATTTAATACCTGATATGTTCCTCAACAAAGTTGTATTTCTGATTGATAAGAGTAAATGTAGTAAATCGACATATACTAAACTAGCTTCGTTTTGGAAATCATTAGGATCCCATACTTATGATTTAGATAGAAAAGAACATGATATCCTTATGTCAGAAACAAGTCATATCTCGCATCTTATGTCTTATGTATTCATGCTCACACTACCTCAAAGAATTATAGATAATAATTTATCATTATTACTAGGCGGAGGTATTAGAGAGCATGTTCGACTAAGCCAGAGTAGCTCAGAAATGTGGGCTGATATTTTTATTAATAATAAAAATAATCTTATGAAATCTATTACTCGCGTAGAAAAAAACCTCAAGCTTTTTAGAAAACTTATAAATGATTCTGAAGAAAAAAAGCTCATGTCGATATTAAAGAAAATAAATAATAAAACCAAATGAGTTCTTCGAATAATCTTTTAGTCAATAAATCTAATCCATTTGTTGGAACTATATTAATACCAGGTGATAAATCAATTTCCCATCGCAGTGTCATTCTTGGATCTTTAGCAAATGGTCAACTATCAGTAAAAAACTTCCTTAACTCAGAGGATTGTCTATGTACCGTGTCTGCAATGCAACAACTTGGTGCAAAAATAGTGATTGATAACACTTCATTAAGTATTGATGGTTTAGGATTAACTCAGTTAGTAGAGCCAACTAAGACGATTGATGCTGGTAACTCAGGAACATTGATGCGTTTATTAACAGGCGTGCTTGCAATTCAAAATTTTAACTCTACAATTATTGGCGATTCTTCATTGAATAGTAGACCTATGAAAAGAATCATTGATCCATTACAGGCGTGTGGAGCAAATATAATATCTGATAACTATAAAGCACCTCTTAACATTAACGGTAACGTTAATTTGAAACCAATAATTTATAAACAGGAAATAGCTAGCGCACAAATTAAATCTTGTTTAATGTTAGCCTCATTATTTATTGACGGCACATCGTATTTTTATGAATCTGTAACGACTCGAGATCATACTGAGAATATGTTAGAACATTTTAATTATAAAATAACAAGATCAGAGAATGAATCAACCATTGTAGGTAGACAAATGCTTACTGCAAAGGACGTTGTCATTGGATCTGATATTTCATCCGCAGCGTTTTTTATTGTGGCAGCATTAATATCTAAAGGATCTAAAGTTACGTTACCTAATATCAATATTAACAAATATAGACTTGGAATTATTCATGTGCTTCAAAAAATGGGCGCTGATATTAAAATTTATAATAAACGATCAGAATCGAAAGAATTGATTGGTGATATAGATGTTACTTCGTCAAAACTTTCATCTATCACACTTGATGGAAATATAATTTCTACACTCATTGATGAACTTCCTATATTATTCATTGCATGTTCAGTAGCTTCTGGAATTTCAAAGATTAGCGGTATAGAAGAGCTAAGGCATAAAGAGAGCGATAGAATTAAATCTATGGAGGAAGGCTTAAAGGCTGTTGGGATAAATGTCTCATCAAAAAATGACTCAATAGAGATTCAGGGTAACGAAATACTTGGTGGAAAAGTTAATAGTTTCGGTGATCATAGAATTGCTATGTCATTTGCAGTAGCAGGTTTAGTTTCTAAAAAATCAATTACAATAATTGATACAAAGAATATATGTACATCATTTCCAACATTTGTCGATATTATGAGAGAACAAGGAGCCGAAGTTTATGAAATCTAGAGCAACATTTATTATTACTATCGATGGAACTAGCGGGTCAGGCAAAAGCACTATATCTAAATTACTAGCAAAGAAACTTAACTTTATATTATTAGATAGCGGAAAGTTATATCGATCTGCGGGATACATCATCTCTCAATCCGGCACTAAGATAGACGCCGTTATAGATTATAAAAAATTAATATCTCAAATATCTCTAAAGCCTAATGAACATACCTATGAATATGAGGTATGTTTTAAGAATCAAGTAATTGATCAATATTTATACACTGATGATGTTGCAAAAGCTGCATCTGTTGTATCTAAAATTGCTGAAGTTCGTGAATGTATGTTTAATTTGCAGCAGTCATGTGTGAAAGGAACTGGACTTATTGCAAATGGAAGAGATATGGGTACCGAGGTATTTCCTGATGCTCCAATAAAGATTTATATAGATGCTGATTTAGAGATAAGAGCTCAGAGAAGATTAAACGAATTACTTGATAAAGGTGAAAATGTAACATTTGAGAATATTTATGATTCTCTGAAGAAAAGAGATGATAGTGACATGAATAGAGAGCTTTCCCCACTGAAAATACCTAATAATGGACATATATTAGATACTTCTCACCTAAAACCTGATGCAATTGTTGATAAAATATTAAATTTGTATACTATATCAATCAATTAATTAATTATAACGTATGACAACAATTTCTGAATTCGAACAATTACTGGAATCTAATATTTCACAATTAAATATGACGCCAGGCGAAATAATTCCTGCGACAGTCATAGACATAAAAAATGATTTTGTCATTACAAATGCTGGTCTCAAATCTGAGGGCATAATACCAAAAAGCCAATTTATTAATTCGGACGGAGAGTTAGAAGTAGCTATAGGTGATGTAGTAGAAGTTACTCTTGATCTTGTGGAAGATGGATATGGTGAAACAATACTATCTAGAGAAAAAGCAAAGCGCAAGAAAGTTTGGACTGCATTAGAGGATCTCTTAAAAAATCAGGAAATTGTTTCTGGAAAAGTCTGTGGTAAGGTGAAAGGTGGCTTCACCGTTGAATTAATGGATGTAAAAGCATTTTTACCTGGCTCGTTAGTTGATGTAAGACCAACAAAAGAAACAGATTATCTTGAAGGAAAAACACTAGATTTTAAGATTATTAAAATGGATAAAGTTAGAAATAATATTGTTTTATCTAGAAAAGCAGTGCTACTTGATCAAAACTCAAGCTCTGAAGAAATGAAAGAAAAGTATGCAGAAGGGAACACTACTAAGGGTTTTGTTAAAAACTTGACTGATTACGGAGCATTCATAGATTTAGGTGGAATAGATGGTCTCCTGCATATTACAGATATATCATGGAAACGTATTAATCATCCACAAGAAATACTTAAAGTTGGTGATGAAATAGATGTAAAAGTTCTAAAATTTGATGAAGAAAAAAATAGAGTTAGCCTTGGCATGAAACAATTAACAGACGATCCTTGGGAAAAAGTTGAAGGAAATATTGAACTTAATTCTGTGTATGAGAGTAAAGTTGTTAATATTGCAGACTATGGAGTTTTTGTCGATTTAGGAGATAATATAGAAGGCCTTATAAGAACGTCTGAGTTGGACTGGACCAATAAAAATATTAGTCCTAAGAAAGTTCTTAATTTGGGTGATAAAGTTAATGTTAAAGTAATTGAAGTAGATGAAGAGAAGAGAAGACTCTCTCTAAGCTATAAGCAGTGTCTACCCAATCCTTGGGAAGAATTTTCAAAAGATCATAACAAAGGCGATATTATTAAAAGTGAAATTAAATCTATAACAGACTTTGGAATATTTGTTGGTCTTGACGGAGGTATTGATGGATTAGTTCACATATCCGATATTACTAATTTAGGCAAACCGGAAGATTTTATTAGATCACATAAAAAAGGTAATCTTATTGAGACAGTCGTGCTCTCCATAGATGCAGATAGAGAGAGAATATCTTTAGGATTGAAACAATACCTTGAATCTAACTTTGAACCACTTACACAAGATTTAGAAGTAGGTTCTGAAGTTTCTGCCGAAATTGTAAGTGTTTCAGACACAGGGGTGTATCTCAAACTAGATAACAATATTACAGGTTCACTTAAACTTCTTCAAAAAGAGCTCCGTGAAATTGTAGAAACTAATTCATTAACACCTAATAATAAAATACAGTGTAATATCAAATCTATTGACAAGAAAAATTCTCAAGTCATTTGTATTTTATCAAGTAGTAGTGAATAAGTCTGACATTATCAATCTTGTAAGTGATAAAAATAATTTAGAGTTGTCTGACGTAGAATATTCTGTAAAAAAAATTATAGATTATATGGGTGCAAACTTATATCAGGGTAATCGTATTGAAATAAGAGGCTTCGGTACTTTTTCTCTTCATACACACCAATCACGCATAGCAAGAAATCCCAAGACAGGTGATAAAATAGCGCTTGAAAGAAGAAATACAGTCCACTTTAAGCCAAGCAAAGAGCTTAAGTCTAGAGTTAATAATATCTAATCTATTCAATCTAACAAATTTACTTTAGAATATACGCATGGGAAGGTTATTTTTTTTATTATTTACTACTATTTTACTAATAATTTCAGTGGTAATCTCTACTCATAACACAAGCAATATAAATATAGACATATACTTCTATAATTATGAGCTTCCTTTATCTATATTGATACTGTATTCATTTATAGCTGGAATTATTACGACGCTAATTTATCTTCTAAGCATTATTCTTTCCTATAAAAAAAGAAATAGAGAAATAAAAAATGCATTACAGAATAATCAAGAAGAGCTTGATAATCTCAGACGAAATCCATTAAGAGATGGTACTGAATGATTGAAATTCTCTTTATCACAATCATATTCGTCTTTATAGTTTTCTACATTATCAGTAAAAATAAAACTACTGCTAATAGTCCTAATAGTATTTACAGCTCAGAATATTATCGAGGATTAAACTATCTTTTGAACAATGAAGATGACAAAGCCTTAAAAATCTTTACTGATCTTATAGATGTTGATAGTTCAACTATAGAAACACATTTGGCTCTCGGAGGAGTTTATAGGAGAAGAGGAGAGTTTGATAAAGCAATATTAATTCATCAGAATTTATTATCTAGACCAAAATTAGATAAAAGTATTAAAAACCAAGCTTTATATGAACTTGCCAAAGATTTTTTTTCAGCTGGTTTATATGATAAGTCTGAGAGGATTTTACTTAATTTAAAAGAGAATAAATCTTACTTTGAATCTTGCAATGAGTATCTTTTATTAATTTATGAGCTCTCTAAGGATTGGGATAATGCAATCAAATTCACTAAAAGCATTAAGCAACAATATATTAGAAAATCATCTATAGATATACTTATCTCTCATTACTATTGCGAGAAGGCTAATGATTATAAAAAAGATAATCAATTAAACAAATCTATCACTGTTTTAAGAAAAGCTATAGATATTAACAATCAATGTAAAAGAGCATATATGACTCTCTTTGAGTTTAATTCATATTCAAACCCTAGTCTTGCTCTAGATAATCTTATAAATTTACTTGAAATAGATTCAATATACTTAATCATTTTATCAAATCAAATTGTTCAATTATCAACAACCCAGCAAGATAGCAATATTGATAAAAGAATATATAATATTATTTTGCAATTTTCTAATGATAATAATTTTTCTCCAACACTCTATGAATTTATGTTTAATATGAATAGCTATGATACACCTCATGATTATTTAAATTTAACAAAAGAAAATGTATTTACAAATATATTTAATAATCTTTACTTAACTAAAAACACTAGTGATAATGTCAATGTGACTAATAATGATTTACTTGCATTAATTAAAAATAACTTCTTGACGTATAATTGCTCAAATTGTGGGTATACTGCTAAGAATTATATATGGCAATGTCCATCATGCAGTCAATGGGAAACAATCAAACCGATTACAATCAGCGAGAGAGTTATATATAGTGGATGATGCTAAAAAAATAATAGTTGCTTTAGATTATGATAATCTGGATTCAGTTACAAATTTTGTTGACTCGATTGATTCAGAATTATGTAGGGTAAAGATAGGTAAAGAGCTTTTTACAAAGTACGGTCCTAGCATAGTTAAAAATATTCACGAAAAAGGATTTGAAATTTTTTTAGATTTGAAATTTCATGATATACCCACAACAGTTTATAAGGCATGTATCTCTGCATTTTCACTTAATATATGGATGTTGAATGTTCATCTAACTGGAGGATTTGATATGTCTGTTTCTGCTATGAAAGCTAAGCAAGATTGCCAATCAACTTCTAAACTAATAGGAGTTACCGCTCTTACCAGTTTATCTGATGATGATTGTATAAAGATTTATGGTTGCAAAAGAATAGATCAGCTAAAAAGGTTGAGAGATATCGGTCTAGAAGCTGATATCGATGGCTTTGTGTGTTCTCCATATGATATTAATACTCTTGCAGTAGAAGATAAAATTTTCGTAACACCAGGCATAAGAACGAACAATAATACTCAAGATCATCATAAGGTAATTACACCAGTAGATGCATTGCAACTAGGCTCGACATATCTTGTTATTGGAAGAAGTATCACAGAAAGTCCAGATCCAATCAAAGCGCTAAAAGAAATTTATCAATCTTTATAGGTCAGATTTAAGCTCGATGTATTCTTCTTCACTGTCGAACTTAGCTCCGTATTTTTGAATAATTCTTCCAGCACATTTATTAGCAAACTGGATGGATTCAGTAATAGTTTTATTATTTTTCTTTGACAATAGATATGCAGCTAAAAACATATCTCCTGCACCTGTTAAATCAACAGGTGTTACATTATCACTGATAACATGAGTGATTTTACCATCATGATAAACATAAGCTCCTTTATTGCCACAGGTAATGATTATTTCATTTGAATAATCACTTAAAAACTTGATAGATTCACTAATATTATCAGATGAAGAAATATTATAAGCCTCTTGTTGGTTACAAAAAATAATATCAAAACTTTTATTAATTAATTCCATCATATTATCTCTAAAAAAATTAACTACATTTGGATCTGATAACGTAATAACTTTTTTTATATTATTCTCAGTAGCTATATCAAGACAATACTTCGCAACATTATTAGTACCTTCTGAGGTAACTAGATATCCTTCAATTAATAAGTATTCGGTTTTTAATATTACATCTTTTGCTATATCTTCTTTTGATAAATCAGATGAAACGCCAAGATAGGTATACATTGTTCTTTCATGGTCAGGTGTTATTAAAACAATACATTCACCAGTTGTACCGCTTTCAACCTGTTTAATAGCTGAATGCATACCAACAAATTTTAATGATTCTTCAAATGTAGTACCTACACTATCTTTTGATACTCTACCAGTAAAACTTACATTTTCTCCAAACTGAGCAAGAGCATATAAAGAATTCGCTACAGATCCACCTGGCATCATTTTTACAACCCCATAATTCCTTTTGAGTTCATTATTTATTCTATTATGATTTTGAATATCATTTAGCTCCATACAACCTTTTGTTAAGTTAAGTTGCTTGAGTTCATCGTCTGATATTTTATACTCACTATCAACAAGTGCATTTCCTATGCCATATATAAATATTTCTTTCATCTTATTCCTGTGTATTTGTTAAATAATGCATGCTTTGCATTTCATTTAGTCTGCTCTGGCATCTATTCCAGAGATCTTTTAGTTTATCACCTGTGTACAAATCATTACATGAGTAGTTATTGAAAAAGAACTTAATTTTCATTTTATTTCTATAACAAATATCAATAAATGATATAAATCTTCTTATAAGATCTGCCAGATCATCATTGCATGCAACAAAATCACTAATGAAAATCCATTCTGTCTTTTTAGATATTTCTATATATTCTTTATCCCCACCTGGTTCTCTAAAAAAATCAGAAAAAGAAATCCATAAAAAATCACTTGAAGTAGCCTTACAGCTAAACGCTGTTGAATTAACATAATATTTTTTATCAAAGTTTAAATTCTCAAAATTATTCTCTAAAAAATTCATAATAATCTCATCATCATGTACATAATCAGAATTATTATTCAAATTTAGGATATTTCTTGATCTATAATCTATCAATCCTTCAATTTTATGAATATTAAGTGAATTCTTCATAATTTCCATTTCGCTTATAAATATCTCTCTCTGCAGTCCATCTTTGTATAAGTCATCTGGATGTGTGTTAGATGTCAAATAAAGTGTCACGTTTAATTCAATGAGTTGATTTAGAAGATTTCCAATAATCATTGCATCTGTTATATCTTCAACTTGAAATTCATCTATGAAAATAACTTTACATCTTTTACTTAAATCTCTAGCTATAATATTTAAAGGGTTCTTCTTTCCCGGTAAGTTTGATAGATGTTCATGTATACTTTGCATGAATTCCATATAATGAAATGATGCTTTTCTCTCAGTAAGTAAATTAAAAAATGTTTTAGTAATTAAAGTTTTTCCTCTTCCAACATCACCCCACACAAAAAAGCTTTTCTTAGTTGATTTACCATCTAATTTGTCATTTAAATCTTTATCAGGCTGTATTGACTCTATCAACTTATGAATTAAATGTAATTGTGCTGAATCTAAATCTATTCCTCGTTTTTTTAATTTTTTAATAATATAGTCAATCATGTTCTTTTGTGTATATCACTATTTCAGGTGACATTCTAATACCACTGATCGGACTCGAACCG
>Ga0181597_10005179_pt1 | contig 12635 bp, 6 predicted proteins | sample 041ome_5_FD_148647 | JGI IMG/M metagenome (GOLD analysis project Ga0181597, IMG submission 148647) | Coastal salt marsh microbial communities from the Groves Creek Marsh, Skidaway Island, Georgia - 041403US metaG (spades assembly) | ecosystem: Environmental > Aquatic > Marine > Intertidal zone >... | reverse complement strand
AGATGATTGAGACAACTACGATTGAGGTACCAGTGAACCCCTTCCACTTTGATGGGATGCGAAGCCTTGGAATACCCATCAAGGTGGATCACAAGGAACAGATGATCTACGTTGATTTTATGTCAAACCAGGGAACTCAAATTATGGAAAATTTCCTTGAGGAGGTCAGGCACAAGTTTTCAGGATACGAGATCAGGGTAGCCAGGCTTGACCAGTGAGCACCGCCTTGGCATACTTGGTGGCGATCATGGAATGAATCATCGGCCAGTCCATGACGTTACTGGCGGTGACCGACAGACCAAATGGATTGGAGTTTACGTACTTGACAAACTCCTTGCCGTTCTTTTGAGAATCGGGTGAAGTATAATACTCCATCTTCTCAAAAGAGCCCTTGAGCCACTGAACATGCTTTTCGTCGTTGGGATCAAATCGGTCCATCGTTATTAGTTGAATATGTTTTTATGTCTTTAATTAGTAGTATGAGTTCCATTGATAACTCCTTAGAGGGGGGAGGAAGTGCGTCGGCTTCAGGGAAGAAGGGCGTCATCCAATTGAGTGATGGAAACTTCAACCTGACTTCGAACAAAGACCTCAAGTCCGATCCAGCAACCGGAACCATCACCACGACGGGTTTGACCACCACTGGGACTGTCTTTGCTGGCACTGTTTCGGCAACAAGTTTAATTGTAGATACGCTTACCGAAAGTTTAACGGTGGTGGGTGATGTATCCATCACAGAGAACGCTACAGTGGATGGAACGATCAGCACCACCAAGGTGGACATAAGTCAAACTCTCACGACTGCATGGGCAACTGTTTCTGGAACCTTGACGGCAGTATCTATTACTGGGACATCTGCTAGCATCGCTGGAGAAATCGAGGCCGGAACATTGAGTTCCACTGGAAATGCTTATTTTTCGTCCAATGTAGGCATAGGTACCACAGATACCGCTGAGTACAAGTTCCTGGTAAATGATGGGACAAGCAACCTATTCGGCGTGCCTCTAAGTTCGTCAGGACTTTCCACTGGAAAAACCCTCGTCTATGACGGAAGTGGATGGATTTATGATAACGCAGGACCAGCCGATGGAACACAAACTGGTGAAATTCTCGCATGGAATGGAACCGAATGGTCTGCGAACAGTGCCGTGGTAGTTGAAGGAACTAGTGTCGGTATTGGTTCTACACAACCCACACAGAAATTGGATGTCATCGGCAGTGTAAAGGCCACAGACTTTATAGGATCGGGTGATGGAATAGATGACCTAAATGCGTCCAACGTCACTTCGGGGACTCTTAACAATGCTAGACTTCCAGGTACCATCTCAGTCTCCAATTTGGAAGCGACGGCCAACCTGGTGGTCGGGGGTCCTGCGGACATCACTGGGACTTTGAGTGCCTCAGACTTCATAGGTTCGGGTGATGGAATAGATGACCTAAATGCGTCCAATGTTACTTCTGGAACTCTTGATAACGCCAGACTTCCTGGTACCATCTCAGTCTCCAATTTGGAAGCGACGGCCAACCTGGTGGTCGGGGGTCCTGCGGACATTATCGGAACACTTTCCGTCGGAGGGTCGTTAACAGGATCATCCGTAACGGTGACAGGTGATATCCAAGGTCTCAACTTGACATCTACAGGGACTCTCTCTGCCGACGGTATCACTTCATCGGATAACGTGACCATCACGGGTGCAGATAAATCTCTTACTGCTTCTAATATTACCACATCGAATTTGACAGTATCAAACTTTCACAGCATAACGGGAACCCTATCCGCATCCAACGTCGAGACCTCAAACTTGACTGTCAGTAATAGGTTATCTGGAGGCACGATCTCGGTTTCCAACATCGAAGCGACGGCCAACCTGGTGGTCGGGGGTCCTGCGGACATCACTGGGACACTTTCCGTCGGTGGTTCACTTACGGGGTCGTCTGCAACGGTCACGGGACAGCTTCAGGGTGCCACCGTATCATCCACGGGACATGTGATAGCAACAGGTTCACTTACAGGTGCTTCCTCTACGGTCACGGGGCAGGTTCAGGGTGCCACCGTATCATCCACGGGACATGTGATAGCCACAGGTTCACTTACAGGTGCTTCCGCTACGGTCACGGGGCTGGTTCAGGGTGCCACCGTATCATCCACTGGACACGTGATAGCAACAGGTTCGATCACAGGGACAACAGTAAATACGCCAACTTTGGTTGTGAGCAATGATGCTCAGATTACCGGTAACCTCACGGTATCTGGTGGGTTGGTTACGATCACAAGTACCACCACTGGTACCAATCAGATCAATATCACCAACAACGGGACGGGACCAGCCCTCATAGCAAAGCAGACCGGTGATCAACCCGTCGTGAACTTTTTGGACGACAGCACAAGCGCCCTTTTCATATCGGGTGGTGAATTGGCAGGCAAGGACGGGTTTGTGGGTCTCGGAACGGAAACCCCACAGGAACGCTTGGATGTTCAAGGTAATATTGTTTCAAGCGGGACAATCTCGTCGACTAACGTCGCGACATCCAACTTGACTGTCAGCAATAGGTTATCCGGAGGCACCATCTCAGTCTCCAACGTGGAAGCAACGGCCAACCTGGTTGTGGGAGGTCCTGCGGACATCACGGGAACACTCTCTGCGGCCGGAATAACTTCGTCGGCAGCCGTGAATGTCACCGGGACCATTTCCTCGTCGTCCACGGTCACTGGAACGGATGTGGTGGTTTCTGGAACCGCACAGGGTCTCAACTTGACTTCAACCGGAACCCTCTCTGCGGCCGGCATCACTTCGTCGGCAGATACAAATATCACTGGAGCCCTTAATCTCACCCTTTCGGACAATGGAAGTGCCGCAGGTCCCGAGTTCACAATGCACCGCTACTCGGCGGATCCTGCTGCAGCAGACTACATTGGACAGATTAAGTTCACAGGTGAGCACAGTGGGGTTGGTGGCGACCAAGTTTACGCCAAGATAACAGGTAAAATCAGTGACGCTACTCAAGGTTCAGAAGATGGGCTGATTGAGGTTGCCGTGGTGGATGCGGGTTCTAATAAAATCACAACGCGATTTACAAACAACGCTCTCAAACTCATCAATACAACAGGTCTGGAAGTGGACGGGACGATTAGTGCTACGGACAATGTGACCATTTCGGGTGCTGACAAGATCCTCACCGTCAGCAACATCTCCACGTCCAACCTGACAGTCAGCAATCGTCTCTCGGGTGGCACCATATCGGTCAGTAACATTGAAGCCACTGCCAATCTGGTGGTGGGAGGACCTGTTGATATTACTGGAACGCTTTCGGCTGGAGCGATTGATGGTTCGTCTTTGACCGTTACTGGTGACGTCCAAGGTGCCAGTGCCTCTTTGGGAGCGATTGATGGTTCGTCTTTGACCGTTACTGGTGATGTCCAAGGTGCCAGTGCCTCTTTAGGAGCGATTGATGGATCGTCTTTGACCGTTACTGGTGATGTCGAGGGCACAAGTGCTTCTCTGGGAGCGATCGATGGTTCGTCCTTAACGGTGACTGGTGATGTCCAAGGTGCCAGTGCTTCTCTGGGAGCGATTGATGGATCGTCTTTGACCGTTACTGGTGATGTCGAGGGCACAAGTGCTTCTCTGGGAGCGATCGATGGTTCGTCCTTAACGGTGACTGGTGATGTCCAAGGTGCCAGTGCTTCTCTGGGAGCGATCGATGGTTCGTCCTTAACGGTGACTGGTGATGTCGAGGGCACAAGTGCCTCTTTGGGAGCGATCGATGGTTCGTCCTTAACGGTGACTGGTGATGTCGAGGGCACAAGTGCCTCTTTGGGAGCGATCGACGGGTCGTCTTTGACCGTTACTGGTGACGTCCAAGGTGCCAGTGCCTCTTTGGGAGCGATCGACGGGTCGTCTTTGACCGTTACTGGTGACGTCCAAGGTCTCAACTTGACATCTACAGGAACTCTCTCCGCGGCTGGTATCACCTCATCGGCGGATACTACTGTGTCTGGAACTTTAACTGCGACCGCCAACATTGCCGCGGGAGGGAATGTGGTGGCAACAAATAATGCATACGCAAGTTTCTTCTTCGGAGACGGAGGTCTTTTGAGTAACGTCACTGGCGGGGGAACAACTCCTACACTTCAGGAAGTCACTACAGAAGGATCCACAACTTCGGATCTCGTCACCGTCGGTGGTTTATCATCAACCGCAGACGTGAATGTTACCGGGACCCTAAGTGCATCCGCCAACCTAGAGATCGGGACATCGAACCTGTTTGTGGACACCGCCACGGGCAACGTCGGCATCGGGACGAACAACCCCACCAGTATGCTCTACGTGGATGGCGACATCATATCCAATCTTTCCCTCCAAACAAAGGCCGTCCGCATTAGCAACACACCCGAGTCAAATCTATACTTCAATCCAAATCTCACCGTGACGGGTTCGCTTACCGCCGGAGGAGACGTCAAGTCCGGCACCACCTTCCGAGGACCCGACATGGTTCTCTCGGGAACCGCGACGGTCGGGACGCTGACGACCTCCAATATCACTCACGATTCGGAACTCACCATTACATCAAACTTACTCATGGGTCCTGGTACCACTCTCACGGCGTCCAACATCGTCGGGGCCTCTCCGGTCACCATCAGTTCCAACCTTGTGATGGCCTCGGGGTCTAGTCTGACGACCTCCAATCTCGTCGGTTCGTCCTTCCTAACAGTGACCGCCAACACCAACGTGGTCGCGGAGTTTACAGAATCGTCACGGTACTACCATGTCAAAGAACCAAGGTCTGCGATGACAGCAAATTCCAGTTTTGGTTACACGGCCAGTGTAAGTTCAGAATTATCTAGCGACTGGACTGGATGGAAAGCTTTCAATGGAGTAGTTGGAGACGATGGATGGCATGATGCTGGTAGTAAGTATAGCACAAGTGATGGATCCTATATCGGTAGCAATTCACTCGGTGGATATAGCGGAGAGTGGATAAAATTACAATTACCCGATAGCATAAAATTAACTCAAATTAGAATTGCACCCAGACTCGTTCATCCTGACAGGACTCCTAAAGATGCTGTATGTTTGGGAAGTACGGATGGTTCAAATTGGTATTCACTGACTTCTTGGACAGGTGCAACGTATACCGATGGTTTATTTACTAATTTTTACGTAAACACTGACAATTATTATGATTATATTGGTATTGTGACAACTCGAATCGAATCACTCGACGGTACTGTAAATATCAGTGAAATTGAATATTACGGCACCCCCTACACTGCTGCGACTAACGACGGCACGGACGTCCTCCTTAAGACCGTCCCGAACACACCCAAGACAGAATTCTTGGAGGTTTACTATGACGCGAAGGAATACTCTGGAACTGGAAACATTACGGACGAGACCGGTAATGGTAACACAGGGACGCCTTCGGTAAATGTTTCTTTCACAAGTACAGATCCAAAGTCATGGAACTTTGATGGGATTACCGCAAATATATCCGCGACCTTCAATTCAAACACGTTGGATGCTGGTAATGTACATTCAATTTGCATGTGGATAAAACCAAATGCGATACAATCTTCTTATAAAAGTTTGTTTTCATGTGGACAAGAGTCAAATAACAATTTAACAGGTGTTTTTCTTTATAATGGGTATGTAGTCTTTTTACACTATGGAAATAATCTTGTAAGTGATTATTTAGTTGAATTAGACAAATGGATTTTTATTACATGTACTTATACCCCTGGGCGCAAAATTTATGTGAATTCGCAATTTGTGAAGAGTGATACTTATTCTAGTTTAAATATCTCGAATTTTTCAGCAAAACTTGGTGCAAATTTATCAAATGGAGAACTTTTCGACGGTTCCATCGCCAACTTCAGGTTCTATAATCGCCCCCTTTCAGAGGACGAGATATGGGAAATTTATAGCTACCAGAAGGCGTACTTCAGCATTTCACCAGATGTAGTGACCTACAAGGCGGGGAGGGTCGGCATCGGGACCAGCGAACCGAGGGCCGTTCTGGATGTCGTCGGGGACGCTATGTTTTCCGAAGGTAGTGTGATTCCAGCTTTCAATGCATATAAAATTGATGACGCGGGTCAAGTATATGATCAGACCGACTACATTTGGAACACTGAACATGTTGACAGATTGAATAATTATGACACAACAAATGGTAGATTTACCGCACCAAGCAGGGGATACTATTATTTCTGGGCTAGTTTTGAAATGTATGGTACTACAACATCACCCGCCAATTACAAATACGCTCAATTTTATAAAAATGGCAGTGTGTACACCCCAACGAACGCCTATACACCAGTCCAATATACGGGAGCCTCTCATCAACAAATGAATATCGCGCATGTTATATATCTCGAAGCAAATGATTACGTCACTGTGAGAACGTATGGCACGACTCGAGGAATGCAGACGTCATTTCTTGGATTTAAAATTGGTGCTTAATCTAAATATGTCTCATCTCAGTGTTAAAAGTTCTTTAAATGAAAACACAGATGGTTCTGCAATAATTACAATCGAATTATGTCCAGTGGCATATAAAACATTTAAACATCTGGCAAATGATCCGTGTTTTTGGGTAGAAAACGCAGTTCAGACGCGAGTATCAATAGAAGCGGAACGGATAGTAACTCGAGAAACAAATAAACATCTTGAAAATGGAACTATGCCAATAAATGTAACCAAGGCATCACTTATATTGGATGCAGAACTTCCAGAATAAATCTTTCCTAACCAATTAGTAGAAAACCATGCCAACCTATGACGGTATCGGATCGTCCATCACCCACAACGTCGAAGTTGATGGCAATCTGTTTCTACAGGACATCGAGGGAGGCCCAGACAGCACCCGTGTTCCTCTAGAAATTTTCAGCAATTTGGTGAGTTCCTCGGTCGAGTCCGCCAATTCCCGCATGCTCCGTTTGAGGGTTCAGAACTACGGCGAAACGAACACTGACAACTCCTACGTGACCGACATGGGCATCCGTGGCGATCCAGGTAAGGACTACTTCTTCATCACGGCGCCCCAGAATACGTCCAACGTCGGAGACCAGAACACCTTTGTCATCTCCACTACGTCCAACGTCGGTATCGGGACGACGGACCCAGGTCACTACCGCCTCTTGGTCAACAATTCCAGCACCAAGCACTTTGGGGTTCCAGGGAATGACACGCCGAGCACTGGCGACACCCTTGTCTACAATGAAGACGGCGAGTGGGTCTACCACTTTGTCGAGGGAACCTTGCCTCCGGGTACGGTAGACAATGAAATCCTCACGTGGAACGGATCGAACTGGGTTCCTAACAGCAGTATTATCACCACGAACTCCAATACCTCCATCGGAATAGGTACGTACACCCCCTCGGCCAACCTGCACGTGATCGGTTCGGTGACTGCGACCACGGATGTAGACATTTCGGGAAAGTTTCAGGGAGGAAAACTTCGGGTCGGTTCACTGCTTTCGGCGGTCCCGACGAACCCCAACGTGACCGTGCCGGGTGACCTGACCGTATCGGGAACGCTGACGAGCGACGCATGGATTCACACGTCCAACCTGGACATCACCGGAAACATCAACGTGGACTACGACGTCCTCATCGATGGAACGTACCAAGGGACGGGCATGCGACTGGACGGAACCCTGCAGAACCTGCGCGGGGCCATACCGGACCTTTCGGTGGCGGGATCCATCACGGCGACCGGGGACATCAAGACCGACCAGACCTTCCGCGGAACCGACGCGTCCATCACCGGGACCATCACAGCGTCCAACATCATAGGTGGTTCACCGTTGACCATTTCTACGGGCGGTTCCAATGTTCAAATTTTAAATTCTAACGTCGGCATCGGGACGGCGAGTCCTGGTACAAATTTACATATAGTTAATACCGCGGATATAACCACTTCTGCCGAAGTCCTCCGATTACAAAGAGGCGATGGAACCGGTGACATACAATCGAATACGAGAGGAACCATCGGTATGTACCTTAGAGATAGTAACCTTGGCGGCGGCGAAGTTGCTAGAATTTCATGGGGACATGATGGAGGGGATGCTGATCCAGAAGGGAAAGGAAGACTTGGGTTTTGGACATCTGATACAAGTGGTGCAGAAGGCGTTCCTGTTGAACGCATGACAATTCGTGCAAGCGGCAGAGTCGGCATCGCGACGGCGAGTCCGAGTTATAAGCTGCATGTTTGGGGAGGAGATAGCGAAACGACAATAGTAGGAGCGACCGGTACTAACCAGGGAACAGGTGTATTTTATGTAGGTCAGAGTCCAGCATATGGAGGCGGTATTGCTTACAATGGAGACGGTAGTCCTGACTGGGACGGGTCTGGCTCTGATTATATAAGTTTATTTAGAAGGGAAAATAATGCGAATTCTTGGACGGCGAGAAATTTTTACAATAGCAATAACTGGGAATTTAGGGGCGCCGTATCCAAAGCTTCGGGATCATTCAAAATTGATCATCCTTTGCCTGAATTATCAAACACCCATAACCTTTATCATTCATTCATTGAGGGTCCTCAAGCCGATTTAATTTATCGTGGAAAGATTCAACTTGTCGATGGACACGCTGAAATAAATATTGATACCGTATCAAATATGACAGAAGGAACCTTTGTTGCACTGAATCGCAACACACAATGTTTCACTACCAATGAAACAGATTGGGATCCGGTGAGGGGGTCGCTCGTTGGAAATATCTTGACAATTGAATGTCAAAACACAAGTTCTGTCGCCACAATAAGTTGGATGGTGATCGGTGAGAGACAAGATAAACACATGTATGATACGGAATGGACAGATGATAATGGTAAGGTCATACCAGAACAACCAAAAACGTAGCCCACGCCACCGAGTGAATAAATCTTTCCTAACCAATTAGTAGAAAACCATGCCCACGTACGACGGCATCGGATCGTCCATCACGCATCGGGTTGAGGTGGTGGGCGACAGCCTATTCCAGGACGTTGATGGGGGAACGCTCTCCACCAAGGTACCGGTTCAGATTTTCAGCAACTACTACGCATCGCCGGGTTCCGTGGATTCTTCGCGGCAGCTTCGGTTCAGGGTTCAGCCAGATGGGGAATCCAACGTGTCCAACTCTTACGTGACGGACATGGGTGTCAAGGGGGCCGACGGATCCAACTACTTTTTCATCACGGCGCCCCAGAACACGTCCAACGTCGGAGACCAGAACACCTTTGTCATCTCCACGACGTCCAATGTAGGCATCGGGACCACCGACCCCACCAAGACGCTGGAGGTCGTGGGTGACATCAAGTGCCAGACCCTCTCGGCTTCCACAATTACTGGTGCTTCACCTCTTACCATCAGTGCCGACTCGATTTCCATACAGGCGCCCGTCTCGATGCCGGCAGATGCCCCCATGAACATAGGTACCATGACCGTTTCCAACATCTTCCACTCAGACCAACTCACCATGTCGGCAAATGTATTTGTGACAGAAGGAAGTACACTCACCCTTTCCAATATCTTCCACACCGACCAACTCACCATGACGTCAAACATTGTCATGGGTTCGGACAAGACCCTGACGACCTCGAACATCGTGGCGAACACCGGGGACAACCTTTTGGTCAGTTCAAGTCTTGAGGTCGGGACCTCGAACCTCTTCGTGGACACCTCGACGGGCAAGGTCGGCATCGGGACGACGAATCCGAGCTACAAGCTGCACGTTGATGGCGCGAATCCACAGATATTAATAGGATCTGGAGACGGCAGCGGCGAAATCTATTTCGGCAACGGAAATCATGGTGTAGGACGAGCTACTGGCAAAACCAACTTCACGGATGGTAATGATGTTGTTTTGTATACCTATGGAACTGGTGCAGCAGGTTTGAAGACGGAGGGTGGTTATTTGAAATTAACATCTGGCGGCAACGTCGGCATCGGGACGGACAGTCCTGTAGATAATTTTGCTGTTTTTAAAAATACTTTATTATCTTCAAACGTCGAAGATTCTACTTATGCAGTTTTTGGAAACCAATATTCATCTGGTGATGTTTTAAATGTTGTCTCTTTTGGAGATGTAAGAATATGTTGCGATGCTAATAATAATTCAACTGGTAAAAAAATAAGTTTCATAACAAATGGAGGGACGAATTACGATTCTGGAACTGTAGGCGGAGGATCTGAATTAATGACTATTCTCGACACCGGCAATATCGTCCAAAACAGCACTAACGGTGTAAGTTATTTCGGACAAGAAGCTACTACTGGACAGAATGGCAAGTTACAGGTATGGTCTGGAACTACAGGGTTGGCTATTGATGGTGCATCCTTTCGCGCTACTGCAGATGCTAATCACATCATCAATTTCGTCAGTTCTGGCGGGACGTTGAGAGGGAAGATAGCTGGTACTGGGTCTGGTAGCGTAAGCTATGTGACAACTAGTGATATAAGACTTAAAGAAAATATTGTCGATATGAGTTCGATGTTGGACCTCATAATGAATATGAGGGCGCGAGAGTTCGACTGGAAGGAAGACAAAATACACAGTTACGGATTCATAGCTCAAGAAGTTTTTGAATTAATGCCTTGGATGCGTCCTAATATCGAAAACTATTGCGGTTGTGACGCGGATTGTGATAGACCGTGCTACACCGATGGCAAGGAATATATCTACGGTCTCGACTATGGAAGTTTTACACCATATATCATCAAGGCTTTTCAGGAGTATAAAATCAAGACAGATGCAAAGATAGAATCGCTCGAAGCCCGCATTGAAGCGCTTGAAAATTCTTCCTAACCAATTAGTAGAAAACCATGCCAACGTACGACGGCATCGGATCATCGGTGACCCACGAGATTGAGGTGGTCGGTGATGTGTTCATCAGCAATGTCGAAGGGGGTTCCCTAAGCACCCAGGTTCCCTTCGAGATTTTCAGCAATGTTTCTGGGATGGTGTCTCCACCGACCGACTCCCGGCAGGTCAGGTTGAGGGTTCAGCCGACCACAGAGGCAAGCCCGGACGACTCCTACGTGACCGACATGGGCATCCAGAACACCACGGACAACTACTTCTTCATCACGGCGCCCCAGAACACGTCCAGCGTCGGCGACCAGAACACCTTCGTCATTTCAAAGACCTCCAATGTCGGCATCGGGACGACCAACCCCACCAGTGCGCTCCACGTGGTCGGCGACGAACTTATCACCGGGACCCTCACGGCGTCCAACATCGTCGGGGGGTCGCCCTTGACCATCACTTCGGATCAAAACTTACAGGTCAATTCCAATCTGACCGTGGGAACCTCGAACCTCTTCGTGGACAATGTGGCAGGAAGGGTCGGGATCAATACAACAAATCCTATCGACGATTTACATGTAAGAGGTGGGATTACTTTTCAATATGGTAATTCTATCAATGCGACCACAGATAGTCAATCTTGGACGAACAACAAAGTGCTGTCCGCAAGTTGGAACGGGACTCAAGATATTACGCAATTGTGGGTGCCAGGCGCGATTTCTGCCTCTACTCCCAGAATCACAATTCTTTCTAATGGCAGGGTCGGCATCGGGACGGACAGTCCACTTGCGCCAATACATATGAGTTCCGATAACACGTCATTGGATGCCACAGATGGCGCAACATTTGATCAATATTCATTAATTTTACACAACACGCGTGGTGGGGGTGCAAATGGTACTGAAATAGGGTTGTGTTTCAATCACTATGATTCAGCTTACCCGACTTCATCACGCACGCCTGGTGCCGCAATAACTCACGAGAGGACAACCTCTTGGTCCAAGGGAAAACTTCATTTCAAAACAAAACAAGGAGCCACCGAGAGTTCTGATTGTGTGACAGCCATGACCATCAATGAGGACGGCAACGTCGGCATCGGGACGGCGAATCCATATGTCTCATTCCATAATAGTTCAACTAGATCTATTTTTGCTTATGGTGATGGTTCCACCGGCAGTGGTGGATTCTATCAAAGATGGAATGCGAGGGCGGGGGGTGCCGGGCGCACGGAGTTAATAAATCATAATGGGTATTCCACCAATGGTGGTTTTGAATTTGGTAATATCCCCAACGGTACCAGCAGTCAAAATTTTTCTGCTTTTGGTAATTGGGCTGATCTTTATGCAAATACTTTTCAGGCACAGTCGGACTTTAGATTAAAAAGAAATATTAAAACTATAGAAAATGCTTTAGACACTGTATCAAATTTAAATCCAACTACATTTGAAATAAATATATCAACTGAAGATACCGAATATCAGTTTAAATCTGGATTCATTGCCCAAGAAGTATATTACGATACACCAGAATTAAGACATTTAATAAAAGTCCCAGACGATGCGGAACCAGACATTGAAACAAACAGACTCTCTAATTATGAGAATTGGGGAAAAAATAAAGCATCAATGGATACAGGTTTTATTATACCCTATTTAGTAAAAGCGATACAAGAGCAACAAGCATTGATTGAAGATTTAAGAGCCCGCATAGAATCCCTCGAAAATTCTTCCTAGGTAGTTAATAGAGAACATGTCTTACGTGGGCATTGGAACGTCAGATCCCAATCATCCCCTTGAAGTCGAGGGTCAGGTGTTCATCAGCAACGTGGAACAGGGCAGC
>Ga0181597_10005171_pt1 | contig 12644 bp, 11 predicted proteins | sample 041ome_5_FD_148647 | JGI IMG/M metagenome (GOLD analysis project Ga0181597, IMG submission 148647) | Coastal salt marsh microbial communities from the Groves Creek Marsh, Skidaway Island, Georgia - 041403US metaG (spades assembly) | ecosystem: Environmental > Aquatic > Marine > Intertidal zone... | reverse complement strand
TAATTCCAAGATTTGTTAACTTTAAACTTACCTGGTCTCTAGATATTTCTTTAATTCCATTTACCCTTAAATCAAAGAAAGCTTCTTTATTAACTGATAACGCAACATCCTGCCATTGGTCAGGGAAAGTATTTTTAATACTATTTAACAAGAATTCTTTAAGTTCATAATAAATACCATCTGGCATATTAGGATTATAGAAATTATTAAAAAGCTTATCATCTAACAATTCTAAATTTAACCTTTCGAAACACTCATGATCTTGTGATAGTAAACTAAGAGTTTTTTTTATTTTTAAAATATTATTTTGATAATTATCATTTAAGAAAAAAAGTTCTAAAATTATTTCTACTGCATTTGAATGTGTTAAACCTAGTCTATCAATATGCCATTTAATCTTAAACCGATGTCTTAAAATATTCCAAAAACTATTAGAGATAAACTTTCTATCTTTAGAGCCAATGAATTTTTTTGTCCTAAAAAAATTATTAAGAATTTTACTAGCTATTTTTTTAGAATTATCAAATAAGTTTAATAATTCTAAAACAGTACATATACGATCTTTATCTCTCATTAAGATGGACGGTAATTCGGGGCTTCTCTAGTTATAGTAACGTCATGCACATGACTTTCTCGAAGACCCGCATTACTAATTCTCTTAAAGATACATTTTTTTTGCATTTCGCTAATATTTTTATTACCAGTATAACCCATAGCTGACTTCAAGCCACCAACTAATTGGTGAATGACATTAGCTGAAGGACCTTTGTAAGGGACTTGACCTTCTATTCCCTCTGGAACAAGTTTTAAGGTCTCTATTTCTGCCTGAAAGTATCTATCAGCAGACCCTCTCGCCATCGCACCTAAAGAACCCATGCCCCTATATGATTTATAAGACCTACCTTGAAACAAAAAAACTTCGCCTGGAGTTTCATCAGTTCCAGCCAGCAAAGACCCAACCATTACCGCACTAGCGCCACCAGCGATAGCTTTAGCAATATCACCTGAATATTTTATACCACCATCAGCTATTACCGGAATTGATTTTTTCCTTGCTACTTCTGAACATTCTATTATGGCAGTTAATTGTGGCACGCCTACTCCTGCAATCATTCTTGTTGTGCAAATTGATCCTGGTCCAATCCCCACCTTAATTCCATCTGCACCTGAGTCAATCAAAGCATTAGTAGCAGCCCCTGTAGCTACATTTCCACCTATCAATTCTACCTTATTTTTTAATTTTGATATTTCTTTAACAGTATCCAAAACCATCTGGCTATGACCATGCGCAGTATCTACAATTAAAACATCAACACCAGCATCGATCAATGCTTCTGCTCGTGCAATGCCATCTTTTCCAACTCCTGTTGCGGCAGCAACTCTAAGCCTACCTTGCTTATCTTTACATGCCTCAGGATGATTTTGAGCTTTTTCCATATCTTTAACTGTAATCAAACCAACACAAAATCCTTCATCGTCTACTACAACCAGTTTTTCTATTCGGTGTTTATGTAAAAGTCGTCTTGCCTCTTCAGCACCTACATTTTCTTTGACTGTGATAACATTTGTAGTCATAAGAGCTGAGATTGGCTGATTAAGGTCATTTGCAAACCTCACATCTCTATTGGTTAAAATACCAACAAGTTTATTTTTTATTCCTTCGACAACTGGTATCCCACTAATTTTATTTTTTTTCATCAATTTAAATGCTTCACCTAAAGTTTGATCTGGTTTTATAGTAACAGGGTTAACAACCATACCTGCTTCAAACTTTTTTACTTTTTGAACTTCAGAAGCTTGCTCTCTTATACTAAAATTTTTATGAAGAACACCTATTCCACCTAATTGAGCCATATTTATTGCTAGCCTATGCTCAGTGACAGTATCCATAGCGGCAGAAAGTAGAGGAATATTTAATTTTATATTTTTAGTGATTAAAGTTTTAACATCAGCGTCGGCTGGACCAAAAATACTGTGCGATGGTTGTAACAAAACATCATCAAAAGTATAAGCTTCTTCTATAATCATTTGGAAAACCTTAAAATGTCAGAATTTTAATAATAATTCGATAGTTTTTTATAAACTCTTGTAAACAAATTGCAAAGATTAAATCTCTGAATTGATTTGCTTAAAACCAGTAGCTATGACATAGCCTTCTACAGATTCTTTTCTACTAGCATCCGGTTTTATATGGCTAACTTTTGAGAAATGTCTTTTCATTAAGGACAACGCATCTATTTCAGTACCTCCTTTAAAACATTTTGCTAGAAAAACTCCATTTTTATTTAAGTTTTCAATTGCAAAATCTAGAGCAACTTCTAAGAGATAGGTTGTTCTTATATGATCAGTCTGTCTATGTCCTGTTGTATTAGCTGCCATATCAGATAGAACAATATCAGGTTTACATCCGAGAATTTTTATTAACTCATGACCAACCTTGCTATCAGTAATATCTCCTGATATTGACAAACAACCAGAAATCTCATCTGTTGGCAACAAGTCTACACCAACTACTTTTTCTTTCCCAAAAGCTGAGCAAACTTTTTCAGAAGCTATTTGAAGCCAGCCACCTGGTGCACATCCTAAATCTATAACTGTTCGACCCGGAAGTAAAAACTTATATTTTTCGTCAATTTGTAGTAATTTGAAAGCGGCTCTAGATTTGTAACCTCTTTTCTGAGTTTCTAAAACATAAGGATCATTGATCTGTCTTCCTATCCATCTAGTACTGGATGACTTTCTTTTTTTATCTTTTTTTATTTTTTTTGATAACCCTCGGGTACTTCCAAATGACCCAGGGTGGTTGTTTTTAATATCCATTTTGGGGATCATCATATTTTTTAAAAAAACAACTTTTTGCGCCAGTGTGACAAGCTACCCCTTTTTGCTCTATCAAGGCTAAAAGAGTATCACCATCACAATCTAATCTTAATTCGTAAAGTTTTTGAAAATTACCACTTGTTTCTCCTTTCATCCACAATGAATTTCGAGAACGTGAAAAATAATACATATTTTGAGTTTCTATAGTTTTGTTTATTGAATCAAAATTCATCCAAGCCATCATCAAGACTTCACCAGAATTATGACATTGTGAAATAACTGGTATTAGACCATCTTTGTTAAATTTTACGTCGTTAATATTAAAAGTTAGATTAGTAGTACTTATCAAATTTTTTATGGTCATTTCTTATCCATCCTTAATATTTTTAAAAAATGTGAAAAATCTCTACTAATCCCCATCATAGACGGTACAATTATGAGCACAAGAAAAGCTGTTATAGCAAGACCAAAAACTATCGTAGCAGCCATTGGAATTAGAAATTGAGCTTGAAGTGATTTTTCAAATAAAAGAGCAGAAAGTCCTCCAATAGTTGTTAAAGATGTAAGTAACACTGGTCTAAATCTGTCTACTACACCGGTAATTATTGCCTCATTTATGATTTTATCATCATCATAACTTTTATCGTTTTCATTTCTCAAATCATCAAATCTTCTTTCGATAGTTGATACCAAAATTATTGAATTATTAACAACAATGCCTGCAAGTGCCAATAAGGCAAACATAGATAAAATTGACATTGTTAAACCCAACAAATAATGACCTAAGACAGCACCTATAAAAGCAAATGGAATCATGATCATTATGGCAAAAGGTCTTGTCCAAGATTTAAATACCCAGGCTAAAATAAAGTAAATTAATAACAAACCAATTATTGATCCAATTTTCATATCAGCAAAAGTTTCTTTTTGTTCTAAATCCCTACCGTCAAATCGATAACTTATATTATATTTATTAGCAATTTCAGCTAAGCCTTTACTCATTAAAAATTGTCTTGCTTGTGAAGTATTCATCATTTCAGGAAATAAATCTCCAGAAACCGTAACCTCACGAAACCCATTAGTTCTATTAATAGATGCAAAAGGCAGAGTTTCATTAATTTTGGCTATTTCTTCAAGCTTAAAGCTTGATCCGAGAGGTGAAATTATCCTTAAATCATTTATCATATCAGTACGCTGTTCATCTTCAGACAACTTTAATCTAACTTTAACTTCTTCATCACCTTTGGGAAATTCTGATATAATGGTACCATTTATTGCCGATCTTACTTGTTCTCCAATGTCTATAATGGAAAAACCTAGAGATTGCCCCTTTTCATTCAAACTTAAACTTTTCTCCTGAATACCAAACTCAAGATTATCGCTAATTGATGACACACCTGGAATATTTTTAGCAATGTTTATTAGCTCGTTTGATGCTAACTTAAGAGTAATTAAATCATCACCCTGAAACCTTACATCAAGATCTCTTCCTGGAGGGCCACCACTAGGAGCTCTGATGGTTAAATTATCTAGACCTGGTACATATTGAATATTTTCTTTCCATGCCTTTATAAAATCATTAGTTCTAATATCCCTTTTATCAGCAGTTTTTAATTCTACAACCATAGACCCTAACAAATCACTACCAATGGAGTTGGGCGATGAATCACTGGAAAATGAAGTCCTTGCACCAATTGTTGACATATTAAATTGAACAAGTTCAGGAGAAGATGCAAATTGAGTAGCAGTTTTATCTAATGCAACTTTTATATTGTCTAACATTTTGTAAGTTTGAGACTTAGTGGTCCCTGAGTGCATTTTAAAATTAGCTATTAAAATATCAGCTTCTGGAGTTGGGAAAAAACTAAACAAAACTCTGCCCCCAGACATCATTCCTATTGAAATAATAAACATACCAATAGCTGTCATAAAGGTTATGTACCTATAATTAAAAGTCAGGGTAACAAATTTTCTAAAAACTCCCTCTTGAAAAGAGTTAAATCTTTTATCGAACCACAATCTGAATTTACCTTGTTCTTGGCTAGACTTATCGTAATGAGCTAAATGAGCTGGTAAAACAAGAAAACACTCAATCAAACTAGCGACTAACACTGCACATACCACCCATGGAATAGCAGCAATGATTTCACCTATAACACCTTTTACCATAAATAAAGGTATGAATGCAGCAACAGTAGTAAGCATTGCAGATATGACGGGCATCGACATTCTAGTCGCTGCAACAACAGGCGCTTCTAACGCACTAAGCTTTCTTTTAGTCTTCAAATATGATGAATGTTCTCCGACCACTATTGCATCATCTACAACTATGCCAAGGGCCATTATCAATCCAAACAAAGAAATCATGTTTATAGACTGCCCGGATAGAAGCATAACACCAAAAGTTGCTAGGAAAGCAATTGGAATCCCTAAAGCTACCCAAATTGCAGTATTACGAGATAAAAATAAGAATAATACTGCAAGCACAATACATAGACCACTTAAACCATTTTTAACCAACAATGATATTCTTTCTTGGATCAGGTCAGCAGCAGTATTGTAGGTCTGAATTTGAATTTCTTTTCCAACTATGTTTTGTGAATTAGAAATGACTTTGTTAACATTTTCTGAAACTTTAAGTGCATCACTTGTTTTACTTCTTCTAACCCAGATTTCTACAGCAGGTTTACCGTCAACAAATTTCAAAACACTACCTTTTTCAATGCTCAATTTTATTTTTGCTATATCCTCCAGTAAAATTCTAGCACCAGAGGTAGAGTTTTTGAGTTCTAATTTCTTAAACGTTTCGACTAACCTTTTTTCACCTAATGTTCGAACTCTAAGTGAGCCATCTGCAAAACTTCCACCTGACACGTCTTGTGTCTCAGATTTAATAAGATTTGAAATTTCATTAAGTGAAAGTTTTAATTTAGCCGCCTCTAATTGAGATATTTCAATTAAAATCTCTTCTTTGGGTAGCCCCAATATGTCAACTTTATCTACACCAGAGTTTAAGAGTTTTTCTTTTAACTTTTTTGATTTTATTCTTAAATCTGATAAAGGTAAATCTCCTGACAAAACAATCCTGGTTACTGTGTCAAAGAACTCACCTACAACTATTTTAGGTTTATTTGCTTTTTCTGGAAAGTTAATTCTAGATACAGCTGTTTCAATATCAGTTCTTCCTTTCTGCATGTCATGACCGTAGTTAAACTCTACTTGTGTTTGCGCAATACCCTCAACTGAGTTAGAAGATACTTTTTTGACACCAGAAATAGGCCTTAATTCAGGTTCAAGTAATTGAACTATATTTTTATCAATTTCTTCAGCTGTTGCTCCTGGCCAATCTATTGAAACAGCAACAACCTCAACATCAAAATCAGGAAAAAATTGTTTGTTTAATCTACCGATAGATAGCAAACCAATAATAATCATTAATATCATTATTATATTTGCAGCAGTTCTGTGCTTTACAAAGAATTTTAAAAAACCAGACTCTCTAAATATAGGCAAAATCTTATCCTGTATGATTATTCATATAATACGTTTAATTCGTAATTGTAACTTTTTTATTATTAAGATTATCTGGTATTTTTGTTATTATTATTTGATCTTGTACTGATAGATCAGCATCTAACAAAACATAACCAGAACCTTTGAATTTCATATCTATCTTTTTTTCTTTAGCAACACCATCCTCTACAACGTAAATCTTATTGCCGTATAATGCTGTTTCTGGAATTCTGAAAACATTTATAAAATCATATAATGGGTACCTTACTCTTACAAAGGTTCCTAGTGGGATATAATCATTTTGAACATTAATTTTTCCAAAAATTTTACCTCCACCCTCTTCTTCAATAATTTTTCCACTAGTCCTTAAAACTATACCTTTAGTTATTTTTAAAAATGTATCACTAGCTTCCCATATAACTTCAATTTCTTTTCCTATTAAATTTTCTGCATTGGAATAAATTTTAGAAGGAACAGCAAACTCAACCTCTAAATCATCACTAGAAAATATTTTGGCAACTCTGTCATTACTCGAAAGAAACTGACCCTTGTTAATTTCAACATCATACAAAATTCCATTAAATTTTGATTTTAGTATAGTGTATGAAAGATCTTCTTTAGCCTTTTCTAATAATACTCTTGATTTCACATAGTCTGATTGATTTTTGGATAAAAGAATTAACTCATTATCATATTCATTTTGAGAGATCACCTTTGTAGACAGCATGGATTTAAACCTTTTTACCTGTCTTTGACGAATTTCTAGTTGTGTTAACAATTCTTTTGTTTCAGAACTCAGTTTTTCTATTTCGAGAAGATAATGTTTTTGATCAAGCTTCGCTAGAACTTGCCCGGTTTTAACGTAAGAACCATTCTGAAAAGCGTCAGAAATATAATTTATTCTTCCGGAAACACCAAAACGAAGATCACCTTGTCTTGTAGATATTATTTTCCCAAACGCATCTGATTTAGGAGAGTAATTACTTCTTTGTGTATTGATTACTTTTACGTAAAATGTTTTTTCCTGGACATCAACTTGTTTAGCTTGAGGTTTTGTGGAAACTAAATATTTATAAATAAATAAACTTAGAGCCAAAACTCCAAAAAAAATTAGAGTTTTAACACTAAAAATTTTTGATAACATATAAATCCTTTAATTCTTTATAAATTTTCTAAATTATTTACTTTTTGATTTTAATTGATTTTATTAGTATAAGCCAAGTTTTATCAATTCAGAACGAATTTGTTCTGGAACTTCATCGTCTTCATTACAATTAACATTTAAATCTTGAGGTATTTCTTCTTCAAGATAATATCTCCATCCTTGAAACGGTTTCATTTTTGTAGGAATAACTTTAGTTAGATTTTTGTCTAATTCTATTTCACATCCCTTACTTCCATCTTCGCGAACAACTGGAATAATATTTATAATTTTTTGCCTAACTAAAACATATCTCTTTATTATCCAAAACATTGACCCAGATTGGATTAATTCCTCTCTTTTTTTAGGCATATTTCTTGTCGAATGGAATAATCTGCCATAAGTTCTAAATATCATCTCCTGTCTTATCTTTAACCTTTCAACTGTTTCAATACCAACAGCAATTTTTTTTAAATGATAATACAAATATAAACCCTTTTATAAAATCACCAGTGCTGATAAACCTAAAAATGTAAAAAAACCAATTACATCCGTTGCTGTTGTTAAAAAAACTGAACTAGATATTGCTGGATCAATGTTAAACTTTTCTAATGTTAATGGAATTAATGTGCCGAGAAGACCTGCAAACAAAAGATTAGCTATCATTGCCAATCCCATTATCAGAGCAATTTGTTTGTCACCAAACCAGACATAAGCTAATAACATTGAGATTATAGCAAATAAAAAACCATTTACTAATCCTAACCAGGTTTCTTTTAATACAAATTTTTGTAAATTAGTGTAGTTGAGTTGTCTTGTCGCTAATGCTCTAACGGCAACAGTTACGGTTTGCGTTCCAGCATTCCCTCCCATTGATGCCACTATAGGCATTAAAACTGCTAATGCCACTAATTTTTCTATTTCTTCTTGAAACAAGCCTATAACTGTTGATGCCAAAATAGCAGTAAACATATTTAGAATTAACCAAGAAAAACGTCCTTTAGCAGTTTCAGCAAATGATGCAGTTATTGAAAGATTACTTACACCTGTTAACCCCTGAAGATCCTCTTCTGCTTCCTCATTTATTACGTCTACAATATCATCTACTATTATTACGCCTAACAAACGACCAGCGTTATCTATTACTGGCATATTAACTAAACCATATTGTTGGAATAAAAGGGCTACTTCTTCCTGATCTGTTTCAACATTCACACTTCTTGTGTTGGACTCCATTAAATTACTCAATCTGACAGGTCTTTTGGCTGACAATAATCTGGCTAGTGAAATAACACCTAACAATCTATGAGCAGGATCAACAATATAAACTGAATAAAAATTTTCTTCATTTTCTTCTGATTGATCTCGCATATGGTCTATAGTTTGGCCAACTGTCCAATTTGCTGGAAACGCCAAAAACTCTCTCTGCATTAATCTTCCAGCAGAGGATTCAGGAAAAGATAGAGCTTCCTCAACAAGAATTCGATCAGCTTTAGGAAGTTGTTTTATAACTACATCTCTATCAGCTTGTTCTAATTCTTGAAGGATTTCTATAGCATCATCTGAATGCAATTCAGGTATAGCTTTAGCTAGACCTTTAGGCCCTATAAAATCTATAACTTTTTCTTGAACATTAAGATCTAAGTAAACTAAAACCTCTGGATCAAGAGATTTTCCTAGAAGACTTAAAAAATCGTTAATTTGTTCATCAGAAAGTCTTTCTAACATGTCAGCTTGATCAGCTGGATGCAAAGGTTCTATGAGTTTCTTTAAACTACGAGTATTTTTGTTGTTTATTGCATTTAATATGCTGTTCTCAGCAGCGGAAGTAAGGCCATAGAGACTTTTGAAGTTTGTTTCATCACTACTAAAACCATCTTCAATTAAGTTTGTTTTTTCTTCACTATGAACCATAACTTCTCACTTTTAAGAATTATATCATATAAATGTCCCTAAATTTATATTTAGTTTAATATTATTTTTCTGAATCTATTTCTTTAAAAACTTCTCTTATAAGCCTTAAAGATTCTAAACCCGCAGGTGCTCCACAATATATTGTTATTTGTAAAACAGCATCACGAATTTGTAACCTTGTTAAACCATTATTCAGTGCTCCCCTCACATGAAGCTTAAATTCATGAGATCTATTTAATGCAGCGATCATACCTAAATTTATAAGTGACCTGTCTCTATCTGATAAATTTTCTTTATTCCAAACTTCGCCCCATGCATATTCAGTGACTAGTTTTTGCATATCAGCACCTAATTCATCAGCAGATGCTAAAGCTTTGTCAACGTATTCATCACCTAATACTTTTCTTCTTTTAGCTATACCCTTTTTAAACATTTCACTTTCCATATTATGACTCCTATAAAAATTGTTTACTAATTAAGTTAATACCACAACAAAATAGAGCAAAATGGCTTATATGATAAAACATCTGATCTGAAAGCATTTTATTTAAAAACTTACCAATAAAAATACCAATTGGTAAGATTGGTAAAACCACTATACTCAATAGAATACTTGTAGGACTAAAAACACCTAAGTCAAAGAAAAAAGGTAATTTAGCTAAGTTTATAATTAGAAAATAAAAACTCATGGTACCTACAAATAATTGCCTTTCAAGGTTCATAGGCAATAAGTATATTTGGGCTGGAATACCACCAGTTAGTGCTACAAAACTTGAAAATCCTGAAAAACCACACCAACCCATGGCTCTTAAAAAAGAAGATTTCAAAATTGTTTTTGTTTTATCAACCACTACATTTTTCCAAATTAAATTCTTAAAATATCTAATAGAGGTTATTAATGCTAAAAACCCAATAAGGATTAGAATATATTTATCATCTAGGTAACCAAAACATAACCAACCCAGAACTTGACCAGATAATCCTCCTAAAACCATAACTTTTAAAATCTTTATTACAGGAAACTTTCTCCATGTATATGCTACGAAGAAGTCTGTTATTAAATATAGAGGTAACAAAATAGCAATGGCTAATTTAGGAGGAAAGACAAAAACCATAACAGGCAAGCCAAGTGATCCTAATGCTCCCCCAAATCCAGATTTTGAAATTGCAACCAAAATTACAGCTAATATTGTTACTAAGATTAAGATTTCCGGTCGATTGATTTCTAATAACCCATTTAGTGCATGCTCAAACAAATAACAAAGTCCTCAAGAGAAATTTAAAAAAATTGACGCGTTATATTAAAAATAATTTATAAAAATTATTTTTATGTTTATAAGATAAGAATGACTGTAAGACCAATATTAAATAAAACTAAATCATCTCAAGTTTTAGAAGGAGCTGGCGTAAGATTAGACAGAGCATTTGGCTTTGGAAATACAAAAGAATTTGACCCTTTTTTATTACTTGATGATTTTAGAAATGATAACCCAGTTGATTTTCAATTGGGATTTCCGTGGCATCCTCATCGAGGTATTGAAACTATAACATATATATTAAAAGGATCCGTTGAGCATAAAGACAGCCTAGGAAATAGTGGCGAACTAAGTGATGGAGACATCCAATGGATGACAGCAGGATCAGGTATTTTACATCAAGAAATGCCAAAAGGAAATGATAAAGGGCAAATGCACGGCTTTCAATTGTGGGCAAATCTTCCATCTAATCTTAAAATGACTAGCCCTAACTACCAAGATATAAAGGGTAAAGATATAAAAGTTATAAATGAAGATGATGGAACCATCATTAAAATTGTTATAGGAAATTATAAAGGTTATAAAGGACTTATAAAAGGGATTGCGTCAAACCCTCAGTATTTTGATATTTACGTCCCACCCAATATAAACAAAAATTTTCAAATCCCAACATATGATAATTGTTTTGCTTATATTTTTGAAGGAGAAGCTAACTTTAGTTACTCCTCAAAACCTATTGGCGTTAAGATTGAAAAGTCTTATCAAAACCAAGATTACACAATTAGAGATATGAGCGGAAATAAAACATTAATTACCTTTGACACAGGTGATGAAATAAGTCTTACTTCAGGTAAAGATGGCGTTCGCTTTCTTCTAGTATCGGGCAATCCAATTAAAGAACCCGTTGCGTGGCATGGACCTATAGTGATGAATACTCATGAAGAAATAAGATTAGCAATGATCGAATTAAATAATGGAAATTTTATAAAAGAATAATGGAGTTTAAAAATGAAAATTGCAGTTATTGGCGCTGGCGCAATGGGATCTATTTATGCATCCTTTCTAGCTCAAAATAATAATGAGGTTATTGCTATAGATCTTTGGGAAGAACATTTAGATGCAATAAGAGAAAATGGTTTAAGAGTTTCAGGTTTTAGCGGTGATAATACAGTTAAAAATATAAAAGTATCGAATAACATAGAAGATGCAAAGGGCTGTGAATTATTTATCATTGCCACTAAAGCAGCTGGGGTTGGATCTGTAGCATCAAAACTAAGTCCCATTACATCTAATGACTCAGTTATCCTTACAATTCAAAATGGCCTAGGGGCAGGTGAAAGAATAGCATCCTACATGCCTACTGATAATATTCTTTTGGGAGTTGCACAAGGTTTTGGTGCATCAATGGTTGGGCCAGGACATGCTCATCATAATAATATGAGTATGATTAGAATTGGTGAAATGAATGGGGGTATTACACAAAGATTAGAAAAACTAGTTAAGGTATGGTGTGATGCAGGCTTTAATGCGAAAGCTTTTGAAGATATTGAGCAATTAATATGGGAAAAATTTGTGTGTAATGTTGCTTGGAGTGGTTCATGCTCAATTTTCAGAAAAACACTTGGCGAAGTGATGAATAATGAACACATGTTCAATATCGCAAAGGGTTGTGCATTAGAAGCCAAGAAAATGGGAGACCTTAAAAGGGTAAATTTTACATTTGATGACACTGTAAATTACATTACTGAGTTTGGAAAAAAATTATTAAACTCTAAACCATCAATGCTTCAAGATGTTGAATCCAAAAGACTATCTGAAATTGATGCCATTAATGGAATGGTAGTTACTTTAGGAATTCAAAATAATATTGAAACTCCGTTTAATACAGCTGTGAGCTCAATAATTAAGGCCCAAGAAGCTGATTATTAGGCTATCATAAAATATTTTTCCATCTTGATATAATTTATTTTTTTTAATATAATTAAATGTTTATTATATTC
>Ga0181597_10005166_pt1 | contig 12653 bp, 8 predicted proteins | sample 041ome_5_FD_148647 | JGI IMG/M metagenome (GOLD analysis project Ga0181597, IMG submission 148647) | Coastal salt marsh microbial communities from the Groves Creek Marsh, Skidaway Island, Georgia - 041403US metaG (spades assembly) | ecosystem: Environmental > Aquatic > Marine > Intertidal zone >... | reverse complement strand
AAAAGAGTGCGTGAAAAGAGAGAGAGAGAGAGAGAAGACGTCACACCGCGTGTGAGGAAGAGAGAACTTAATTGGTCACAACATACATACAGCTTTTACACGCAGAGAGGTGCACAGTTTTTCGGATAGAAAGCGCAGCTTTGCGAGCGAGAGAGAGAGAGAGAGAGAGAGATAAAAGAACTTTTCTTTTCCTCCTCCTCCTCCTACCGCCCGTCCTCACTTTTGTTCGGATAAAGAGCACTACTCGTGTTCTTTCGTATAACCGCCCTCGTTTAAAGGCGGCGCAAAATAACGACAAAACTCGTGTTTTCTGGTGTAATAAATACACACGCGCGCGTTAAACTCGACCCGCGGGATGACGTTAATCCCGAAAACCAACTTACCGCGAATCAAGCTCGGCAATTCGGACATCGAAGTCACGAACGTGTGCTTGGGGACCATGACGTGGGGCGTGCAAAACACGGAAGAAGAAGCGTTCGAACAGCTCGATTACGCGATTAAAGTGCGCGGGGTGAACTTTATCGACACCGCGGAGTTGTACCCGGTGCCGTCGAGCTCGCCGTTGTGGGTGGCTGGGAACACGGAGAAAATCATCGGGAATTGGATCGAGCAAAATAAAGAGTTGAGGAAAGAGCTGATCGTGGCGACGAAAGTCGCCGGGTTTATACCGGAAAGCGATATTCCGAAAATGAGAACCGAACCCCCGGGAACGGAGAAGATGAGCTGTAGGTTAGATAGAGAGAGCATTCTCGCCGCGTGCGATGCTTCGTTGCGAAGGTTGAAAACGGATTACATTGACGTCTATCAGTTACACTGGCCGGATAGATACATCCCTTTGTTTGGGTCGTGCGAGTACGACAGAAGGAAAGAGCGGGATGGCAAGTTTGCACCGGTAGCGTTTGAGGAGACCGTGCTAGCGTTGAAAGAGTTATTAGATGCCGGAAAGATTAAGAGCTACGGGTTGTCGAACGAAACGAGTTACGGCGTGTGCGAGTTCGTGCGAGTCGCGGACAAGTTGGGCGTGCCGAGACCGGTGAGCATTCAAAACTCGTTTTGTTTGTTGCACAGATCGTACGAGACGGAGTTGGCGGAAACGTGCGCACCGAGTCATCACAACATTTCTTTGTTACCGTGGACGCCGTTAGCTGGTGGTGCATTGAGTGGAAAGTACTTAAACGGCGCGAAACCGAAAAAAGCGCGATTTACCGAATTCCCTACGTTTCAAGATCGATACATAAACGAAGCGTCTCAAATTGCCACCAAAAAATATGCCGAGATTGCCGAAAAAGCCGGAATGTCGTTGACAACTTTGTCCTTGGCCTGGTGCGCGACGCGTCAGTACGTCGGGAGCACCATCATCGGTGCGACCACCATGGAACAGTTGAAGGAGGACATCGACGCGTTCGAACCCGGGATCACGTTAAGCGAAGAAACTTTACGCGCGATTGACGACGTGCACATGCAATGCAGAGACCCGTGCATTAGAAACTATTAAAAAGTTTATATTGTTTCCATAATTCGATTCGTTTTAATGTACATAGATATTTATTCTTTGATCATGTTGACTTTGCCTACACCTGGATTTTGTTTCACGCTCACATCCGCACACCCCTAGTACCATAAACAACAACTAACAACAAACAATCTGCCACATTAAAAAAAAGTTTACACAACATCGTAACCATGCGACGAGAAGCACTCGATGCATCTACATCAACGAGACGACGCATCGAGCATCTCTCTCGCGCGTTTATGAATCCAACGGCGAGTTCTTCATCACCTTCTTCTTCTTTTTCAACAACAACAACAACAACAACAACAACATCTTTGCACGTGTTCGGAGCGATAGTCATGGATATTCAGTGTAAGAAGAGTACCACGTCGTCGTCGTCGTCGTCGTCGTCTACGTCGTCGTCGTCATCGTCTTCGCTGGAACGAGGGACATCGGTACCGGGGTCGTGTTCGTACACGCCAGGAGGTGTCGGGAGAAACATTTGCGAAACGCTGGGCGCTTTGTCGATGGTGTCTGCTGCGGCGGATGATACCGAACGGATGCGCGTACACATGCACTCGCAAATAGGGGAAGATTTGGCGGGAAGAAAGATGGTCGAACAGTTGGAGCGGGAGTTACGAGTCGACGTGAAAGATGTGAGGATAGAATACGGTTTGAGAACGTCTACGGTGGTGGCTTTGCTAGATGATATCGACGGAGAGAACGAACTGTTCGCGTGCGTGGCGGACGTGGCGGATGTCGAGATACCTATTTTGCGTAGAGTTCGGGGATCCACTCAGCGCTTTGTAGTGTGCGACGCAAATCTGTCCGAAGAGGCTTTGCGGAACGTCGTGAGTAGTAAAAGTGAACGCGATTATGTATTTTTCGAGCCTACTAGCGTGACCAAATCGATGAAGATTGCGAGCATAGTGGATGCGGTGGATGCGACGTCGCCAAACGCAAAAGAGCTTCGCGAGATGGCAAACGCTTTGAGGAGAAAGTTAGCACCCGGTTCGCCACCGTCGCCGTGTCCGTTCAATCCCAATTTGAAATTCGCTTCGGCGCAGGATGCGCTGAATGTTTTAGCTGGCGATTTGCAAATCTTACATTCGCACGGCGTGAAGGTGGTCTTTTTGACGCTCGGCGAGTTAGGCTCGATTGTGTCGTCCAGCTGCGCCGAAAGTGGTAAGACGAGATACGCGCACGTGAAAGCGGCGAGCGTGAGCGGTAAAAACGCGTCCGTAGTTGGCGCTGGAGACGCTTTCGTGGCTGGCGCGGTATTCAAACTCGCCTCATTGTCAAAGGTCAAATTCAATTTCAAAGAAAACGTCGACGCGGCCACGTTTGGTTCGAAAGTTGCCGCGATGTGCGTCGAAACGACCGAAAATTCGCTCGGAAGCACTCCAGAGAACATTCGCAAGTTGGAAAAATTAGTCACTGAAGAGAAAGCTAGTCAATATAGTAGCTCTAGAATAGTAGAATTGAAGCCGCTCATCGCTGCGTTTCCTTAACATTAAATGTTTTTTTGTTTTAAAAGTTAAGAAGATGTGGTCACCATTAAATCACTCGCCTTTTTCATCGGACGATAATAATCGTTAATTTTCGGCCGAAACGTGCACTCTTTCATTTCTCTTTTCAATTTCTCTCTTTTCAACATCTCTTCCCTTTCTCTCAATCTCTGGGTCTGGTTTTTAGCAAAGTTGAACTCTTTCGGTTTCGTGATTTTATGTCGCACGTCTATTTGGGAAACGTTTTCTAAAAAAACTTTTTGTCTCCTGCTCTCTTTCTCGGCTCTTATTTTCGTCGCTTTTTCGACGTTATCGTAATACTTATCTATGCCTTTGACGATATCTTCTGCAGGAACGTGCGGATTCGCAATCCCGATTTCGGCTCTAATCTGTGGTGAAAACGTGCACGTCTTACGCTCTTCAAATTCGCGTTCGCGTCTGGCTTGTTCCAAGTTGTACTCGCGCGTTTCTTTTTCCGATTTCACGCGGTTCGTGATTGTATCCGCGTCGTATTTACCGTAACTGCCGGATTTCTTGCTCACTGCGAGAAGGAAATCCGCGTCGTCTGTTTTCTGATTCACGTGCGGGCTAAATGTGCACTCTTTCAACGTCTCCATTTCGTGAACTCTCTTTGCGGCTTCTCTCTCTAAATCTCTGGATTTGGAACTCGCGAGTTCGTCTAAATTCGTCGGGTTTGCTATGAGGTTTGATTTATCATTTATTTTTGGTACGAACGTGAATTGTCTGTCGCGTTCTCGGCGCATACTTTCAGCGCGTTGGTGCATGTCTTGCGCCTCGGTAATCGCCAGGCGTCTGGCGCGTTCATTTTGCGTCTCGTAGTAGTGGTTATATTTCTCTGAAAACGAGGGTGACGTAGATGAGTGTATCTCGGGAGAAAACGTGCACTCAATATCGAAGAGTTTTTCGCGCAACGCGTTCGTATCCGCTCGTTTTGCGCGAACTCTCGAGGCGAATTCGTATTGTCTCTCCAAGAAGCCTTCGCCAATTTTGCCGCTTTGAATGTTTTTGCGCACGATTTTTTCCGATTTGGCAGAGATGTTACTCGACGATTTACCCTGCGGCGACGATGTTTTTGTGTTTTCGTTTTTTTCTCCACTTTCTTTGCCGACGCTTTCCCTCGTTGCTTTCAGTTTCAGCGTAACAGTGTCGTTCTCTTTCTTTCGTCGATTCGCGAGCGCGGCTAATTTTTCGCTCGTGCTTCGCATCTTCGGCGGCTTGAACGTGTGCGCCTCTCGAAATGCCGTGTCGACTTTCTGCGCCGCCTCGCGCATGGCGCGTTCTCGTTTCTCTGATATCTCCTTCAGTCGTTCGTGCAAGGGCAATCCGGGCGAAACAGACGCAGGAGAGGAAGAACTCCTTGCTTTCCTCGCCGAAGTGCGTCGCAACTCCTCTTGCATTTTTTGCTCCTCGCATTCGCGGCGCTCTCTTAAACGTTCCTCTCGCACTCGCGCTTCTACGTACAATCGATCGCTCACATTCTCCGCGACATCTTCTTCTCTTCCGTTCTTGCTCTTTGTCGCTAATATCTTCGGTCGAAACGTGCACTCCTTCTCGAACGCCGCCTTCTCCGCCTCTTTCTTCGCCGCTTCTCTCGCGCGCACGATATCCAATCTCGATTGGAGCAACCTCTCCCGTCGTGCCTTTCTCCGTTCCGAATCTTCTTCCATGAACGCTTTCGCGATCGTTCGCGGACGAAACGTGTACGTCGATTGTTTCTCCTCGTCCGCTTTTCTCAGCGCTCGCTCCAGCGAGTGTCTGTTCGTTGTTCTCGTTGTTCTCGTTGTTGTTGTTGTTGTTCCTTCCTCGATAGCGTGGTCACTCCGCCGACCAGCGGCGATGGCACCGTCCTTCCCCTCGACGACAAAAGGTTCCAAGTCTGGAAACGCGCTCTTCTCGATCACGTTTTCCTTCTTCGAGCGTTCGTTCGGTTTTCGGTACACCGTCGCGTTCGAGTTTGTCCACCGTCTTCTTCCTCCTTTTCCTCCTCCTCTCGTTGGTGGTCGTTGCGCTTCATCGTCAACTATCTTCCCGAATCCTTTCTTGTGTCGCAACAGCTGCAACTCGCACCGCGTGATTTCCAAGTTTATCGAGTCGATTTCGAACAGTTCGTCGTCGACGACGACGCCAGAAGAAGTCGTCGCTTCCTGCTGCCGCTGCGACATGTCGTAAAAAGTGATGAAGCGAGACCCCGACCAACGGCTTTTTCACGTTTTTTCTTTTGTTTGTGAACACTTTTGAAACCCTAAAAAAATTTGGCATTTTTTCTCTCCGCGAAGGAAATCGAACATCGCGCATCGTCAAAAAAGAGGTGGTCGCTCTCTCTCTCGTCGTCGACAACACAACAAAAAGAAAAAGAAACAAACATGGCGTCATCGTTCGCGTTGGCATCGTCGACGTGCACCACCGCGCGTCGTCGTCTCACCTCCTCCTCCTCCTCCTCCGCGACGAAAAGGTGCGCTTTTTTTTCCAAATTTTTCCCGCCTTTCCTTTCTCTTTTCTGATATCTCTCTCTCAAAATCTTTTTTTCTGACGCTCTTCTTCTCTTCTTCTCGACAAACGAACAGATCGTCGTCCAGACGACAACAGATCCTTCGCGCTTCGGAAGACACCGATGCGGCACCGGCGTCGTCGACGCCGAAACTGGTTCCGTCCAACGCCGCTTCCATCAAGGTACGTGTTTGTTTTTTTCCTTTTTTTTTCCTTTTGGTTCGATCGCGCGATCGGATTTCTTTTTTTTTCGTTTTTTGGCGGTAAGCTGTTTTGGAAGAAGAGGAAGAGAGAGAGAAAGAGACTCTGACATTTTCACATATGTTCTTCTCTTTTTCCTTTCTTTTTAACGATGATCGACAACAAAAAAGGTCATTGGCGTCGGCGGAGGCGGTTCGAACGCGGTGAATAGAATGGTTGATACCGACATCCAAGGCGTAGAGTTTTGGGTGGTGAACACGGACGCGCAGGCGTTGACGTCTTCGACGGTGCCGCGATCGAACACTATTCAGATTGGCGAGACGTTGACGAGAGGGCTCGGCGCCGGATCGAACCCGGAAATTGGACAAAAAGCGGCGGAAGAGTCGAGGAAGGCGATCGAGGACGCGTTGCAAGGTTCTGATATGGTGTTTGTGACGGCTGGGATGGGCGGTGGTACTGGGTCTGGTGCCGCGCCGGTGGTTGCGAACGTCGCGAAGACGGCTGGGATTTTAACGGTTGGGATCGTCACCATGCCGTTTAAGTTTGAAGGGAGACAGAGGTACAATCAAGCGATGGAGGCTGTGGAGAGGTTGAGACAGAACGTAGATACGTTGATTGTGATTCCGAACGACCGATTGTTGTCCACCGTGGACGGCGCGTTGCCCTTGCAAGATGCGTTTTTGTTGGCGGATGATATTTTGAGACAAGGCGTGAGAGGTATTTGCGATATTATCGTGTTACCAGGTTTGATCAACGTCGATTTTGCGGATGTGAGAGCGGTGATGGCGGACGCTGGATCCTCTTTGATGGGTATTGGTCGTGCAACTGGTAAGAACAGAGCGAGAGATGCGGCGGCGGCTGCGATTTCTTCGCCGTTGTTGGATTTGGGCATCGATCGAGCGACTGGCATTGTGTGGAACATTTCCGGTGGGAAGGATTTGACTTTGCATGAGGTCAACGAGGCGGCGGAGGTAATTTACGATTTAGTCGACGACTCCGCTTTGATCATCTTCGGGGCGGTGGTAAACCCGACCATGCAATTAGCGGACGGGGAGGTTGCCATTACGTTGATTGCGACGGGCTTTTCGCCGTTTTCGCAATCGAGCGCGGGCGAACAAAGAGCCCCGAGAGCCGCGCCGCCGCCGCAAATGCCGCCGCCGCAACAAAGACAACAGCAACAACAACAAAGAGAACAACCGCGACAAGAACAAGCACCGTCTGGATGGGGGAATCAGCAAGCGCCGCCGCCGCAACAGCCGGAAGGCGGACGATCTGCCATCCCGAGCTTTTTGCGAAAGAGAATGGGTCGCTAATTTCGTATTGATTGCTCGCGCGCCCATATGTGTGCGCGCGCGTGTTTGCGTGTGTATGTAAAAGAAGAAAGCATTTTTAATGAAAATACCTTAATCTAACTAATTTGATGAAATACGAAGAGAAAGAAATTCACAAGAGTACCTTCACGCCTTCGCCTTCGATGACTTTCTTCGCACGTCTGATGACCTCGTCAGACGGCGGTTTCATCTTCTCCAACTTATACGGTATATGCATCTCTCGATACTTGAAGGTGCCGAAGTTGTGGTATGGTAAAATCTCGACACCTTTGATGCATTTTTTGTGCATCTTTGCGAGAGCGGCAACGCCGAGTAATTCCTCTTCTCCGTCGGTAACGATATCTTGAAACTCTTCGTCATCCGAAGACATCAACACAAATCTCAACCACGTCGGCACTTTGTGTTCTTCGAGCTTGGCGAGAAAGGCCATCATGACGCCGAAATTTTCTGGACGGCCCGTTATCTTTCCGTATCGCACGGGATTTGAGCTTTTACAACAAAGCAAAGCCATGTCGATGTGCGGCAAGACAAAGTCCCAAATCTGGTCGTTTCCGTGCGCGGCGGTATCGATGATTGCGGTCAAACCTCTCTCGCGCGCACATTTCGCCAACGCGACCACGAAACGATATTGCAACATGCACTCGCCGCCGGACATCGTTATGCCGCCTCCCGATTTTTTATAATACGCGAGTTTCGTCTCCAAAGCAGCGAACACGTCCTCTTTGGACATCTTCTGCCCAACGCCTTCTTCTAACGAATCTGGATTGCAGCAAAACGCGCATCTCTTCGCGCAGCCTTGGAAGAAAATAATTGCTCGCAATCCCGGGCCGTCTACGCTGGTCATGGAATCGATCGAGTGGATCCATCCCCAGTTCTTCTCGGAGAGTGCCACGCTCGTCTCCGTCTCGTCCCACTCGTTCGTCGCGCAGCAGCGCGTCGTTGAAGACGATACGTCTTCGATGTCCCCTGCACCTCCTCCTTTACCCGCGACGAAGGAGACGTCGCGGCAGTTTCTAGACGAAGGCGGCACTTGGCCCCTGGGAAACTTCGCGCCGCCTTTGCGCGCTAAAAATCGCCTCGTGGTTTCTCCTTCTTCTTCTTCGTTCTCCTCCATCGGACACGATGATGGTGATGCGCTCCAAATGATGCAATTTCGTATCTCTCGCGTATTTTTTGTATCTCAAATTATTTTCGTCACTTTTCCCACATGCTCGATCACGCGAAGAAACTCCCGCGAGAGATCCCAACGATGCCGTCGGATTCAGACGCAATCGACGTCGCGAGTTGGATCGCGAAAAACTACGACCCGTGCGACGACGAAAGCTTCGTGCCATCACCGGCGACGGAGCGAACGAGAAAACTTTTGCGAGAAGTCGAGAGGAAACAAAGCAAAGAGATTGCCAGTGGTGGCGTGTTGTGCTGCGATACGAAAACCGCATCGAACATTTTGAGTCACGGGAATGGATACATCGGGGATGATGCGGTGCTCGATTCAGTCATCGTCGGGTTGCAAACGACGAAAATGCTCGAGAGGACGATGAAGTTGAAAGGGGGCACGAGAATCGTCGAAAAAGCGTTGAAGGAACAAGGCGAGCGGATGGATCCGTTCACGAAGAAAATATTCGAAAACGTCCGAACGCACAACGATTGCGTGTTCGACTTGTACACTCCGGAAATGCGCGCCGTTCGATCGTCGCACGCCTTGACTGGTTTGCCGGATAGCTACGGACGCGGTCGTTTAATAGGAGACTATCGAAGAGTCGCGCTGTACGGAGTGGATCGATTGATCGAGGAGAAGCAGAAAGACGCGGCGAGTTTGGATATTTCGAACGCAAACGAGGCAAACATGGAAAAGAAGGACAAAATTTCCATGCAAATAAGGGCTTTGCATTTGCTGGATGGGTTGGCGAAGCAGTACGGAAAGAACATTTCGAAACCGGCGACGACGGCTAAAGAAGCGGCGCAAGCGATTTACTTTGCTTACCTCGCCGTGGTGAAATCCAACGATGGAGCGGCGATATCGTTCGGGAGAGTAGATGCGTTCTTAGACATTTACTTTGAGCGCGATTTACGCACCGGTGTATTGGCGAGCGAAGAGGAAGCGCAAGAAATCATCGATAACCTGGTGCTCAAATTGAGATTGGTGCGACATTTACGTCCCAAAGCGTACGACGAGATTTTCGCGGGCGACCCGATTTGGGCGACAAATGCCATCGCTGGTGTTTTAGTTGAAGCAAACGGTTCGAAGAAGCACATGGTGACCAAAACCTCGTATCGATTCTTACAAACGCTTGTAAATTTAGGCGCCGCGCCAGAACCGAACATGACGGTTTTATTCGACGAGTGTTTACCTCAGCCGTTTAAGAAGTTTGCGACGGATATCTCAATCGCCAGTAGCAGCGTCCAATACATCAACGATAAACTCCTTCGCGAGAATTGGAGCTGCGATACGACCGTTTCATGCTGCGTCAGTGGCATGCGCCTCGGTAAGGACGCTCAATTTTTTGGCGCTCGATGCAATTTACCCAAGATCCTCTTGTACGCTCTCAACGGCGGTAAAGATGAAATCTCCGGCAAACAAATCGCTCCTGTGGAACTCGCGCAGCTGTTTGAATCGCTCTCGGAGAAAGCGCAAACGGACGAAAATTTTGTTCATCTCGACTTCGAGGACGTAAAGAGACGTTTTGAGACGTACATGGATTGGATTGCCGAGCTATACGTATCAACCATGAACATTATTCATTTCTCACACGAAAAATACGCGTACGAAAGTCTTTTATACGCTTTGATGGATAGTGAACCTCAATATTCCATGGCTTTCGGCATCGCCGGCTTATCCGTATTGGTGGATTCACTTTCGGCTATTAAATATGCGAAAGTACGTCCGATTTTCTCCCAGGAGAAAGATAAGAAAGGCTTGATCACGTCTTTTGACATCAAAGGCGATTTTCCAAAGTACGGCAACGATTCAGACGACGTAGATGTACTCGCGAAATGGGTTGTTGAAACGTTCATCGGAAAACTTCGCAAGACGCCTGCGCTCAAAAACGCGAAGCACACCCTCTCAATTCTTACGATAACGTCGAATGTCATGTACGGATCGAACACCGGAGCGACACCCGATGGAAGACAAATGGGTGAGACATTTGCTCCCGGCGCGAACCCTATGCACGGTAGGGACAATACGGGTGCGTTAAATTCGCTGAACTCTGTGGCGAAAATCCCATATTGTTCTTGTTTGGACGGCATCTCCAACACCTTTTCAATCACGAAAGGCAGTTTGGGCAAAGACGACGCAAGTCGCACCGGAAATCTGGGTTCGCTTTTAGCGGGCTATTTTGAGAAAGGAGCCATGCACTTGAACGTAAATGTTCTGTCGCGTGAAACGTTGAAAGACGCTCAGATTCATCCAGAAAATTATCCAAATTTGACGATTCGCGTATCTGGTTACGCGGTGAAGTTCATCAAGCTCTCGAAAGCGCACCAGGACGAGGTGATAAGTCGAACTTTTCACGAGTTCATGTGAACACAGATGATGAACGCAAAGAGAGACACAGCGAGAGAGAGACAGAATACAAGAAGACGTAATGTTCTTTGAATAAATACTTTTGTTAAAATACAAACTTCTTTTTGTTGCTAATCTTATTACTCTCTTTGAATGATTTCTACTTTTGCTCTCATAGCTCCAATGCGTCTCACCGCTTCGCTTGAAACTTATATTTATACTTGGCGTCCGTGGACGACCCCGACGCCACTTGTTGACCGCTAATGATACTCTCCGTCACCGACTTCGAAGATTTTGTCTCTGTCCCGTAGCTATTGAATTTCGGTACCGCTACCGAAAAGAGGGCGTCCTTCTCGTTATCCACAATGGAGTCTAATCCGGTGTTGCCATTTTGTAACCGGACAATCACCATCAAAGAAGAACCCCACAATAGCAAAAAGGCGCACGCCGCAATAAGCCACCCACCCCAAACTACGCTCATAGACTCCAACGCATCGTCTACGGAGTCTTCTAACTTTTCCAGAGCATCCGAAACCATCTTGCACGTCGCTAACGCCATGATGTCTGACTCCTGATCCTTCAATGCAATGATCACTTCCGAGTTCTTCACCATGGCATCGAACAAGTTGGCCGGGATTTGCGCCGGATCTTCTTTGCCGCACTGCTCAACTAACGCAACTTGCGTAGAATCGTACTGACATCGAGAGTACATGGTTCCAACTTCGTCAATCTTCACCTTGTGGTTTCTTCCTGCAGTTTGGTTGAAATAACCTCTTTGCGTCTTGATGTACGTCTTCGTATTCGACGGGATCAACGCGCGGCGATAGGCGTCGCAAAATGCGGTGTAATAGTCATCCCCAGGTCTGTCAAACGCGCAATACTTGGAAGCAGCTTCTGCATCTCCGTCGTACTCTTGATCGATGAGTGGTAAGGTTTTTCTCGGATCATACATTTGAATGAAATCGTTGTAGAGAAATACGCCGGCGGCGATGGACATGCGTGCAGTGTTCATGAGTTGAACGACGTCTTTTCCATCCATGCACGGCAGTGCATTTTCTAAATCCGAATCATAGGTGTAACCGAACTTCTGCGAGGCGGAATAGTCTGCAGAGGCGTACTGAAAGTCCGCCAAGAACGTCGTCGTACCGGTGAGTAAGCCCCAGAACAACCACGAACCGACGAGCGAAAGCGTGAGAAATCCAGTCAAGTACGTAAACCATCGCCACTTACCGACAAGAGAGGAAAGCGCGAGAAGAACACCACCCAAACCCATGACGGCAGCTAAAATCAAAGCTACGTCTGCGGTAACTAATCCAACCTCTGTGAGCTCTTCCATCTTTTTATCGATTTCAGAAATGTTCGCGATGGCATCAGCCAAAGCCAAGGCTTCGGTTTCAGCCTCGTAGGTGAACATTTTCGCGTCGTCCAAAGCTTGAATAATTCTCGCGCTTTGAGCGTTCATTTCCGCGGTAGAGTTGGAAATACTGTCCGCGATAACTTGAGCATCTTGTTGCAAGGCTAAACCTTTGTTCCAAACGAGAAAGCATCCGAGACAGGCAATCAAGGCAAACAAAATCAACTGCGCACGCGCAAAGAACAAGCCAGTGCCTGAGAACGGCGACCAGTTGCACGCGTTTCGGCCAAAGCACGACTCAAACCAGTGTCGTCGATACCAGAACACGAAGGAGAAGAACAATACCAAAACGGCAACGGCGATACCCGGAAGCGACTGTCCCACTAACATCATCGTGTAATCCTCGTTGACGCCAAACTCCAAGTCTTCGAAACCTTGAAAAGTGCGAGGATCGTATCTGGGAATACCGAAGAAACCATCGGATTCTTCCAAGTAGCCGACGATGGGTACGCACGAGGACAAATCGCTCGTATCATCGCAACTGAAATGTTTTACGAACGATTTCGTCCCGTTGTTGATGATGTCTTTCGTGTTCGCTTTCTTCGAGATGATGTCGAACCAACCACGTATATCATGGTTGAAATTCGGGGCGTCACAAAAGATGCGTTCCATGGTCGTTACCGCGTTTACTTTCCACATGGAGATGTCTTGGTTGAACACTCTGCTGTTTTCAAACTGGTGCGCCATGACTTTG
>Ga0181597_10005163_pt1 | contig 12657 bp, 12 predicted proteins | sample 041ome_5_FD_148647 | JGI IMG/M metagenome (GOLD analysis project Ga0181597, IMG submission 148647) | Coastal salt marsh microbial communities from the Groves Creek Marsh, Skidaway Island, Georgia - 041403US metaG (spades assembly) | ecosystem: Environmental > Aquatic > Marine > Intertidal zone... | reverse complement strand
TAGTATTTAGTTATTATTCTCGGCGATTTTTTCGCTGTTTTAACCTGAATTTTTATGGAGGTCTGTCATGACAACTATTCGTCGAATGACTCTGGCGCTATTCGCGATTCTACCCTTCGCGTTCACAAGCGTCCCTGCTAAAGCACAAGACATAGTCGATACCGCAGTCGATGCGGGCAACTTTAACACGCTGGTTGCTGCCGTCCAGGCTGCTGGTCTGGTCGATGTCCTGAAAGGCGACGGTCCTTTCACTGTTTTCGCACCTACTGACGAAGCCTTCGCTGCGCTGCCTGCTGGCACAGTCGAAAGCCTGCTAAAGCCAGAGAACAAGGAGCAATTGGTTGCAGTTCTGACCTACCACGTCGTACCCGGCAAGATTATGTCTACTGACATTGCAGGCAAAACTGCTGAAGTTGATAGCGTCCAGGGTTCAGCGTTGAGCGTGGATGCAACAGATGGTGTGCGTGTCGACAACGCGACTGTGGTCGCTGCTGATATTGAAACCGATAACGGTGTGATCCATGTAATTGATCAGGTCGTATTGCCTTAGCAAGCTGTCCTACTAGTCGGACGCCCGTCCGGCTATTTCCCTAGAGGCTTGGGCTGACTTTTGTCAGCCCTTTTTTTTGCCTGCAATTAATTGACCGTCAGGCGATTATTGCACCACACATTCTGCGTACAGATCGTACTCGTCGGAGTCCGTAATCTGGACTGTGGTTCTTGTGCCTATCTTCAATTCTGAGTCGTGCAAACCGGATTCGTTGCGGATGTAAACGAGGCCGTCTATATCTGGAGCATCGGCCATTGAACGGGCCAGGTATCCCTCGTCGGTCCTGGAATCAAGGATGACTTCAAGTTGTTTTCCGATTTTTAGTTCTAATCGCTCCGTGCTAATCATTTGTTGCCGTGCCATGAAGCGCTCCCAGCGCTCCTGTTTGATTTCCTCAGGGACAGGATCTGGCAAAGCATTTGCGCCGGCGCCAGTGACTGGCGAATATTGAAAGCAGCCGACTCGATCTAGCTGTGCCTCATCGAGAAAATCCAGCAGCTCTTCAAACTCCGCATCGGTTTCCCCTGGAAACCCAACGATAAAAGTGCTGCGTAGTGTTAGTTCAGGGCAAATCTGCCGCCATTGCTGAATGCGTTTCAGGGTATTCTCTGTCGCTGCCGGCCGTTTCATCAGCTTGAGGATTCGGCTGTTGGCATGCTGAAAGGGAATATCCAAATAGGGGAGAATTTTGCCCTCTGCCATGAGCGGAATGACATGGTCCACATGGGGATAAGGGTAGACATAATGCAATCTTACCCACACGCCCAGATCTGCCAGGGCTTCACACAGGCCAAGCATGCTGGACTTAACGGGGCGGCCCTGCCAGAAACCGGTGCGATACTTGATGTCTACGCCGTAGGCACTGGTGTCCTGGGAGATCACCAGCAACTCTTGCACACCGGCAATCACCAGCCGCTCTGCTTCCTCCAATACATCGCCAACACCGCGACTCACCAGCTTGCCTCGCATAGAGGGAATTATGCAGAAACTGCAGCGATGATTGCAGCCCTCGGAAATCTTCAGGTAGGCATAATGGCGTGGTGTTAATTTGACACCTTGAGGAGGTACCAGATCTATAAAAGGATCATGGCTTTGTGGTGGTGGCACATGTTCATGGACTTGTTTGACTACCTGCTCATAGGCCTGAGGGCCGCTGATGCCCAGAACATTGGGGTGGGCCTGGTGGATCAGATCTGCCTGTGCACCCATGCAACCGGTTACCAGTACCTTGCCGTTTTCCTTAAGCGCTTCGCCAATGGTGTCCAGTGACTCCTGTTTGGCGCTGTCAATGAAGCCGCAGGTATTAACCACAACAATGTCCGCGTCTTCATAGGTGGGAGAGACTTCATAGCCTTCAACCCTGAGTTGAGTGAGTATGCGTTCGGAATCAACGAGGGCCTTGGGGCATCCCAGGGAGACGAAACCGACTTTATGACTGGACATAGCTGTGCTCTTCAATTGCTAAGGAAGCAATTATAGCGAGAACTTCTGAGTAAGTAGATGCCCGGATTTGTTCGACCCAGCTTAAGCTTCACATGGCGCCGAGGATGGCTCCCATGAGGGCTAATGCCACAACGCAATACCCCCCATTAATCATGAATAATTTAAGGGAGCGTTGTTCGAAAAGATAAAGAATGCCTAGAAATGCTGCCACCCAGCCAAGGCCAGCGGCAAATCCTGCAAACACACCAAAGGCGAGGTCAGCCTCGGCGCCAATAAACATAGCCAGGTTTAAAGCGGCAACGAATGACAAGATAAGAGAGACACCGAACACCATTGGCATATTACGCGTCGCAAGTTGCTCCTCTGTGAAGTTCCAGGCATCCATCCACGCCCGGCCAAATAGCGGCCCATACCAGAGTCCGCCAACGAAGAATGCTGAGACGGCTGCGATAATTACCGCTAACCAATTAATTGCTGATACCGCAGTTGCTGTGTCCATCTTGTTCTCCTTATTCGATTTGATATCAGCTTAGCGAAAAGGTCTTTCATCCCATTATAGGGCGCAATTTCTGCGCAGACTGATGAATTGCAAAGTTCATGCTGTCGTAAACGCCAGGCTAACTCGCCAGTCTCGCTCGTTCTTGTTCTACCAGGACGCGCCGCAGTATTTTTCCGGCCGCTGATTTTGGTATTTCGTCTACAAATTCAAGTAGGCGAATCTTCTTGGTAGGCGCGACTATGCCGGCCACATGATCCAGAATCTCTTGTGCACTAATATCTCCCGTGCGCACCACAAAGGCTTTTGGTACTTCTCCAGCCTCTTCGTCGGGGCTGGGAATTACCGCTGCATCGGCAATGGCAGGGTGAGCCAGAAGAATAGCTTCCAGTTCCGCAGGCGCAACCTGGTAGCCCTTATATTTAATTAATTCCTTGACCCGATCGACGATGAAGAAATAGCCGTCTTCATCGGCATAGCCAATATCGCCAGTGTGAAACCAGCCGTCCTTGTCTATGCAGCCATCGGTTGCCTCCTGGTTGTTGAGATAACCAGGCATGATATGTGGTCCCCGTATGCAAACTTCGCCTCTCTCATTTGCTCCAAGTTCGGCGCCGGTTTCAGTATCGATGATTCGGGTTTCCGTATTGGGAAGCACCTTGCCCACTGAGCCCTGTTTCTCTGGGGGCGCGTCTGCGTTGTTGACATGGGATGCACCAGCAACCTCGGTTAGCCCATAGCCCTGGTAGATGTCACACTGAAGACGATTTCCGCAGGCTTTTTCCAATTCAGGACCGAGCGGTGCAGCGCCTGAACCGATAATCCTCACGCTGGAGAGGTCGTATTCATCCACTATGGGCTGCTTCGCGAGGCCAAGAATAAGTGGAGGCACCAGATTAAGACTGGTGATTTTGTGTTTCTGCACGAGTTCGAGAAACTGCTGCATATCAAAGCGAGGCATGGTGACCAGCGTGATGCCGCGGTAGATCGCAAGATTCAGGATTAGCACCATGCCATAAATGTGAAAGAACGGCAGCACGCCGAGCATGCGATCCTCGTCGGTTAGCGTGTTCATCTCACAGGTTAAAACCATATTAGCGATGAGATTCTCATGGGTGAGCATGACGCCTTTTGATAGGCCGGTGGTCCCACTAGAATAGGGAAGTGCTACCAGATCTTTGCTGGGGTTGATTTCGACCTGCGGGGCATTGCCATCGTTTTGCATCAGTTCGATAAAGGGAGTCGCTCCTTCGGCCTCGCCCAGAACGAATATTTCTTCGATGCCAGTTGCTTGCGCTGCAGGAATGGCGCGATCCAGAAACTGCGGGATTGTGATCAGGAATCTGGCACCCGAATCGTTGAGCTGATGAATGAGTTCCGGCGTGGAGTAGAGTGAATTTACTGTGGTATTAATGCCGCCCATGGAGGCAACGCCAAGAAAGATAACCGCATACTCTGGAACGTTTGGACAAAATAAAGCCAGCACATCGCCCTTCTTGAAGCCGCGTTGGTTTAACCCAGTGGCAAGGAGCTGTACCTGAGTGCGCAGCTGCGCATAGGTGAGGGTGCGATCTGTGGGGCCATCAATGAGTGCTGGCTTGTCGGCCAGCTCGTCTACTCTGCGCAGTACGACCGAAGTCAGGTCGGTGGCTGGAATTTCTACATTGGGTTTATCGCTGGTAAAAATCAATCGGATCTCCCTTGTTGCCGTTCATTTTTTATTCTGACATCTTCAGGAATCTTTTGTTCCATGTGGGAAGATTAAGTCAGCCTGAGACCAAGCTCAATAGTCTGTTTGCGGCCACCGCTTGAAACCAAATTAAGGCTTTGGCCCAGCAACAGGTAGAGGGTTTTCAGGGGACACTGATTGGTTCAGGTAGACATACCTCGCGCTGCAATCGGCCAGATAGCCTCAACGCGCTCTCCCCGCATCGCATAGAGATGATTGTAGAGATTGACCACCGGATCGCAGTGGGAAACGATGAGCTCGATTTTGTCTCCCACCTTGTAAGTGCGAGAAGGCTCTTCCTCATAGCGCAAGGTGCCAAATTCGTCTGAACCGGACGTATAGCTCATGCCGGTTTCACCCTTTACCCGAGGCCAGGGCCGATTAATGGTGCAGGCCTTGGCGCCGGCGTCGGTGGTGCAGCGGCCAGGATACTGGTCGTTGAGAACGGTGGTCATAATCGTCAGGGACGGCTCGAAGTCGGCATAGAGTTCGTCGTTATTTGCGCCACCGATGTCCATATACTGCGCGTCCATAAAAACGTAGCTGCCCACCTGAACGTCTGTCAGCCCCCGGGTCTCATGATCAATGTTATAACTGCCGGTGCCGCCGCCGCTGAATATTTCTGTATTGAGCCCGCTGCTGTTAAAAAGATCAAAAGTGTCAGTCGCACCCAGCAGGCGCTCCAGGGTCTGCTCGCGGCGGGCAGCAAATCCTTTCACGTGCTGGGAACCACCGTCGTAACAGAGCAAACCCTTCAAAGTCAGGCCAGGCAATTGGTCTATGAGTTGGCCCAATGCCAGGGCGGGCTGCCCTGGCGTGATGCCGGTTCGGTGGCCGCCAGGGTCCACGTCCACTACCACGTCGGCGGTGATGCCCATGCTGACCGCTGCCTCTGACAGCAGGCGCGCATTCTGTTCGCTATCGGTGGCCTGGATAAACTGCGGGTTGGCGTGGCGCAGATTCATGGCGCGCCTGATTTTGGTGGCGGTGACGTTGGTAGTGGTCATCAAGACTGCATCAATGCCATGTTGAAACATCGCCTCGGCTTCACTGACCTTGGCGGCGCATATTCCAATCGCACCGGCATCTAATTGCATGCGGGCTATGGTGGGGCTTTTATGGGTTTTCCCATGTGGTCGGCTGGCGATGCCGTTGCGGGTCAGCGTATCCTGCATGGTGGCAATATTTGCCTCCAGCGCGTCCAGGTCGACGCAGAGAGAGGGAGTGTCTAATTCCCATTTCGACACGTTTGCCTGCATGCTGCCGTCAACATACAGGTCCTGAATTTCCTGGTGGGTATAGCTGTTCACGCTAGCGGGTATCCACAGTGCCGCTGCACTGGTGCTGGTCTGCAAAAACCGGCGACGGGTCATGGCGGTATCGGGCATATCTGCAAGCTCCTGCGATGGCGCTGAAAGCGAATAGTCGCAGCTCAGTCTACACCTAGAGTCAGCCAGCGGCCAACAAGCCACTCTGGGCAATGCCGTCGAAGACAAACTGCACCGCTAGCGCTGACAGCAGCACACCCATGACGCGGCTAACCACGTGCATGCCGGTGGTGCCAAACAGGCGATGAATCTGGCCCGACAGCAACAACATGATCAGGGTTGCCAGCATCATCAGGAGGATGCTGCCCAGCACTACCGCTTGCAGTGCCAAATTGTCTTCGGTGTCGGCCATCAAGAGAATCGCCGCGCCCATGGCGCCTGGTCCGGCAATCAGGGGTGTGGCCAGGGGAAACACGGAGATATCCTGCTTTGCCCTAGCTTCTTCTTCTTCCTCATCGGTGGTCGAAGTGCTGCCTGAACTTCTGGCAAAAACCAAATCAATCCCGATTAGCAGCAACAGGATTCCGCCAGCGGTTCGCAACGCTGCGAGAGAAATACCTAGCCCGGACAAGATGGATTCGCCGATCAGCGCGAACAGGATAAGAATACCGCCAGCAATCATGGTGCCGCGAACCGCCATCTGGCGCCGACGCTTACTGGGAACCGAAGCGGTAAGACCTGCGAATACCGCGGCTACATCCAGCGGTCCGATGGTTGCAAAAAACGTAGCCATGGCGACTACAAAGGTTTCGAGCACAGTCTTATTCCTTAAGCCATTGCAATTTATGTCGCGGTCTCTGTCGTGGCAAACTGCACCGCGGCTTCGCAGTGCAGTTGTGTCGTGTCGTACAGCGGTGTGCTCGTGTGCTTTTGCTCAACTAATAGCGCGATTTCTGTGCAGCCAAGTATCACTGCCTCGGCACCTGCGGCGCCCAGTTCATCGATAATCTCCAGGTACTGCTGGCGCGAAGACTCGGAAATCTTCCCCAGGCACAGTTCTTCATAGATGACCCGGTGGATGCTATCACGCTCGGGCTGCGCTGGTGTGACTACCTCGATACCGAATTTGTCAGTGAGCCGGTCTTTGTAGAAACCTTGTTCCATGGTGAAGCGGGTGCCCAGCAGCCCAACTTTTTCAATGCCGTCTTGTTGCAGCTGCTGTGCTGTGGCATCTGCGATGTGGAGTAAGGGGATGTCGATCTGGGCTTCAATCTGCGGCGCCACTTTGTGCATGGTGTTGGTGCAAATAAGCAGAAAATCTGCGCCCCCGGCTTCGACGGCCTGGGCAGCATTGGTCAGAATCGCGGCGGTTGCATCCCAGTCGTCTGCATGCTGCAGCTTCTCGATTTCATCGAAATCAACGGAGTACATGGCGATCTTCGCCGAGTGAAGTCCCCCCAGTGAAGTCTTAATACCCTCGTTTATTAGCCGGTAATAAGTGCTGGTGGACTCCCAGCTCATACCGCCCAACATGCCAATAGTCTTCATAACGTGCGCAGCCTCGAAATCGCCGGCGATGATACCGAAAACCTCGGGCCGTGCCCAATGCTGTGAGCTTTGAGTCTTGCTTGCGTGTGCTTGGGGACTGGTTTAGCTTGTAGACCAAGGGCAAAAATCTAGCCCCAATGAACCTAAAAAAGGTATGGAAATCAGATGAAATCAGTCACCGTCAGGACGAGCCTGCTGTGCGCCATATTGCTGCTCGGGGCTTGTCAGACCTCGGACCCCTATTCTTCGGCGGGCTTCGTTAAGCTGCCTGCTGCCCCGGATGTGCAGACTGATGTGCGCTACTTTACGACTGATAATTTTGTGGGCGAGGCGATTAATGGCTATGAAGCCTCGCTTATCTACCTCACCCGGGAAGCCAGAGATGCCTTGCAGCGCGTCATCGCAGATGCCCAGGTGTTTGGTCTTGGAGTCAAGGTATTCGATGCCTATCGCCCCCAGCAGGCGGTCGATCATTTCGTTGCCTGGGCCGAAGACCTGTCAGATATCAGGATGAAGGCGCGTTACTACCCCAATGTAGAGAAGGCAAATCTGTTTCGAGATGGCTATATCGCGGCGCGTTCCGGTCATTCTCGCGGCTCGACTCTCGATCTCACTCTGTTTGACCTGACGTCTGGCCGGGAATTGGATATGGGAACACCCTGGGATTATTTTGACCTGACCTCCTGGGGGGAGAGCGATGCGGTAACTGTGCAGCAGCGAGCCAATCGTGCGCTGCTGCGCGCGCTTATGACCAAACATGGATTTATGCCGCTAAGAGAAGAATGGTGGCACTTCACCCTTGAGAATGAGCCTTATCCAGATACCTATTTCAACTTTCTAGTTAGATAATGCTGGTTCAGCTAACTGTGCCGGTGGTAGCAATGCATCGGGTACGGCTACACTCTGTTCAAGGTAGTAGCGCAGTGCGCCTGGGTGTAGCGGGACAGGAATGCCCTGCAGCGCCTCCTCCAATATCATGGAGCGAGTGGCACTGTGTATTTGCTGCAGTGTAGCCAGGTTCTCCCATAACATCCGGGTCAGGTCATACACTATTTGTTCGGAGACATCGTCTCTTACAATAAGGACATTGGGGCTTGCTGCCGTGTTAATTGCTTGTTCCTGATAAGGGTAGGTTCCAGGTGGCAATTCAAATGATTGCCATAAGGGGTAGCGTTGATTGATGGCTGTGATTTCTTGCTCACTGAAATCCAGTACGGTCATGTCGCTGCGCATCTGGGCAAAGGCCTGGGTGATTGCTGTGACCGGAGGGCCAGCTGGCACGTTCATGCCAACAATGTTGCCATCCTGCATGGCGCTGGCTGAAGCGCCATATGCCATGTATCCCAGACTGAATTTATTCAGATAGTCGATGCCCAGTGCCTCGAGGATATAGATGCCTGTGTGTTCAGCGCCGGAATTGCGCGCACCCAAGACGTAGCGCTCGCCATCAAGCTGATCCAGGTCTTTTACCGTGCCAGTTGTCACCAGATCGGAATGTAGTACAAAGTGCTCTACATTCGGCCACATTGCGCTAATGCTGCGGAGATTGGATTGGGGGTTACGAATAGGTCCTTCACCGTCGTAGGCCCAGGCGGCAAAGATCGCAAGCACCAGGGCGAACTGAGCCTGATTGTCCCGCAGGAGTTTGATATTTTCCATGGAGCCAGCAGAACTGATGGCGGTTAGGGAAAATTCTGCCTGGGGTTGTGCCGTGACAAGAGTAGACAGGGCAACGCCGACCGGATAGAAAGTGCCTCCGGTGGTGCCAGTAGTCAACACATAGGTACGGCGCTGGCCAACCTGGTCACCGCAGGATTGCAGTAGTGCGATCGGCAGTGCGATTAACAGAAACAGGATGCCAATTTTAGGCATAAGAATTATTATTTATTGTTCAAGGTGCCTAACTTTAACGGAAAACCGCGGAAAAACCACGAGTCTTATTATTCATGACTCACACTGGGCGCGGTTGGTGCTGGGTGTTGGTGCTGGGTGCTGGGTGCTGGAAGGCGGCGCGGCGCGCGCTGGAAGCAGTTAAGCAAGCTATGCTGCGCGAATACGATAAGCAGGGTATCGCAAGACAGGGGATGGATCAGTCATTCTGCAGCAAGGTGAGGGCGCTCGATTTCAAGATCTATGCCCTTTATGACCACTTGAGCCGTCATTTCGAACAGTTTGGCCTGTATGAAGTGATGCAGCTGTTAATTAAACAGCGAAATTCGCAGTTGCAGTGGGCAGATAGCGCCCTGAAGTTTAACTGCAGTCCCCGGACAATGTTGCAATCCAGCTGCTAATCAGTTCTATGCCTTCAGCGTGAACCAGGGCGCGTCCCAGTTCAGGCATCATTTCATCGGGTTTGTTCGACTGCATGCGGTATAGGAGGATGGACTGTTCCGGTTCGCCTGGGACAATGCTGTAGAGTCGGTCACCGGCACCGCCACCGGCTGCCACGGGGGGTTTGCACACGCCCATGTTGACGATCTGCTCGTGTTGTCCGGTGAGAATAAGGTTTGAGGTGTCGGCAGCGCCTTCCGGATTATGGCAGTGGCCACAATTCATGTTCAGGTAGGCCAGAGCCCGGTCTTCCAATGTCTCGCTGGGGTCAAGCCAGGAAGGAGGGGCAAGCAAATCTGCAGGCGCCTCAAGCCAGCCACGTTCAACCATGGCGCTTAACTGGGAATTAGCGACGTCATCCGGATAGGTAAATGAGGCCGCGAGCTGGGTCGCCACGGCACCGAGTGGATGCATGTCGCCGTCTGGATGTTCAGTGACGTGGCAGCCCGCGCACTGATTTTCATTTGGCACGAAGTAGACGAAATCAACGTTTCCGGTGTCACTCATTAACTGCATCGGCTTGCTGGTGCCGGCAACTCGCAGGAATGCCTCCGTACCCTCGTCATTCCATACATAGGGAAAGGCATCCCACCCAGTCTCTCTTCTGACCAGTAATCGTGTTTCGATTAGTTTGTTGTTGCCAAGATCTATTGATTCGGCAATTACTTCCTCGGTACGCAATAAATTTCCCGAAGCATTGGCAGGATAGTAGAAAGTTTTACTCACCACTGTCCCTACGGGATAGGACAACTCGCCATCAATCAGTGAGGCCTGGGCGCCATCAGGAATCCAAATGCTGCGAAGTTTCTGCGCATAGTCGGTGAACAATTGATTGGCAGGCCTGAACACCATGGTGTGGGAAGTAGGTGTCAGGCTTGCTGGTGTCAGTTCGAACAGATTCCAGTCCGATAGACGCGCCGGGTTTTCGCTGGTGTGGAATGTTGGAGTGGATTCACTACAGGAGAGCAGTGAAAACAGCAGTAAAGCGCCTACTGCAATAAAGCGCCATGGACTCATAATTTTAATCCGCGTTTGAACTCAAAGATATTACCGAAAGGCTTGGCAGGCTGCAGTCATGAGCGCTGGCGTCGAATGAAGGTGCTGCGAAACCGTTAGCGGCGTCAAGGTTCACAAAACTGATGTCGCCGTTGTCTGTAAAACAGAGAATATCTTCGGCGGATTTACCTGGCAGTGTGATGCCGTCCCAAACGATATCAGGCACGTCCTGTCCGGTTGCCGTCTGCAACGCCTGTAGTGGCTCTGAGTCAGGCTGGCTGCCGCCGCCACTGAAAACGTTGTCGTGAATGTAGATAGTCTCGGGAAACGGATCGTAGTTTGAATCTTCGAAAGGCCGCTCAGTCGTGAAGTAACTAATAATCATGATGTTGGCGCTGTCGTTGTCAGTGAATTCGTTGCCAAATACCTCGATACTGTCATTGGCCAATACCATGAGTCCGGAGCCGGTTGGGACCTCGCCCACAATGTTGCCTTCTGGTGCGAAGTTGGCCACGTTATTGTTGATGATCTGGTTATTAAATACTCGGGTATTGCGGCCACCCTGCACTGGCAGATTGGGCAAATCGAACACCAGAATTCCACCTGTGTTGTTAGTCGCCACGTTGTCGTAGACGTCGGCGAAGGTAGAATTTTCAATTTCAATTCCCGCCACATTGTACTCGGCCCGTGAATTGCGCACGATGATCTGGGTTGACTGGCCCACGTAGATGCCGGCGTCGGAAGCGCCTATTGCCACAGCACCCTCTATCAGGATATTGCGGGACTGCACCGGGTAGATTCCGTAGGCGCCGTTAGTCGTCAGCGGACCGCCAGTCCACTCGGTGCGCACATTGCGAATTATCACGTTTTCACTTTCATTGATCTTGATGGCGTCGCCAACCGTGTCCTCAATGGCAAGGTCTTCAATAGCAAAGTTGTCGGCGTTGACCAGCAGACCCTCGGCGCCCTGGGCCTGGTTTTTGAAGGACAGCACTGAACTGTCAATGCCCTGACCGCGAATCGTCACGCCATCGACAGTAAGCGAAAGACCGCGCGTGAGTTCATGGGTGCCTGCTGGAATTTCAATCACATCACCGGGTTGCGCCTGAATCAGCTGTTGCTGCAGGGATTCTTCGAAACTTAATTCTGGCTCAGGAGGTGGTGCGGGTTCGCTGCAGGCATTGACCAGTAACGCTGTAGCAGCGAGTGAGAGTATGCGGTATGAAGAACGTGCCATGAATGTCCCCTGCAGAGATTAGCCAAAGGCCAAGGTTTCCCAGAATTGTGAACGGAGTATAGGGAGTAAGGCTTTGCTGGGCAAATGCTCACGGGTCTTCGAATTAAGCTCTACGGGGCAAACCAAAATTCGTTGTGGTAGGGTTTAGAGCAAATAATCGGGTCTTTGCGGGGGGTAGATCTTGAGCAAAAATTACAAGAATAGAAAACCCAATGCGACGTCTATGCTGAATCGACGCCGTTTTCTGCGTGGCAGTGCCGGAGCCATGGGAGGTGCGTGGCTGGCAGCCTGGCCATGGCAAACTCTGCTGGCGCAACAGGAGCTGGATGCGGGTCCAGTGGATGATTGGGATGCCGGGAAAGTCAGGCATTTGTTGCCTGCTGTGAGTGACTCCCACTTACTGATAAAGACTTCCTTTAGCGCACCGCTTTCGCAACAGCCCCGGCTGCGCATAAACGGTGGCGGCAGTAGTCAGACTATTGCGGGTTATCAGAATGATACGGCGGGAGAGTTCTGGCAATTTTATGCCGAGGATTTGCGCCCGGACACAGCTTATGAGCTGCGCTTGGAGGAGGCCGGTGGCGCGGCGCTGTGCGAACCCTGGCCAATCTCAACGTTTCCTGCAGCAAGTCACACGCCGGAATCGGTCCGCGTGCTGTTTTACACCTGTGCTGGCGGACCAAGTGGCGATTATTTCGGCATAGGCGACCGCCGCGGCAATCTTCCCATGGCTATTCGCCGCCGCCTGTTGCGCCGCGCTCTCTCATTCGCGCCCCAGGCAGCGATCGCCAACGGCGATCATATCTATTGGGATTTGCATACCTGGCAGGGGGAGCAGGCTGGAGAGCTAAGCGCGGCCGGTCGAGAGTCCAATTTTGATTTTGCTGCTCGGGTCATGGGTGGCTATAACGAGCAGGCTCTGAAACTCGCTGCCGGCCCGCAGATTACCCCCTTGTACGGAACAGATTTTCGCTCGACGCCGATGTATTTCCTGCAAGATGATCATGATCACTGGGAAAACGATTCGCCTCTCACTTATCCAGTTGAATGGTTTCAGCT
>Ga0181597_10005160_pt1 | contig 12660 bp, 14 predicted proteins | sample 041ome_5_FD_148647 | JGI IMG/M metagenome (GOLD analysis project Ga0181597, IMG submission 148647) | Coastal salt marsh microbial communities from the Groves Creek Marsh, Skidaway Island, Georgia - 041403US metaG (spades assembly) | ecosystem: Environmental > Aquatic > Marine > Intertidal zone... | reverse complement strand
GTTTGCTGACCTCAAAAATTACAACCTAGGAGGTGAAGAAATCTCTGTAAATGTAAGTCCAGATAACTCTCAATCTGTAATTATTAAGAGAGAGGACCTAAATTATGCATTGGGCTTTACCATTTTTGTCGTCGATAGCTTGGCTCAATTGAGTCAAGGGATGCTTGATGTGGATCTGGCCGATTTTTCAAGTATTCGTTCGCACAACTTAAAGTCAAAAAACCAGCTTACTGGATACCTTCATTCAGTAAATCAATACCGGCTAAATAGCTCAAATGCATTATCTAGGGCAACAGATGTAGATTTAGCGAGTGAGTTGAGCCAGATCGCTAAGCATACGATCCTGAAAAACTCCTCGGCCGCAATGATTACACAGGCAAACACCAGCACTGATTTGGCTGCTATCCTCTTAGGCTAAACAAAATTAAAATAGATAAGGTGTTTTATATTTTATTATGAAAAAAACTAACTTAGATGATATCACTCGTGATTTGGGTCCAAATGGCACTCGTAGAGTGGTTGTATTAGTTGGTGAAGACCACAATAGTTGCTCAAATACGATTAAGTATTTAGGGCATTCTATTGTTGGGCTAAACCCTAGATCATTTTTTGCCTACATTGATGCCGAAAAAACTGTATCGCCGACAGACTGGTGCTCTCAATTTGCAAGAAACTTAAAAACAGGCACCAGCCTCTTGGAAGATGACATGTTCAGTTTTGCCCTCGCTGTGGGTGAAACTATCGGGTCGAGTGCCCCAACACTTGACGGCACTAAGTCTTCTTCCGGGAATGGCAAAAATGGTTTGGCTGATTCATTGGTCGAGCATTTCGACCAACTTATTTCAAGGCGTACAGAAGACAAAGGCTTGCCCGATATTTTAGTGGCCATATCTGGGCTGCATGAACTTTCGGATTCAGTAAGAAAGTGGCTTATTGATGATTTAAATCATGCACTTCGTAAGTCATCGAATTTTAAGAAATGTAGATTTCTTTTTTCTACTAATAAACAAACTGAGGCGATAGAGTCTTTTTTTAATCAATTTGGTTTCGAAAAGGTGCACTATAAACAGATCGATGAAGACCCAAAAAATTCCTTGCCTAAATCTGATTCTAGTAAGTTATTAGAGAGTGATATGATTTCAAGTTCTGTAGCAGATTCTTTAAAGAATTTCAGTGAAAGCGATTTAGGCTTCTTAAAACTTTGTTCGTACCCGCACAGAATAAGCAAATACACCCTTGAGCATTTTACATCTACAAGGGAGGCCGCTTTGGCTTTCAACTGGTTGAGTAGGCAAAAAAAACTACACACTAGGCACGAGAGTGGAGATCTTTTTTTAGGGGAGCCCTTGAAAACTTCTCTCCGCTTACTACATGCCGAGCAAAACCCTAGTGAAGCAGAGCAGTGGTCTGTTTCTGCATCTATTGTAGATGCATTCCATGCCCTCTTCCCTGTGGACAGTTCACATTGGATACCATTAAACTTACAATTATTACAGTCTTTCGATCACCAAATCATCCGAAACTTATTTAAAGAGGATCAGGCTTCTGAACTGATGGATTTTCTCGAGCTTACCCCTGAAGTATTTACTGAAATCGACAGCCGGTATTCCCTTAATGATGAAGCAAAGACTGTAACTCGGCGCTACATGGAAATTAGCGGTCGCAGTGCCTCACCAGATCTAGAGAACGCAATCCGTGATTTATGGCTAAAAGATGTAGATAAATATAATTCACGGAAACTTATATTGGATGAGGAAAAAGATAATATTTCTACTGAAATTGAAGATACTCTTAATCAGGTTACTGGTATAAAAGAAGCTCGGGATCAATTGATTGAAAATTTTCGTAACCCTAAAAAGAGGGAAGCTGAAAAAGTATACACATTTACGACTTCTCGCTTACTAGTCGTGGTAGGTTTTACAACTGTCGGTGCAAGCTTGCTTTCTGAAAGTATCGGTTCGTACCATGCTGCTTGTGGTTTGGCTCTTTCTTTGTTTGGCTTCTTTTGGCCCAATGTTGAAACCAAGCGCGCAGCTTTTGCTGGAAATGGCTCAAGTTCAAATTTGGCAATCGAAACGCAACAAAGGTCTCTAAATCATCGATTGGGCAGTCTCAGTAATCGGGTACAAGTGATGCAGGGCAACCTGAATGCTGTGGAAAAACAACTTGCCAGACTGGGAGACACGCCACCCCTGCCCTATCTTGATTCTACAGCAAGCGAGTCCTGATCTTTTGGCTAAATAAAGTCTGTCAGTTTTTCAGGCGGAAGATTGGGTATCAGGAAAATGTTTTTCCGTCCCACCCCCACTTATGCCTCTGTGCTTCTTGAAACTCGATGTAAATACGGTTTTGAGGAACACCAAGCTTTCGGTTTACCATTTCGCATAATTTACCTGAAAGTTTTTGGGTGACCTCAGCTCCTAGTTCTCCAATATTTTTAACCTCTAGGTAAGCAGATGGCAACTTACCGTCTTGTGCGAAACTTATAGATGAACCCAGGTTCACCACAACCATAACATAATCAATGGACTTGCCCAGTTCGGAGGCGAGTGCTTTTGCACCCTCTTGATGGATGTCTTCAATCACTGATTTGTCCAATTCTTGGATAGAGGAATTAATTTTCAGCATAGGCATAAACTTGATTGTTAATTGTTATGATTTAGATTCAATAACAATATCTTATGGGTAAATTAACAATCACCATGCTCCTCGTCTTTTTGCTTGGTTGCCAAGGGGAAAAAATGCCAGAGGATGAAGCATCAAATTCACCAATGAATACAAAAGTAACCATTAATGCGGATCACAAAAAGGAGGTTCATGCTTTTCAGCAAGACCCCAACAAATCCTACCACTTCATAGATAGACCCTGGGTATTAGCAAAGCCTATCCACGAATTTAATAAGAATAAGTTTCCTGTGCTGCTTAATGAATAAAGACATTCATTTTCTTGATCCAAGTGATGAATTGGATCTTCATAATTTCAGACCTAGCGATGTAAGTGGTCTTATTGATGAGTTTATATGGAGTTGCAAAGAAAGCGGGTTTCATGCCGGTGCTATTATTCATGGGAAAGGAACGGGCAACCTAAGAGAACTTACCCACTCTCGATTAAAAAACAACAAGCTCGTGAAAGCCTTTCAGGTCGGAGGTACGGGCAATATTGGTAACTGGGGCAAAACCACCTTTGAGTTAATAGATTAAATTACCCGATCAAGTTTCTTGAAATTTATCAGTGGATTGAACATGGTTGTTTTATGGTTTTTAAATTAGTTAATTTTTCTCATAGTTTCCTCATCCTTTGCGTTTTTATGACGATTTCCTGTATGGAAGAGGAAAAACCGGTCACGCTAGGCAGTTCGGTCGTTGAAAAAGGAATCTCAATGACGAGTTCGAAAGCCGTTCAAGGCAAAGTCGAGGTGTACTTAATCTCTTCCACCTCGACTGAAGGCGAGTTGCTCGCCAAAGCATTAAATGCAAAAGGGCAGGAAATTGGAAGATCCAAGCAAATATTAAACCTCGGTAAAGATGATGCGAAATTGGTATCTTTTAATTTTGATGCCTCGGTAAACTTGGATGAAGTATCAAGGTACATGCTCGATTTTCGTAAAAAGTAGGTTTTTAAATCAGATAATTATAGACAACCACCATTAACAATCTGATTACAGGATTGCGAATTTTCTGTTTTTTTGGTTTTAATATTTTCTGCGGGAAGGATGGCAGAGTGGTCTAATGCGGCGGTCTTGAAAACCGCTGAACCGGAAACGGTTCCGGGGGTTCGAATCCCTCTCCTTCCGCCACAATTTACCCCATCATCTTTTTTAATTTTACTTGCCATGTTTAATTTTAGGGCAAGATGATAGTTGGGTGTTCTTATACCGTTTCAATGCATTTTTATTATTAGGGCATTTATTTTCCAGTTTCTTGCACAGTTCGGAATTAGATATCCCGACATCCAATGAAGCACAGTTGATACAATCGATGCTCCTGTATGCCACCAAAGGAACTTGGTATCCCATGACAAATAAAATCATGCCTTACGATGAATTCGTGCTTAAAGGTGGCAAGTTATACAGGGAGTTAGATGAAGTTCCTTTTACCGGCTGGTATGCCCAGTTTGATAAAAAAAATGACCCTAGGATGCTATGCACATTTGCGGATGGGCAAAAAAATGGATTCATGTACTTATGGGATGAAAATGGCACCCGGAGGTTTCTGGGGGAATATAAAGCCAACCTACAGAATGGTGAGTTTTTCGAATGGAATAAACATCGCCAAATTATTTCACAAAAAAACTACCTATCAGGAAAACTGCATGGGGAATACCGGTTGTGGTATGGTTCAGGAACGCTCAAGCTTGAGGCCTACTTTCAATATGGAAAACTTCTTGACGCGCAGGGTTGGCTACCCGACGGAATACCTTGTCCATATTCGAAAGTAATTAATGGAAGAGGTGTGATCCTGAGCCATTATGAGAAGGCAAAACAAGCATCGCCCTCTACCTCCCAGACGAGCATTATTGCCGAAGTATTAGATGAACTAAACTTGAACCGAAACCTTAAAGAATAGGGCTAATTGTTTTTCCCCCGATCATGAATTTGATTGATCTCCTCAGGTCCAACGGTGAAGCGGTTGAAAGACTGCCGATCGATCGGTTGATTAAGTTTGATCAGTAAATCTTCATTCTCTCTGTCGAGGTAAAAAATCTGCAGAAGCTTAGAATGGGATTCTCCCACTAGTTTTTTGGAGTCATCAAATGGTGAAAAAAACTCCGGCTTGAGCTTTTTTAAGCTAGCGAGTGACCCTTCCAGCCTTTGCACAATTACCTTTTTTTTATCAAGGAAGTGCATCTCCGGCACTTTCTTTTGTACTTTTAGCCAGGTATTTTCCTCTAGAAGCAATTCGTAGACATCATGGCACAGGGCTAGGTGCTGCTTTAATATGTCTACTGGTTCCATGAGGAAGCTAAGGGAATAAAGTTTAGTTAAAACGAATCCTGAATTGCATCCGTGGCGGAGGGAGAGGAGTAGATCCCGTACCGGTTGACAGCCTGTCTTATTTCACGAGTGTCCTCAAGTTGCTCTCTTCTCCACTTTGACATCCCATAAACAAATTTAAGATATTTACTTTTCGCTAATTCCGACTGAGCTTCCTCATCCTTCTCGAAGAGTTCCTCGACAGAGATGTAAGTTTCAGTTGCCTGCACAAAATTGCCTAACTTTTCTTCGCAAAGGGCAACCTGATAAAGTAGCGGAACTCTCCAGGTAGGTGTGGCATCAACAGAAAGTAATGCAGTGTAGATCCTGTATGCATTAAAGAATTCTCCTGATTCAAAGAATTTATTCGCCAGGTAGTTACCTGTCTTTTTCTTCCAGTAACTCCAAACTGACTTCATTTTGCTTACTCGATCCAGATCACGATCTCGTAAGCTTTTTTCTTCCTCCTCTGCAAGAATAGCTTCGGGATTGAAAGTAGCTTCTTTAAGAAGGGATAATAATTGGGCGACTGATTCCTCGTTTTGGTTAAGTTGTTCGTAGGCGAGTGCTAATAGATAGTGAGATTCTGGCACATAGGGACTGGCTGGGTATAAAGTTCCGTAACCATTGAGAATTTCTTTGACCCTGGCAAAGTCGGCACGAGGAGTTTTCTCAAAACTTGTGCTTTTATTAGGGATTTCATCAGGGTTAAGGCGATTCTGCCTTTCATTCTTCCTTGTGGTATCTACCGCTCTACGAAAATGGGACAGCCCCCTTTTGTAGGAGACAACAGACCTGTCAGATTCATTGAGTTGCTCGAGTCGATTGATCCGGTCATAAAATTTAATAGCATTATCATAGTCTTCAGACGCAAGAAATGTCTCTGCAATTTCGAACATAGCTTGATTTGATTCAGCATCTTTGCGAAGCTCAAATGACCTGCCCTTTCTTTTTTCTGCATCCGTAAATGCAGAGTTGTAAGGAAGGGTTAAGGTAGCATTAATTGCGTCGTAAAATTTATTTAGAGCCATCCGGTCAGCACCTAGTTCACGATAGATTTTACCTGCCCGTATGTGAGTCTCTGGAATTGTTGGGGCACCTCTTTTTAAGCCTTGTAGAAACTCCTCCACACTTCCCAATCCAGCGTGCAAATCTGGAATCCCGGGAGCATCTTCATGTTGCTCGAATGGATAATCATCGTCTGAGGCAAACTCCTCAAGAAAGCGCTCGTACGACTTGGCTGCATCCACCCATGCCTGGTTTTTTTCGTGCATATTAACCATAGCCAAAAGTATGTCTCGGCGATAGCGTTTGTGACTTGGGGCATTTAATCTACCAAGCACTTTGTTGCAAAAAGAAGTCGCCTTAAAGACAGTTCTGGTAACGAAGGGGTTACCCGTCCCGCCGGAGGCCATTCGGGTTGCCATGATGGCTTCCCTTATCTTCTCCTTCATCTCCTGGTCAATTTCGTCACCCAATACAATGTAATCCTCGACAAAGATCTCAGGCGCTTCTTGCTTGGTTGTAGAAACTGATTCGGGCAGGACAACAGGTTGCAGTTCGGGTAACTCACTATCAACATATTCCTTGGTTGGAAGTAATAGTTTGTCTTGCTGCTCGGTTGTCTTGATCTTTACCGAAGAGGGCAAAGGCTCAATCAAACCTCCGGCGTTTAATGTCGAAGGCTTACGGAGGAGATCGACTTCCCTGAGAAGATCATCGAGGCTCATCTGAGAGTAATCCACATTGCTAGGCAAGGTGGGTTGTGCTTGCTGCATCAAAGGAGACGACTGAGGCTGAGGTGCGGGCTTAGTCTCTGGAAGCACTCCGACCCGATCCACTGGAACTTCATTAACATCATCAATTAGTTGCTGTGGTAAAAGCTCATTCGCCACTCTGTACGAGCGTGACGAGTTGGGAAAATCGTTCTGCAGGAGATTATTTATATCCTCCGTGTTCTTGAGATCATCTTCAGATGAACGATCAATTTCCTCAAGAAGTGAGTCAATTCCACTTATTACATCTTCAATGGATTTAAGTTCTGATTCCTGTGAAAAACAAAAACTTATTCCAAGGCATGAGAGCGTGAGTAATTTTAGAAATTTCACTATCTTACCTTTCTGGTGTATTTAGTCTTGGACTCCATTATTAAGTTGCCCCCATCCATCGTGTAAGGGGGAACAAACTCAACTCGAGTGCGCACATTGCGATTCGAATTCCCTAGGTTAGATTCCAAAATCTCCATAAGTTCGTCCGTATTATCGATATTTGGCTCTGGAAGGTTATCGCTGACAAATGGGTCATTGGGGGGGAGTGAAGTTTCCAAAACTAGCACATTAGGATTTTCTACCAATGGGATTTCATAGGTTGGCGAAGAGCGGTTGGAATCATCACCGTAGGATACGAGTGGAAATGAATCATCCTTAGTTCGGTTTACAGTAGGTGCATCAGGCACTGCCAGTACATTTTTTTTCGTGAGAGAAAGGAGTTTTTTCCTATCCGCCCTTGGGGTTTCCTCATGAAACCTAAGTTTTGGCGGGGACTGAAAGGCTAAGTACCCATGTCTGGGCGGAGGAGTGTCCGGAATCGAACTAAAAAAAGCGAATCCTTGCTGTGCGCTAAAGGTCAAGCTTAAGAATGTACCCAAGTAGAACCCGAAACGAATTGGTAAATGTTGTAAGATATCTTTCACATTGAGTATGGTCGGACCAAAAAAAACATTCTTTAATCAAATATACAAAAAATTACCAATCGAGAGAACCCTGGTTTTCTCTGTGCGTAAGTAAGAGGTCATTATATGTGTGTATGTCCAGCGGGTGCACTCCACCAGCCTGAAAGGTTTGAGCTTTGATCTGGAAGGGGTCGCCATAGTTTTTCAAACAATCAAAACTTTGAGCCCAAACAGCATAGGGGTCTGAAAGTGCCTCACCGCATGTTTGAGCCAGGGATATTGCCTGGCTAAACACATCGTCTGGGCACTCAGGGAAATTGCAGTTGTAATTAAGATGAATGTCACAAGGGAAGTTTTCTACAATATGTTGAAAAACAGGAATAGATGCAATGTTGTCGCCAGCTAAGGACTCTGGCCTTTTGAGTAAGCGTGTATTTCCTATGTCCAAACAGGTGCGGGCAATGAGTTCGCAATCGGTTGATAGCACTACCTGATTGAAAAGGTTGCTTTGTAAGAGCTTAGTTATGGCATGACGCACCAATGGTACCCCCTTGTATGGGAGTAAATTTTTATAGGGCAAGCGTTTGCTTCCTGCACGGGCGATGACAGAGCCAATAATATTCACAACCCTTAGCTTAGTTGGCTTTGGAGTAAGAAATCAATACCATTAGGAATATTTGTTGGATTGTAATAGTTTGAACCCTGAATTTAAATAAGAGCAATGATCCCTTACTCCAAGCAATCCGTATCTGATGAAGACATTCGTGTGGTCGTAGGGATTTTACAATCTGACTTCCTTACCCAAGGACCATGCGTTCCGGAATTTGAAGTGGCAATTCAGGAAAGATTTTCTGTTAAGCATGCTGTGGCATGCTCCAGCGGAACCGCCGCCTTACATCTTGCTTATGCTGGAGCCGGTGCTGGTAAGAATACGGTGGGCATTGTTCCATCAATCACTTTTTCTGCTACCGCAAATGCATTTTTATACCTGGGTGCTCAGGTGCGCTTTTGCGATGTTGACCCAGCTACAGGCTTGATTTGTTGCGACTCTCTGGAAGCTGTTGTCCGAGCAATCCAATCCGAATTACAACCGGAGTCCATTTTTGTATCTCCCGTTTCTTTAGCTGGTGCAACCGCCCCTTTGGATCGTGTCAATCTAGTTGCCCAGAAATATGGGTTGAAAGTTATTGAAGATGCCTCACATTCACCCGGCTCATTTACGGAATCGGAGAACTGTTTACTTCAAAGTGCTACATGCGTATTTTCAGATGCCGCATGCTTAAGTTTTCACCCAGTAAAACACATTTGTTGCGGAGAGGGAGGAGCAGTTCTCACCAATGATGATCACATTGCAGACTCCGCCAGAAAATTGAGGTCCCACGGAATTGTGCGCCCAAATGATTCCTCCCATGACACTCCCTGGTTTTACGAACAAAATGAACTGGGTTGGAATTACAGGCTTACTGATATTCAGGCAGGGCTCGGGAAGTCTCAACTGTCCCGCCTTGACTCTCAGTTATCCAAGCGGAGGTTCATAGCCAGCAAGTATGATGTGGCATTCAGAGAGCCACCATTTCACGATATCTTTGATTGCCCGCCCCTGCATGCCGGACATGCGTGGCATTTGTACATCGTTCGGTTCAAGGTTAAAGGACATCGCGACCAAGCACATAAGTTCCTCAAGTCAAAAGGTGTGAGCACTCAGGTTCACTATGTCCCGGTCCATAAACATCCCTTTTACGCTGAGAAAATAGATCCTGTTTCTTTGATTGGGGCAGAAAAGTTTTATGAATCCTGCTTGAGCATTCCCATGTTCCCCACCCTCACAGAGGGTGAGCAGCAAAGAGTAATTCAGGGACTAATGGCTTTTTGCGAAGAAGCAGAATGAGTTCCCTACCCCACTATGTATCTTTGTCTGGCAAGACTTTATTTCACAAGGAATACTCGATCTCATCGATTCAACTTGCAGATGCCCAAATTATAAGAAAGTGGAGAAATGAGCAGATGTCTGCTCTTCGACAATCCAGCGAACTCACAGAGGTTGAGCAAGCTGCCTATTTTGATCAGATTATTGAAAAAGATTTTAAAAACCCAAAACCTGATAAGATCCTGGTCCGCTTTTGCTTTGATGAAGAACTCATTGGGTACGGGGGCATTGTCCATCTGGACTGGTTAAATGCTCGTGGGGAAGTCTCCTTCCTTCTTGAAACGAAAAGAACCATACATCACCAGTCTTATTCCGATGATCTCAAAGCCTTTTTTGAATTAATCAAAGAATTAGGATTTATGGAATTAGGTTTAAATAAACTGAGCACAGAGGCCTATGCTCATCGTGCCTTCCATGTAGCTTCGATTGAGGATGCTGGTTTTCATCGGGATGGTGTATTAAGGGAGCAAGTTCAGGTGGGTGGCAAGTGGGTGGATGCGGTGGTAGCATCGTGCTTGCGCAATGAGTACCTAGCTGCCAGAGATTAATGAGTGTCCCATCCCGACCTCCATGCATTCTTTTTACATCCCTGTCTGCTAAGACCGCTTTATACCAAGAGGTAGTCCGAAGTGCTCAGGCTTTTTATCCAGGAGCAAAAGTGTTGGGTTGCGATTCCGATGAGAATTGTTCTGCGGCCATAAAGGTAGATCATTTTATCGTCTTTCCAAAGATTAATGAATTATCTGATCAAAGATTGCTCGGTCTCTGCGAAAAATACCAAGTGACCCACATTTTACCTACGCGGGACGGGGAACTAGACTACTGGGCAAAGAAAAAAAACATGCTCAAGGACAACCAAATTACCGCCTGGGTGTCTGACACGGAATGCATTGAGATGTGCAATGATAAACTTTCCTTCTTTCAGGAATGGGCAGACTGCGTGGTTCCTCCAATCATTACCTATGATCAACCACACAAGGAAAAAGCCGATCAGTGGGCAGTAAAGGCAAGAAATGACGCAGGTGCTCGAATCAACGAGCTCGGCCTAAGTTATGATCAAGCATGCAAATATTTGGATGGCTCCAGAGCTGGTGACCTTATTTTCCAGCCATATATCCAAGGTCGAGAATTTTCTGCAGAAGCATGGTTTAGCAGAGGGGGCAAATGCTACGGCCCCCTGCTTCGCTGGCGAAATAAAGTAGTGGATGGCGAGTCACATAAATCAACCGTTTTCCGAAACGCTATTTGGGAAAGTAAAGTAAAGGAGGTATTTTTGCATAAATCAGGCTTTGTTGGCCATTGCCTGGCACAGGTGTTAGTCGAAAAGGGTGACAAGCTTCATCTTGTTGAAATTAATCCCCGACTCGGCGGGGCGAGCCCACTTGCTCTCAGGGCAGGACTGGAAAGCATCAGGTGGCATTTCATGGAGGAAGCGGGAAAACTAACTGATGTGCCCGAACAACCGAGGTTTCACGACGGTTTATCTCTATCCAAAAGTGAAAAAACTGTTTTCATCGGCATGATATAAGTTTGCAACCTGACAGGGAAAGGTTTCTTTAAGATACAAAATGTCGGCAATCACTTTTGCAATAGCCAACCAAAAAGGGGGCGTAGGTAAAACCACAACCACCGTGAGCCTGGGTCATGCACTCGCTCTTATGGGGGTGCCCACCTTAATCATTGACATGGACCCACAGGCAAATGCGACTAGCTGCTTGGGGTTACCCAGGAAACAAGGTTGCGGCATCTACGAACCACTCCTGCATGGTACGGATTTGGCATCTAGGGTAATTTCAAGCCAGAGGAGTAACTTATGGATCGTTCCTTCAGAATTAGACCTGGCTGCAGCAGAACTTGAATTGAGCAGCCAGCCAGAATACCTTGTGAAGTTACGCAAATGCCTAACTGAATTAAAAGAGCATTATGGGCTCCAAGTTATATTAATTGATTGCCCGCCTACCCTTGGGTTGCTTTCGATGAACTCTCTTTGTGCTGCAGACTTTCTAATCGTGACCCTTCAGTCTGAGTATCTGGCAATGGAGGGCCTTGGGCAAATTACCAGCGTGATTGATAAACTTAAAAATGCACAAGTTAACCCAGATCTTCAACTTGGAGGTATTATTATGACCATGTACGACAGTAGAACTCGCTTGTCTTATGAGGTCTGGCAGGAAGTCAACCAGTTCTACTCTGAACGGGTTTTCCACACAGCTATCCCGCGAAATTCCAGGTTAAGTGAAGCACCCAGTTTTGGGCAGACCGTTTTTGAATATGCACCAGAATCATCAGGCAGTCTTGCCTACCGTGCCTTTGCCAAAGAGTTCGCGAACCGGTTTTTATCAAAAAAGTAAGGAATGGGGATCCTCAAAGCACTGGAGGCTGCTTTTTGGCCTATCGAGAAGCCCGGTGAAAACATAATCTTCAAGAAACTGGAAGACGCCATCGGGTATTCTTTTACAAATAAAGACCTATTAAGAGAAGCCTTAACCCACCCATCTTTTGATCCTCGTAAAAATGTTCAGCGTCACAACCAAAGGCTCGAATTTCTTGGGGATTCTGTCGTTGGCTGCATTTTAGCCAAGTGGTTGTTTCATAAGTTTCCTGAAAAAACCGAAGGAGAATTGAGTCGTTACAAATCTTTGCTTGCCAGAGGGCACAACCTTGCTGCGATAGCTAGAGTTATTAATCTTCAAGACTATTTAATTCTTGGGAAATCTGAACTAAAAAGCAGGGGCAATTTCAGGCAGGCTGTGCTTGAGGATGCATTTGAAGCCGTACTTGGCGCGATCTACCTGGACAGTGATTACCAAACGGCAGAAAGGGTGGTGCTGCAATGGCATGAAAAGTTTATCGCAGTATTGAATGACAAGAATGAATCCTTTAACCCCAAGGGGAAACTTCAGGAGTACCTTCAGGCAAAATCCAGCAAACCTAAAGTTTCTTATCGTTTGATCAAGCAATCTGGCCCCGACCATCGTAAGGTGTTTCATGTGCAGGTATTTATTGATGACAATGCACTTGCGGACGGCCATGGACAGAGCAAAAAAGTTGCCGAAGAAAATGCAGCAGAAGCTGCATACAAAAAACTA
>Ga0181597_10005154_pt1 | contig 12665 bp, 9 predicted proteins | sample 041ome_5_FD_148647 | JGI IMG/M metagenome (GOLD analysis project Ga0181597, IMG submission 148647) | Coastal salt marsh microbial communities from the Groves Creek Marsh, Skidaway Island, Georgia - 041403US metaG (spades assembly) | ecosystem: Environmental > Aquatic > Marine > Intertidal zone >... | reverse complement strand
ATTGACATTGGGTTGGCGAAACTTGCTATTACGCGCAACTTTGCAGGGGGAATAGGTTGTATTAATTCCCAATCTAGGAGGGTACGGATTAATGGAAGGCTACCATGTTGGAGTAGATATTGGGGGCACATTTACAGACGTCATCCTTATCGATCCCTTAGGAGATGTTAGAAGCCACAAATTACTTTCAACGCCTGACGATTATTCCCGTTCTATGGTTGAGGGAATTTCGGAAATTTGTATGTCGGCTGGTATAAAGCCGAGTATGCTAGATCGCGTTGTACATGGTACCACTGTGGTCACCAACACTTGCATAGAGATGACTGGCGCAAAAGTCGGTCTTATAACGACAGCTGGCTTCCGAGATATCCTAGAAATCGGAAGGGGCCGTTTGCCGGCAGTGCTCGATCTGTCGTGGAAGAAACCCCTCCCTTTGGTGCCTCGCAATCTGCGTGTGGAAGTCCAAGAGCGGATCGATGGTCGCGGTAATGTGATCCATTCTATTGACCATCATGGTGCGGAAAATGCCATCCAAAGGCTTCTAGATGAGGGGGTAGAGGCCATCGCAATATGCTTTTTGAATAGTCCGGCAAACTCCAGACACGAAATTGAGGTCTCTGAGATGTTGAAGAGGGTGGCTCCTGATATGCCGTTGAGTATTTCGAGTAATGTTATGCCGATGTTTTCGGAATATGAACGCACGTCGGAAACTGTATTGAATGCTTACGTTATGCCATTGGTAAGTCGTTACCTCACCTCACTTCAAGCCGAATTAAAAAAGATTGGTATAAATGCTCCCCTTTATATTATGCAATCCAATGGAGGAATGACGACACCTGAAAATGCTATGGAAAGACCAATTGAAATCATCGAATGTGGTCCAGCTGCCGGGGTTGTGGGCGCGATGCGGTTATCAAAGAGTGTTACTTGTGATTTAATAACTTTTGATATGGGAGGAACTACTGCTAAGGCCTCTATTGTTGAGTCGGGTCACGTATCTCGAGCTTCTGAATATGAAGTGGGTGGGGGCCTTAACAGAGCCAGCCGTTTGCTGAAGGGAGCCGGGTATGTTGTCAGGGTCCCCTCTATAGATATTGCCGAGATCGGTGCTGGTGGAGGCAGTTTGCTAAGTATAGATGCGGGTGGAGGTATTGCCATAGGTCCTGAAAGTGCAGGGGCGAACCCAGGGCCAGCCTGTTATGGTATTGGAGGAGTTCACCCAACAGTTACGGATGCTGATTTAATATTAGGTTATATTAATCCACGCCATCTTTGTGGCGGGACTTATCCATTAGATATTGAAGCTAGCAGAATGGCCATTTCTGATAAAATTGCTCCTACCCTTGACGTTAGCGAAATCGAAACGGCCTATGGTGTTTTTCAGCTGGCAAATGCAAGAATGATGCGGGCAATTCGTGCAGTGTCGTCCGAGCGAGGCCGTGACCCTAGGCAGTTTAGCTTGCATGCTTTTGGCGGCGCGGGCCCTGTTCATGCGGCTGGCGTTGCCGATGGTTTGGGTATGCAGCGTATAATAGTTCCCCCGGCACCTGGAGTATTTAGTGCATTTGGTCTTCTGACCGGAGATATAGAAAGGCATTTTACTCGTTCTTTCAATCGGCCATGGGACGCCGAGGCATTAGACGAAATGTTTCTGGCAATCAAAGTATTGGATGCGGAAGCACGTTCGGGTATGTCGGTTTGGTCAGGTCGAGATAATGATAAGGATCTAATTATGGAGCAGTTTTTAGAGCTACAATATGCGGGTCAAGGGTCTAGTTTATCGGTCGATTTGAACGGAAATCTCGTTGATGCGAGATCAGTTAAAGATATAGCAACGTCTTTTGAGGACATGCATGAACGTACGTTTGGCCACCGTCTGCCGAAACATCCTATTCGTGCCACTGCACTTCGTTTGACAGCACGCATTGCGACGCGTGTTAATGCTACGGAAGCTAACTTTATAATGGAAAACCCAGAGACTTTGGTTAATACACGCCCAGCATATTGGGGACCTGATTACGGTCTCATTGACACACCGGTACATTCCATTGAGACTATTGGGAGAGGGTTGTTAGGCCCAGTATTGATCGATGGATATGATACGACCATCGTGGTGCCACCAGGTGCTTCGGTTACACGGCAGGGGCAAGGTGGTGTTGTAATTGATTTGCTGTCCGAGGGAAGCCATGAGCGCTGATCACGATTTCTCGATAATTAAAATGCAATTGATTGATAATTTTCTCTCTGCCGCTGTGGACGAGATGATGCAGGCAGTTGTCCGAACGTCACTTTCTCCGATCACTAGAGAGGTTTTTGATTTTCAATGTGGTTATTGTCGCGCTGATGGTGAAATTCTTTTGGAGGGTGAGGGTACATATATTCATTCGCTTATCTATCAAACCTTAATAGAGAACTGGCTCAAAGATAACCCCGGAAACACTCACCCTGGAGACGTGATGATCACAAACGATCCGTACTCTGGTGCAGCACATTTGCCTGATGTGTACATATTTCGCCCTATTTTTTCGGATAACAAATTAGTAGCATGGGCTGTTGGTGGGGGGCATCAACGTGATGTTGGTGGAATGACGCCTGGCAGCTGTCCGACCAACGCGACAGAAATTCATCAAGAGGGTCTTCGGTTACCTCCATTGAAGCTTTATGACCGGGGCGAGCCTAATCAGACGCTGTTTACGGTGATTAAAGCTGCATCTCGAACACCAGAAATAGTGCTTGCTGATATTAGTGCTTATGTTGGTGCGTGCTTTGTTGCGGAGCAACGGTTCCTTGAACTCGTTACTGAGTATGGCGTTGATACATTAGATTATTATCTTGAAAACTTACTTGACTATACGGAGCGAATGGCCCGTTCAGAGATACGATCAATGCCTGATGGAACGTATCACTTTGAGGATAAACTCGATGACGATGGGATCAACCCAGAAAATAAGATCACAATACACCTTTCTATAACTGTTGATGGTGACAATCTTATCTACGATTTTAAGGGCACTGATGATCAAGTCGGAAGTTCTATGAATAATCCCCTTGGAAGCACGCGATCGGCAGTTGTAACAGCGGTGCGGTCTATGATGGGAAATGATGTTCCTCGAAATGGCGGAGCCTGGCGGCCTGTAACACTGAAGGTACCCTATGGTTCGCTTCTCAATCCCAAGTTCCCAGGACCTGTTGCGAGCCGAGGTGGAACTGCTCAAAGGCTCAGTGATGTACTTCTAGGATGTCAGTGCCAAATATGTCCTGATCGAATGCTAGCGTGTTCGTCCGGCGTTGATACTTTGTTGAATATTGCCGGCAATAACTCCAATGGTGACCGGTTCATCTTAACAGAGTGCTGTTGGGGCGGTTGGGGTGGCAGAAAAACCAGCGACGGTATAGAATTTATAACGCCGCCAAGTCATAATAATTCGAATACGCCGATAGAAGTGAGTGAGCAAATATATCCGGCTATCCTTTATAATAGTCATGGTTTTGTGATGGATACAGAGGGAGCAGGTAAGTATCGAGGTGCTACTGCCGTGGTCAGGGAATATACGTATTTGGGAGCTGAGGATGGTATTTTACAACTCCGTGTAGACCGGCGGACCAGCGGTCCTTATGGGATTGATGGTGGGCAATCAGGGACGCCATTGTCGGCAACAATAAATCCGGGCAGCGACACAGAGCTCGATATTGGAAAAACTACTATGCCGCTTGGAACGGGGGACCGACTTAGGATACAGGTTGCAGGTGCTGGTGGTTGGGGAGCGCCGTGTGAACGAGATCCCGTAGCCGTTATGGCAGATGTACGTAATGGATTCATAAGTGTGGAACGCGCTCGTGAAGTCTATCTAGTAGTTTTAGATGAAACTGGACAGGGCGTGGATAAATCCGAAACAGCGTCGCTACGTAGCAACAATAAGCAGGGTGTTTAAATAAGTTCACCCTCTAAAACTATTCCATAATCTGTGATTATTTTTTGCAACCAAAAGAGGAAATACCTATAAAATGACTCCGCTAAGCGCAGAACAAGATCCGATGGCTGTCCTTGCAGAACTTTGGAATTTAGTAGCCGGTGGGAAAGATACTCTAAATTCTATAACCCTTCTTGGTGCTGACCCAATCCTTCCATCAAACTTTAAAGTAGGCACTGCAGCTTCGGCTACTATTGGCGCGGCATCGTTAGCCGCTTTAGAGGTGTGGAGAGCTAGGACGGGCCGCGAGCAACGTATAACCCTAAATATGCGCGATGCTGCAATAGCTTTTTGCAGTGAACATTATACGGAAGTCGATAACAAGGCAGTCATGCAAAGTTTCTGGTCACCAGCTTCCGGTCATTTCAATGACAAAGATGGCAATTGGATACAACTACATTGCCAATTTCCCCATTTAAGAGATGGTATATTAGAAATACTGGGATGTGAAAACGAAGAGAGCTCTGTAAAAAAAGCCGTAGCAAGTTGGAACGGTGCTGAGCTTGAGTTTGCATGCCGAGAAAAAGGTTTGTGCGCTGCCTTGGTAAGGTCGGCTAAAGAGTGGACGGGGCACACACATGCAAAAGCTATAAGCACTCTGCCAGTGATAGAAATTATAAAGCTTGGCGATGCTCCGCCTGAACCGTTACCATTGGACGGACAGCAGCCGCTGTCCAATGTAAACGTTCTTGATCTCACAAAAGTCATCGCCGGCCCGGTTTGTGGAAGAACCTTGGCCTCTTATGGCGCGAACGTAATGCGGGTCGGCGCGAAACATTTGCCATTTATAGAGCCGTTGGTGATAGACACAGGATTAGGCAAAAAGTCTACTTTTTTAGATCTAAGAGATCCAACAGATAATGATAAATTAAAACTGTTGCTCCGCGACGCCAATATATTTGTTCAAGGGTATCGGCCAGGTGCTATTGCGAAACATGGATTTGGACCGGAGGAAGTTGCAGCCAAACGACCAGGCATTATTTATGTAAACCTATCTGCTTATGGACATGTTGGACCGTGGAGTTCTTGGCGGGGGTTTGATAGTCTCGTTCAAAGTGCTACCGGAATTGTTCACGAAGGAATGGTTGACGCTGGAGCTGATAGGCCTCTTCCTCTACCTTGTCAGGCTTTAGATCATGCGACAGGATATTTAGCCGCATTTGGTGCCATGATCGCGTTAAAAAGAAGAGTAGAAGAGGGCGGGAGTTGGATGGTGAGGGTATCGCTAGCGCAGACCGGTAAATGGTTTAATGACCTCGGTCGGGTAGAAGGCCTAGAGACTAAAAAGCCCACTAGGACTGAAATATCTGGTTTGTTGCAAAAACATGACTCGCCATTTGGTGTTATTGAACATGTTAGACCGCCCGAAATTTTCTCAGAAACACAACCGTACTGGAGTTCTGGATCAGTACCACTAGGCTCTAATGAGCCACGCTGGCATTAAAGTACAAGAGAATGTATTTGAGGTGGTTACTGCATATTTATATGCGTTATCCAGCCATCTGAGGTCAAAATTTCTGCAGGACTAAATCTTGTTTTATATGACATTTTGGATGAATTTTCGATCCAGTATCCCAGGTAAATATAGTCTAATCCATCGACCACTGCTTCCGATATCAAACTCAGGACTAAGAATGTACCGAGGCTTCGATTAGGTTCTCTGACATTAAAGAAACTATAGACCGCGGAGAAGCCGTTATTCTGAATGTCGACTAACATAACAGCCACAAGCTCCCCAGAACTCCCTTTTCTATATTCTAATAGTTTAGTCTCTATGGGAGAACGCTCTACCATTTCCCCAAAATCGACAAAATCCATAAGCCCCATATCACCACCATTGTGTCTCGAGTTTTGGTATGTTTGGAAAAGCGTAAACTGTTCTTTGGTAACCTTGGGTTCTTTCCACTCACTAATAAGGTCTCTATTACGATTTTTTATTCGTCTGAAACCAGTTTTCCAATTGAAGTCTCTTACCCTTACGCGAATTGGTTTGCACGCATTGCAGTTTGGGCAAGCGGGCTTATAACTGATATGTTGTGTTCTTCGAAAACCGGCATTTGCTAGAAGGTCATGGCTTTTTCTGCCTCTTACAGTTGAAATATCAGTTACAAGTCTCCGTTCTACTTGACCTTTTATGTAGGGACACGACATCGGCATAGTCCGCACAAAGATCAGCGGTGGTGCGGTAGTTCCATCAAACATATTTTACTTTACTCTCGATAAGGTTACTTCTCAAAAGACTAGGACCATTTGTTTCTGGCAAAACACAATAACCTAGATTTCAACGACTTAAAAAGAGAAAATAAATCTTGGAGATGCGCTAGCTGTCTGTTTTTGCGGAGGGCTTGATTAAGGGGGTTTCCTTTTGCTTCTTTAGCGCAGGAAGACTTGTTTCAGTGGCTGTTGCTGTTTCGTCTGTAGGAGGTTCATCCCCAGTTTTTTTTGTTTCACTGAGCAAGACAATACTTATTCGCCGGTTTGCAGGTGCCAACGGATTATCTGGTTCGATAGGATCTTTATCAGCCATTCCCACTATTTGTGCTATTCGTTCCTCTCCAACACCGAATTCGCCAAGTACTCTTCGACTAGCATTAGCTCTTTCCGTGGATAAATCCCAATTTGTTCGAAGTGATCCAGGAGCAAAGGGAGTAGCGTCTGTGTGCCCCGAAATTTTTATTTTATTGGGCAGTTTTTTTATAATCTCTGCCACTTTTTCAAGTAATTTCCTTGTTCTCTCATTCATTTCATCGCTTCCTAATGGAAACAAAGCAACTTTTTCCTGGTCCAGCAACTGAATTCGAAGGCCTTCTTTGGATGACTCTATTTGCATCCCTTCTGCAGCCTCCTTTAGTTCCTCATCTTCAGAGTCATCTATGGCTTTCCGTATCAACTTTTCCGCTTCTGCAAACTGAGCCGCTTCGTTAGCCACCTCTTGCTGTTGAAGCAACTGCTCAAGCTGTTCTGAGGTAATTGTACCTTCTTCGTCTTCATCGCTACCGGTCCGAGATTCGATGTTTTCTGGATCATCAGAGTCAGGTTCAACAGACTCGGTCTCTTCTGCTTGAGGTCGTGCAACGGTAGGTGTGCTAACCATCGGCGGAGATCCTGCAGATTTTAAGGCGCCAGGTTGGGTTATCGAAGTGCCGCCTAACAAACCACCAGAACCACTTCGTGTTGATCGAGAAATAGCTGTGGGATCAAAATAGTTTGATATACCCATTTTTTGTTCTTCTGTAGTGGCGTTAAGTAACCAAAGAAGTAAGAAAAATGCCATCATTGCTGTTACAAAATCAGCATAAGCAACTTTCCAAGCCCCGCCGTGGTGACCACCATGGCCACCCTTCTTGACTTTTTTAATAATTATCTCAGCATGGTTATCCAAAGAAGTCATGCTCCCAACATGGATGAACGGTTGTTAAGTTAGTCGTCAATTCGCAAACAAAATGCGATAAGCAGCAATTAAATGTATTGGCATGCAATTATTATACCGGAGGTAGCGCTGCTACAGCTTCTTCCACCTCAAAAAATGAAGGCCTATCTTTTGATAAAAGAGTTTTCCGCGCAAACTCAATAGATACTGCTGGGGCATAGCCCGCTACGTGAGCCAATAAGCCAGCTTTTATACATGCTAAATACTTACTATCCGCTGTGAATACATTATTCATATTCACTGCTAATGGGGAAACAATTCCATATGCCAAGAAAATTCCTAAAAATGTGCCTACCAGTGCGCCGCCAATTAATTTACCTAAAACTTCCGGCGGCTCCGTTATTGAACTCATAGTTTTGATAACGCCTAACACAGCTGCAACAATTCCCAACGCAGGAAAACCATCGCCCATAGTTTGATATGCTGTGACAATCTGCGCGTCTTCTGCGTGATGCGTCTCTAGTTCCTCGTCCAGCAGATCCGCTAATTCATGTGCATTTTCTGTTCCTAGTGTCATCATTCTCAAATAGTCACAAAAGAACTCGAGGGCGTGATGATCTGCCGAGAACTTGGGAAACGCCTGAAATAATGCGCTCTCTTCCGGGCGCTCTATATGGGATTCAATAGCCAACATACCTTTAGTTTTTGCTAGTTTGAACACCGCATACATCAGCCCAAGTAATTCTAAATAGTCCTCCTTGGAATATTTAGGACCTTTCATGGCGGCTTTAAATGCGCGTCCAGATTGACCAAGCACAAATTTGGGGTTTGCAACTATGTAGGCGCCAACGCCAGCACCGCCAATGATAACGAGCTCAAAAGGCTGCCATAATGGACCTAATTTCCCACCCATGGCCATGTAGCCGCCAAAGACGGAAACCATCACTATCACCCAGCCAATTATAACGAACATTATCGATCTCCCGATCGTTTAAGTGTACACTATTCGCACTATCACTTTACTTTATTATCGCTTAATTTCCTCAATTTTGCAAAGCTTTGCTTTCTTTTATAGGGGCTTTAGCGAATAATTTTGAATATTGCGATGCAATAATGAGGCCAAGTATATACTATTGAATTCCATCTAACTCTCATGCTTTAAGTCGATTGTTTGTTATTGGGCGATGATGTAAGTTCGTCGAGTTGATAATTTAGGGGTCAGAAATGCCGCTTGATACCAGAAAATTTCGAGATGTTATGGGGACTTTTACAACGGGAGTTACCATTATAACCACGCTGGAAAATAAAATGCCTCACGGTATAACAGCGAACTCATTTACCTCCGTGTCTTTGTCGCCGCCATTAGTAATGTTCTGTCTGGGAAAGTCATCTACAAATTTCGACGCATTTATGAATGCTGATTGCTTTGCTGTAAATATTTTAACGGCGGAGCAGGATAAACTTTCAACCCACTTTGCTACCTTTGAAGGGGATAGGTTCGACGGATTAAACTGGATTACATGGGAGACAGGGGCCCCGATTTTAAAAAATGTTATCTCGGCAATTGATTGTCGCCTAGAGGCAACGCACGATGCTGGGGACCATGTCATTATCGTTGGATTAGTCGTGCGCGCCGAGGTTCAAAATCAATCCTCACCACTGCTTTACTTTAAGGGCGCTTATGAAAAGCTTGACCCTTCATCAGGAGTGCTTAAGGATTGATTTAAATTCTCTAAAAATTGTTTTATTATTCTTTTTTTTAAGCTTTAATCTCATCGAGAATTTGATCTCTGTGTTCATCTAAATTTGGGGCAGGCGATCTTGTTGTTGGGTCCTCAAAACCCGATATTTTTATAGGATTTCCAGAAACCTTCATCGGACCGGTAATAGGATCATCGATTGAAACAATCATATTACGGGCGATTGTTTGGGGGTGCGAAGACGCTTGGCCTACATCATTGATCGGACTTGCGGGTATACCGAAGTCGCCTAATCTATCTACCCAGTGCGAGGTCGTATTTGTGCCAAGTACGGCTTCCATTTCGGTTTTCAATGCCTCTACATTCTGGTTTCGAAGGTCGTTGGTCGTGTATCTTACGTCAGTCACCCATTCTGTCTTCCCTAGCGAATCGCATAGTTTTCCAAATAAAGCATCGTTCCCAGCAGAGATAATTATATAACCGTCTTTGGTTTGATAAGCTTCAAACGGTGTGATCGAAGGATGTCTTGCTCCAAGTGGTCCTGGAGCTATTCCGCTGACATGATACCGCATAACCGCATTTTCTAGTAATGCTAATTGACAATCCAACATTCCAATATCAACTTTTGTCGCTTCACCTGTAAGTTGACGATGATATAGCGCTGCTTGAATTCCTATGGTTGCGTATAGACCCGATCCGATGTCGCCGATGGACATGCCTATTCTTGTTGGTGGATTTCCAGGGTGGCCAGTTACACTCATTATACCTCCCATTCCCTGAACAACCATATCATACGCGGGGCGGTACATATCTGGGCCCGAATGTCCAAAGCCTGAGGCGGATGCGTAGATTAACTTTGGATATTCTTGCTTCAGGGTATCCCATCCAAACCCCAATTTTTCCATAGTGCCTGGCCTGAAATTTTCAACAATTATATCTGCTTTTGCCAAAAGTTTTTTAAACACGACCTTGTCAGTTTCGGTTTTTAGATTGAGCACGAGGCTCTCTTTTCCTCTATTTACAGATTGAAAATAGGCTGATTTTCCATTGACGAATGGACCATATTGCCGCGCATCATCACCGGTCTCTGGAGCTTCGACCTTAATAACTCTAGCCCCCAATTCTGCTAGCATTAATGTGCAGTATGGGCCGGCCAAAATCCTAGATAAATCGACTACCGTTATTCCTGAGAGCGGGCCTTTGTGGGTGGTTTTTGAATTACTTTTAGGGGCGTTCATTTCGATGTCCTCGGGATAATTTTTTTCTGTCATATGGTTTAAATCTATTGACGATCTTATTTCAATCTTACCGAATCAAAATTAAAAACAAATTAGTAAAACATCAACAGAATAACGATTTAAATTATTGATTAATTCTAAAATCAAAAGACTCAAAAATCCCCAAAATATAACATTAATACCCGTCAAATATTACTTTTGTTTATCCTATGGTTCATGTTATTCTGTCGGTAGGGAAATCGGTAGGGTACAAATCTTTTCATTTCTCGTTTGGTTAAACTGTTGTTAAGGCGGCTTGGCACCCTTTTTTAAAAGGTTGGTTTTTTAGAAGTGAGTTCAAAATTACGGATTAATTTTATTTCCTGAATAAACATAGGGTTGGTGTTCCTGCTTAGAGACTAGGTTGGTATAGTCAAAGCATTGACACGAGTTCGGAGAAACGGTCAACATGAGTCTAGAAGAACAAACGGAAAAAAAAGAAAATCGACCTCGGGCTCCATACATGAAGCCTACGGATATTAGCGATCCCAATTACTTCCATAAAGTGGTGGACTGTCAGTGGGCTTGTCCAGCTCATACGCCAGTGCCCGAGTATATCCGAATGATTGCTCAGCAGAGATATACAGAAGCATATATGATCAATTGGGAGTCGAATGTATTCCCAGGTGTGCTGGGCAGGACCTGCGATAGACCTTGTGAGCCTGCCTGCCGTAGAGGTCGTATCGAAGAAAAACCCGTCGCTATCTGCAGATTAAAAAGGGTGGCAGCAGATCATAGAGGCGACATAGAGCATTTAATGCCCGATATTGCTCCTAAAAACGGACGGCGTGTAGCTTGCATCGGTGGAGGTCCTGCCTCGCTAACGGTTGCGCGAGATTTGATCCCACTTGGTTATGAGGTCGTAGTTTTTGATCGGGACTCTCGCGGTGGTGGAATGATGAGAAGCCAAATCCCAGCCTTCCGTCTGCCAGAGTCGGTTTTAAATGAGGAGGTAGATAGGATACTGAATTTTGGAGCGGAAACACATTTCAATTATGATGTTACAAGTTTGAAAAAAGTGTTAGATGAAAATTTTGATGCAGTTTTCGTTGGTACGGGCGCGCCGAAAGGTCGGGATATCGATATACCTGGCCGATTGGAAGTTCAGGATAATTTCCATATTGGCATAGATTGGCTGATGAGTGTGGCTTTTGAGCACACATCTAAGATCGGAAAGAAAGTAGTTGTTCTCGGTGGTGGTAACACCGCGATGGATTGTTGCCGGACCGCAAAAAGACTTGGCGGTGAGGACGTGAAAGTTATCGTTCGCAGTCCCTTCGATGAAATGAAGGCATCTCCATGGGAAATAGAAGACGCACAGAATGAAGATATTGAAATATTAAATAACCATGTCCCGGAGAGATTTCTCGTTGAGAATGGAAAATTAACCGGCATAGTGTTTCAAAAGGTTAAGCCCGAATATGACGAAACGGGCCGGAGGAAGCTTGTTCCAACAGGCGATGATCCAGTTGTTGTGGCTTGCGACGATGTACTTTGTGCTATTGGGCAGGAAAATCATTTTCCTTGGATCGAACGAGATATTGGCCTTGAGTTTGACGAGTGGGATATGCCTGTTGTAGATCGAACGACTTTTCAATCGACAAATCCAAGGGTGTTTTTTGGCGGGGATGCAGCGTTTGGCCCTGAAAATATTATTTGGGCCGTAGCCCACGGGCATCAAGCCGCCATTTCTATTGATCAATTTTGTCAGTCGAAGGATATTAATGAAAGACCGGCGCCTGACGTAACGCTGATTAGCCAAAAAATGGGAATGCACGAGTGGTCGTACCATAACGATATATCTAATGAAGAAAGATATGCAGTGCCGCACGCAGAGAAAGTCTCAGCTCTGAAAGATATCAAATTGGAGGTTGAGCTGGGCTTCGATGAAAGGATGGCGTTTGAAGAAGCAATGCGCTGTCTTAATTGTGACGTCCAAACCGTTTTCGAAGACGTTAAATGTATTGAGTGCGATGCATGCGTTGATATCTGTCCCGTCGATTGTATCAATTTTATAAAAAATGGAGACGAAAAAGATGTTCGTTCACGTCTTCGGGTGCCGGCACTTGACGAAGATCAAAGCCTTTATGTCTCTGATACGCTGCCAACTGGTCGGGTTATGGTCAAGGATGAAGATGTCTGTTTGCATTGTGGGTTATGCGCTGAACGTTGTCCGACAGCAGCTTGGGATATGAATCAATTTCTTCTCAAGGAAGGACAAGCGAAAAACCAAAGGCAAGTTGCATGATTGTAAATGACTTCGTAATCAAGTTCGCTAATGTCAATGGTTCTGGCTCCGCCAGTGCTAACGCACTGTTCGCGAAAGCAATATTCAGAATGGGGGTTC